>Ga0182021_10001433_pt1 | contig 27275 bp, 30 predicted proteins | sample 612E3MmetaG_FD_120493 | JGI IMG/M metagenome (GOLD analysis project Ga0182021, IMG submission 120493) | Permafrost microbial communities from Stordalen Mire, Sweden - 612E3M metaG (Illumina Assembly) | ecosystem: Environmental > Terrestrial > Soil > Wetlands > Permafrost | place: Sweden...
TAATCCTGTTGGTGGAACATATCCGTTCCAGGAATTTGCCCAGAATGTTCCTCTTACTGCTTGGAATATTGAAGATCCTAAAAACCCGAAACAACTTGCAGTCGGTTTCCTCGAAAACAACGTCGCCGGTGGTCTAGTCGACGGTGTTTACTGGCCAGGTGCTGGTAGTGTTACGGCTGCTGACGGCTTTATTAGCGATAATACCGGTACCGGCGGTCCGAGAGAATGGCTCTTTATTATGGATGAGGCTTACTCTACCACAGCCAATTCAACTTACACCGGATTGATTGGTGACCCGGGTCCGCGTGTTATGTACTTGGCTTGCTGGAATAGAAGAAACGGTTATCTCAACTGGAGTAAACCGACCGGTGCGGATCAGTTCCTTATCTATCCGAATCATGCGATTGGTACGGCAGATGTATTCCAATTCACAGCTCCTTCAGTTACAGTAGATCAGAATCTGGCGAAGCAGGATGTTAATCAGATTAACGTCTTTCCGAATCCTTACTACGGTGTTAACTCGCAAGAGATCAACAAGTATCAGAAATTCGTAACATTCAGTCATTTGCCGCAAAGAGCGACAATACGAATTTTCAACCTGGCTGGTCAGTCGGTTAGAACACTGTCAAAGGATACACCGGATCAATTCTTTAGATGGGACCTAAATAATGATTCTGGATTACCTGTTGCGAGTGGTCTCTATCTGGTTTACGTCGATATGCCGGATTTAGGTACAACCAAGATATTGAAGGTTGCAATTATTCAAGAACAACAGATTCTTGATAGATTCTAAAAAATTGAAGGAGATAGAAAATGAATAAAATAAAATTTATTAGTTGTTTTCTGATTCTAGCTCTGTTCGCTTCCGGCAGCATCTTTGCTGACGGCGGGAGCAGAAATGGTACCGCGGGTGCGACTCAGCTGATCATACCGGTTGGCGCTCGCGGTGTCTCGATGTCAGGCTCTACTCTGACCGATGCGACCGGAGTGGAATCAATTTATTGGAATCCCGCAAACCTTGCTAGGGGAGACGTGGGAACCAATGTATTATTTTCTCATATGAATTACATAGCCGATATCAATGTTGAGTACGGTGCTGTTTCCACCAATATTGAAGGTTTCGGTTCAATCGGTTTATCTCTGAAATCATTAAACGTCGGCAGCATTCCGATTACAACGATTAGTAACCCCGACGGAACCGGCGCGACATTCACTCCAAACTTCTCAACTATAGGCCTCAGCTATGCTAGATTATTGAGCGACAGGATTTCGGTTGGTATCACTGCCAATCTGATCTCTGAAACAATCGATCTGGTATCTTCGACCGGTATTGCTTTCAACGTCGGTATTTCCTATAAGAATCTCGCGAATATCAACGGTTTGAGCTTTGCCGTTGTAATTAAAAACCTCGGTCCCCAGATGAAATACGACGGTTCCGGTCTTGATATCAGTGCCGCTCCTACTACGCTGGACAGGGGTCCGCAGTTATACAAAATCGACGCAGCCACATTCGAATTGCCCTCTTCGCTTGAATTTGGACTGGGATATGCCCTCAACTTCTCCGATGCCCATGCTCTCTTATTGGACGGTGCTTTCGCCAGCAATAACTTCTATGGCGACGAGTACAAAGTCGGCGTGGAATACGGATTCAATAAGATGCTCTATCTTAGAGGCGGGTACGATTTCGTGACAAATATTCCAAGCGACGCGAATATCTATGGAATGACGGCCGGTATCGGTATTAATTATGCCGTAGCCGGCTTTAGTTTCAAACTCGATTATGCATACAGGGATGTAAAGTATTTCAGTGCTAATCATGTGTTTACGGTAACACTGGGCTTCTAAGCTTATAACGGCATAATCTATTGTTTAAACCCCGCTTTGCAAGCGGGGTTTTTTTATTTAAAATCTATTGTGCGTATCTTATGGTCGTAAAAAAATGATGATTTTATTTCCACGATGATTTTACATATAATATTTCAATTATTAAATACCTATTTGAGGGAAAATCCAATGAAGAAATGTTTATTAGTCCTGTCTTTCCTATTTACGTTAACAGCGATATCGTATGCGCAGAAGACCCTATCGCTGGAATTCGATTATGCCCGGTTTAATTATGACAGCTCTTCCGTATTTCTCGAATTCTATTACGATCTGAACCCGAAAGATATGCAGATGGTAAGCGGGGACAAGGGGGCTTCCGTTGAAGCAATTGTTCATATGGAGATGAAAAATATAGTTAGTAATCAGTTCTTTATCAATAAGGACTGGAAAATCCAGGGACCCGTTGCGGCGGATGACAGTTCCAGGAAATCTTTGACCGGGGCTTTGGGTTTCAATATACCCGCCGGAAAATACTCGCTCCTTGTAAACGCATGGGATGCCGGGAATACGAATCTGAAAAAAACAATCAGGGAAACACTTATTGTTCAGCCGTTCAAATCGAAAAAATTTAGCGTCAGTGATATAGAACTGTCATCCAACATTAAAGTTGATAATACTGATCCGCAATCGATCTTTTATAAAAACACAATAGAGGTTATCCCTAATCCCGCGATGCTTTATTCGCAAAGATCGCCGGTGCTGTTCTATTACAGCGAACTCTACAATTTGAATCTCCCTGATCCTAAAGCCGAATTTACTTTGCAGAAATTATTATATAACAGTCTTGGCAATACTGTTTATAAAGCGACTAAGAAGGTCAAACAAAGCGCAAGCGCGATTGTTGAATATGGATTGATTAATCTGGCAAAATATCCTACGGACTCCTATAATCTCGTATTTAGTCTTATCGATCCGATTACTAATCAGGCTTTTATTTCATCGAAAAGACTTTACCTTTATAATCCCGGCGTGAAGGATTCGGTTAAAGTTAATGTAACAAATACCAGCGTTTTAAATAGTGAATTCTCCGCTTATTCGGATGAGGACTGCGATAATATGTTCAAAGAAGCCAAGTATATCGCATCGGATAAAGAAATAGCGATGTACAAGTCGATTGATTCTTTATCAGCGAAAAGATTATTCCTTTATACTTTCTGGAGAAACAGGGAAATCGACAACCCAACGGGCAAAGTTAATTTTAAGGAAGATTATTTAACCAGGGTTGCGTTTGCAAATGATAATTTTTCATACGGAAAAATGGAAGGATATCGTACCGACCGGGGACGGGTTCTCCTGGTATACGGCGAACCGGACCAAAAAGATTATTACCCAAGCGAATCAAATCTAAAACCGTATGAGGATTGGTTTTATAATCAAATTGAAGGAGGGGTCCATTTTTATTTTGGCGACCTTACCGGTTACGGGAATTATATGCTGCTCCACTCTACTAAACGCGGCGAGGTTTATGATGATAATTGGAAAGCAAGGTTGTCTTCCATCAAGTAAGATGATAAACAAGAATAAGGTTGAGTTTTTTTTCTTTTTAGTTTTTATCAAACTTTTTAAGTTTATTGGAATTAATGTCACCCGCCGTTTGGGAAAAGCTCTCGGTACGATAATTTATTTTATAGTACCGGTACGGAAGAGTGTTGTCATCGGGAACCTTAAAAAAGCGTTTCCTCAAAAAAAGTCGTCTGAAATCCGGAGAATTGCGCTTAGGAATTATCAGAATATTACAATGACCTTTTTTGAATTTATGTGTATTCCTTCCTGTACGAGGGAAGAGATATTATCTTTCGCTACAGTTGAGGCGGATCCTTCGGCACGGTCAGTACTGGATGAAAACCGGGGTTTCATCTTTCTCACAGCTCATTTCGGCAGTTGGGAAGTATCGGGATACAGTCTGCCGCTGCACCTGGGAGTAAAATTCCATATCCTTGCCCAGCCGCAACGAAATCCGTATGTAAATGATTGGCTCAGGGACGCAAGAAGAGCATTCGGCAACGAGATGATCTGGGTTGGTGTCTCTGTCCGGAGGATTTTTGAGGCACTGAAGAATAAAGAAGCCATAGGAGTCGCCGCGGACCAAAGGGGGCCTGCAGATAGTCCCAGAATTTTGTTTATGGGAGTTCCAACTGCCTATCATTTGGGGATGGCTAATATTATAATCAGAACCAAAGCAAAGGTTATAACCGGTTTCGCATTACGCAACAAGGATTTGAGCTATACATTAAAACTGGAAGAATTGCCGACTTCCGGTCTGTTGGGCGATGAGACGGCACAATCAATGGAATTGATGCGCCGCTTTATTAATATTTTTGAATGGTATGTAAAGAATTACCCGGAACAATATTTCTGGATGCATAAGATTTGGAAATATTAGAAAAAGAAAAGATACTGGTCATCCAGACTGCTTTTCTCGGAGACGCGGTTCTGACACTTCCTCTGATACAGGAGATAAAAAGGGCGTTCCCGTCTTCCTCTATAGACGTAGTATGCATTCCGGCGACTGCTGAATTATTTAAGCATGCACCGGCTGTAGATGAGGTGATCGCATATGACAAACGACGGACGCAAAAGTCAGTGGGCGATTTTATACGTTTGCTTCTCCGGGTCCGGAATAAAAAATATTCCAGAGTTTATTCTCCGCATAGATCGTTCCGGTCGACGATGATATCTTATTTCAGCGGTGCAAAATTCACCTCCGGATTCGATAATTCGTCGCTTTATTGGTTGTATAAATTTTGCGCCTGTTATGAAAAAAATATTCATGAAGTTGCCCGAAACCTTCGATTAATTGATTTTGATATCTCGGATAATAAATGGAGAATTTTGCCCTTATTAGAGATACCCGGTGAGATCACCCGGAAGGTTGAAAACCTAAAAAGAGAACTTGGGGGGAAAAAAATAGCCGCTGTCGCGCCCGGTTCAATCTGGATGACAAAAATCTACCCGGCGCTCTATTTCAAAGAGGTTATAAAGTTTCTCGTTGCTTCGGATTATTATGTAGTATTGATCGGCGGCCGGCAAGATGAAGAGCTCTCGGGTGGAATTGAAAGGGAGTTCAATGAACACGTAAAGTCATTCGCGGGGCGGCTAAATATTATTGAATCGGTCGCACTCCTGAAGCATGCCTCTTTCCTTATTTCGAACGACAGCGCCCCGACTCATCTGGCGATGATTGCCGATATTCCGGTTTTGACCCTCTATTGTTCAACTGTTCCCTCATTCGGCTTTTCCCCATACAATAAAAAAAGCAAAACCCTATCTTTTGATGATCTCAACTGTAAACCATGCGGGATTCACGGTTATAAATCCTGTCCCATAAAAACCTTCGAGTGCGGATTTAAACTTTTACCCGAAATTGTGTGTGACCATCTTCACAATTATTTCATAACCTGAGAAAGAGAGAGCGTAAATTCGTATATTTGAATCAATGAAGTGAGAATCCAATGAAGTGGTTCAATTATGAAGATTTAAAAAACTCATCGTTCCATATAACACCTAATTTACCCGTTATTACAACAAAAAGATATAAAGTCCCTTTGGTTAAATTTATTGGCTTCCTCAGCTTATATACCCTTCTTTCCTGGCTGGTTTTGATCATTATACTCTCTATTACTCCTTTAAAGAATCTGCTTTTTGTTATTAATAACAGTGAATTAAAAACTCAAACCGAGCGTGTAGAGCTTCTGCAGGATAAAGTTAAAATTTTGACTCAACAGCTCGAAGCAGTTGCCTCTACGGATGAAAAGATGAGATTCGCGTTAAAGTTAGCACAGGATGATTCAATCAAATCCAACGATCCGCTCTATGATACATTGCGAAAACCGATAAAGAAAAAAATTGAACTAGGGGGGTCGGTTTATCAAGCTTTTCTTTTATTTGTAGACAAAATGATGGAGGCACAAAACGATCCGAGAAAAATAGTTTTTTTGGAGCCCGTTCATGGTATAGTTACACAAGGTTTTAACCCTGTAAAAGGACACACGGGAGTCGATTATGGTGTAAAACCCGGCAGTCCCGTTTATTCATCCGCAGGGGGTCTTGTCATCTTTTCGGATTATACTCCGGATAACGGTCTTATGATAATTATTCAGCATGACGGCGGATTCGTAACCGTTTATAAACATTGCTCCAATCTTTTGAAAAAAGTCAGAGACTTTGTCGGCCAGGGTGAGTTAATAGCCTTAAGCGGGAATTCGGGTGAGAACTCGACGGGTCCCCATCTCCATTTTGAATTATGGCAATTTGGAAAACCAATTGATCCACTGGTAAATTTAATAAAGTAGGAGAGTAGAATGGCTCATAAGAAAGATTCAATTGAGGAAGATGTAAGCATCATCAGCAGCGGGGTTCGGATTGAGGGAAGTTTTTTCAGTGAGGGAAATGTCAGAATTGACGGGAATATTAAAGGCGATGTTATAGTAAACGGGAATCTGACAACCGGGGATTTATCACTGCTGACAGGTGAGGTTAAAGCTAAAAACGTGACGATGAGCGGAAAAATTGTCGGACGCGTACATGCATCGGAAAAATTAAAGCTTGAACCCAGATCAATATTAAAAGGTGATTTATTTACGAAAATTTTAGTTATTGAGGAAGGGGCACTTTTTGAGGGGAATAGTCAGATGAATCTTGATTCTGCATCCGCATCAACCGAGTAATAAGGGGAAACAGGTTATATTTGGACAATATTAAAGGATCTTACGGAGAAATAGGGCCATACATTGGTTTAGGGACACAACTGGCGGCAACAATTATTTTGATGTTCTTTTTGGGCCGCTGGCTGGACGGCAAATTCTCCACATCTCCTTTGCTTATGATCCTTTTTTCGTTTATTGGAGGCTTTGCTGGTATTTATAATTTTATTAAAACGGTTCTTAATCTGAATGAAAAGAAGAAGTCCGGTAAAAATCCTTAAAAATGTGTTATTCCTTTTCCTGGTTACATCCTCCGGGGTCCTGGTTTTAACGTTGTTCAAAAGGGTTTCTATTTACGGATGCACTTCAATCTTGCTAGCCTCACTCTTCGCGATCCTTAATTTTATCGTTTTTATTCTTTTATCCGGGTTCTCGAGTGCCAAATCGAATCAAATTTTCCTCTTTTGGTCTCTCGGAGGGGCTTTTATCCGGCTTTTCATGATTTTGGTACTTATTTTTGTAAGTATAAAATTCTTGAAAGTTGACTTGGTTGCGTTTATATTTACATTCTTTATTTGGTATGTTGTTTTATTAATTTTTGAAATCTCAATGATTCATTTTGGAACGGTTGGGTCTAAAAGTAAAATTTTTGGAAAACATGTTTTATAACCAAAATACGATAGTCGATTCGGTTAAAACCGTAACTCAGACAGCCAAAAAACAGGATACGGGTTGGATCATGCACCATGTGCTTGATTCACGGGAACTTAGTCTTGAACCGTTTGGTGTTATCCGTCTGCCGCAGATCCATCTATGGGGATTTGATCTCTCTATTACTAAGCATGTCGTGTTTATGTGGTTGGCGGTTATCTTATTAATCGGAACATTGATCTACGTCGCGAAACTGTATAGAAAATCTTTAGTTCCTCACGGAGTTTCAAATTTAGCCGAAGTGCTGATTGTTTTTGTCAGGGACGAGATTGTCAAACCTACAATAGGGAAGGGATATGAGCGGTTTCTGCCTTACCTGCTAACTGTTTTCTTTTTTATTCTGACATGCAATTTCCTCGGGTTGATCCCTTATGGGGCGACCGCCACGGCAAATATTTCCGTGACCGCTACCCTCGCGACGATATCGTTTTTTGTTATACAGGTTGGCGGAATAATGAAAAACGGCCTTTGGGGATATTTTAAAGGTTTGATACCGCACGGAATACCCGTATGGTTGCTTCCCATAATGCTGGTTGTTGAACTTCTTGGTTTATTCACAAAGCCATTTGCATTGGCTATTCGTTTATTTGCCAATATGACCGCGGGTCATATTGTAATTCTGGCGTTATTGGGTTTAATATTTATCCTGCATACTTATGTAGTTATTCCGGTTTCTGTTTCATTTGCGTTATTTATTTATCTGCTTGAAATATTGGTTGCGCTCCTTCAGGCGTATATATTTACTATGCTGTCATCATTATTTATCGGTATGGCGGTTCATCAGGAACATTAATTATTAATTGATTATAACAGGAGGAATCTAATGGATTTCGCACACTTAGCAGCAGGCTTTAGCGCAGCGTTAACGGTTATCGGCGGCGCTTATGGTATTGGTAAATTAGCAAGTTCGGCTATGGAAGCCAGCGGTCGTCAACCTGAGGCTGCCGGTGATATCAGAACTTCAATGATTATTGCCGCAGCGCTTATAGAAGGTATTTCACTCTTCGCGTTGGTCATTTGTATTCTTTTGGCTCTTAAGTAAATCTGTTTTTAAAACTCTTTTTATAAGGGAATTGAAATGAATCCGATGCTTGGTTTTTTATTTGTTGTTTTCGCGGAAGGAGGGGAGGCGGGCGGTAGTCCTCTCGACGTTAATCCCGGCTTGATAATATGGACGGTAGTTACCTTTATTTGCCTGCTGTTGATCTTGTCGAAATTTGCATGGAAACCAATATTGAACTCCCTTCAGGAAAGAGAACTTTTTATCAAAGACTCCCTTACGAAAGCGGAAAATGCACAGAAGGAAGCTGAAAAACTGATCTCTGATAATAAGGTTAACTTTTTGAAAGCGGAAGAAGAAGCCCAGAAATTAATTGAGCAGGGCAGGGAATACGCTAAAAAGCTGCAATCTCAAATTCTTGAAGAGAGCAAACTTCAGGCTAAAAAACTTATTCAGGATGCTACAAATGAGATTGAAAGGAAAAACGCCGAGGCATTCAAAAGACTGAAGAGCCAGGTCGCTGAAATCGCCGTAGATGCGGCGGAGAAAATCTTAAGGGAAAATCTCGACAAAGAAAAAAACATTCATCTGATTAATAACTATTTGGACGATCTATCTAAAAATTAACAATGAGTGTATTCAGAATTTCATATCGTTATGCTAATTCCCTGCTTCAGCTTGCTGAGGAAAAGGGCATATTGTCACGGATTTCTGAAGATGCCGATCTGATTTTTAATACTCTGGCGGACTCTAAAGAATTGCGTGTTTTTTTAAAAAGTCCCGTAGTTAAACCGGATAATAAAAAATCGCTTTTGAACGAAATCTTCGGGAAAAAAATCAGTTCCGAATCTTTAAGTTTTCTGATTTTTATTATTGAGAAGAACCGTGAGAATATCCTTTTCGAGATTTTTAAGGAATTGATAACCCTCGTTGATAAAAAGAACGGGATTTCTAAAGCGAGGATAACTTCGTCGGTTGAAATAAACGAAGAGCTGAGAGGGAAAATAATCGGAAATTTTGCACGGATGACCGATAAAAAAATTTCCGCCTCGTTTTCCGTTGATCCCGGTCTGGTTGGTGGTTTTATAGTGAAAATTGATGATATGGTATACGACGCTTCGGTTAAACATCAGTTAAATCTTTTAAGAAAGAAATTTGCCGAAGAAATTACTATTTCTAATAACTAATGAAAATTTGGGAAAATTAAAATGGCGGAAGTAAGACCCGATGAAGTTTCTGCTATATTGAGAAAACAGCTGGCAGGATTTGAGAACGAAATCGACGTTTATGAAGTCGGTACTGTATTACAGGTTGGCGACGGAATAGCCAGGGTTTATGGTTTGTCTAAAGTTATGGCGAGTGAGCTTGTCGAATTTCCTAATGATGTGACCGGCATGGTTCTCAATCTTGAGGAAGATAGTGTCGGCTGCGTTCTTTTCGGCGACAGCTCGCTGATCAAAGAGGGTGATATCGTTAAAAGAACCAAACGCGTCGCGTCATTTCCGGTGGGAGAAAAACTTCTCGGAAGAGTGGTAAATCCTCTCGGAGAGCCTATTGATGGAAAAGGCTCGATTCCATTTGAAAAGTATATGGCAATTGAGCGTAAAGCGCTGGGTGTTATACAGCGTCAGCCGGTAAAGGAACCCCTTCAAACCGGTATAACTGCTATTGATGCTATGATTCCAATAGGGCGCGGGCAACGTGAATTGATAATTGGTGATCGCCAGACAGGTAAAACTGCCGTCGCGATAGATGCTATTATAAACCAAAAATCCACTCATACTGAAGAAGCTAAAAAGTACGGTGTAAAACCTGTATACTGTATTTATGTTGCCATCGGCCAGAAGAATTCAACAGTTGCTCAGGTTGTTGCTAAGCTCGAAGAAGCGGGCGCCATGGAGTATACTACTGTTATTTCAGCTCCCGCTTCATCTCCGGCTCCCCTTCAATATATCGCTCCTTATTCCGGAGCAACATTAGGCGAGTTTTTCCGCGATAACGGAAGACACGCACTCTGTATTTATGACGATCTTTCTAAACAGGCTGTTGCGTACCGCGAACTGTCTCTCTTGCTCCGCAGACCTCCGGGAAGGGAAGCTTACCCCGGCGATGTGTTCTACCTTCACTCACGTCTTTTGGAACGCGCTTCGAAGCTTAACGATGATCTTGGCGGCGGAAGTCTTACCGCATTGCCTATAATTGAAACACAGCAGGGAGATGTCTCTGCCTATATTCCGACAAATGTTATCTCGATTACAGATGGTCAAATTTATCTCGAACCTAATTTATTCAATTCCGGTGTTCGACCTGCAATTAACGTCGGTATATCTGTTTCCCGAGTCGGTGGTAACGCCCAGATTAAAGCCATGAAAAAAGTTGCCGGTTCCCTTAAACTTGACCTGGCACAGTTCCGTGAGCTGGAAGCATTCTCTAAATTCGGTTCGGATCTGGATAAGGCAACACAGCGCACGCTCGCTAAAGGAGCCAGATTGGTTGAGTTATTAAAGCAGGGTCAGTATAGCCCGTTACCGGTCGAAAAACAGGTTGTCGGCGTTTTCGTGGGAACGAATAACTATCTGGAATCAGTTAATCTTTCCGATGTCAAAAGATTCGAAAGTGAACTGTATGAATTTATTGAACTGAAATTCCCCACGATCTATGAAAATATCCGCGTTACAAAAGCTCTTGACGACAGCACAGTACAGTTAATTAAAAAGGCCGTCGAAGAGTTTTTAGACGTCTTTAAAAAGAAATAATAATTCGGCTTAGGGCATGGCAACTTTACGTGATATCAGGAGAAGAATAAAAGGCGTTAAAAGTACGCAGCAGATTACCAAGGCAATGAAAATGGTTGCCGCGGCCCGGTTGCGGAGAGCTCAGGAGAATATCATTAACGCTCGCCCGTATTCTAAAAAGATATCGGAAGTACTGGAACATCTCCTGAATACCGAAAAGAACTTTTCAAACCCTCTTTTTAGCGAAAGAGAGATTAAAAAGGTTGCGGTTGTCGTAATTACATCCGATAGGGGACTTTGCGGAAGCTTCAATATAAACGTTATCAGGAGCGCCGAAGAACTTGTAAATAATGAATTACTGCAATTTAAGAATAACGGAAATCTCGAACTTTACTGTTTGGGTAAGAAAGGAAATGACCATTTTACACGCGAGAACTACAAAGTAGTTGGTTCCTACCCCGGAATTTTTTCCCACTTGAAATTTGAATTCGCATCGGGACTAATAAAAGAACTCACTAATAAATATCTTTCCTGCGACATTGATAAAGTATTTATTGTTTATAACGAATTTAAGTCCGTGATCCAGCAAAAAACGGTTCAAGAACAGCTTTTCCCGATAAAACCTTTCGGGACGGATACGGATAATTCCCTCTCGAAAAGTGATTTTATATACGAACCGGATCAGGCAAAAATAACAGATTTATTAATACCGAAATACCTGAACTCACAAATGTGGAGATTTTTGCTGGAATCTTATGCTGCCGAATTGGGTGCCCGGATGACGGCGATGGATATGGCTACGGAAAATGCTAAAGAATTAATTCGGACCCTGAATTTGACATATAATAAGGTCAGGCAGGCATCAATTACTACCGAGATCCTCGAAATTGTCTCCGGCGCAAATGCTTTGAAAGAGTCTTGATTAGTGCATGTTTGAAATGAAATCTCTTTTTATTATCTTTATCTTAGGTTACTTTAAATGCTCGAGGATTTAACCGAGAAACTGGAACGTGCTCTTAAAAAGATCACCGGGCAAGGTAAGCTGACCGAATCCAATATATCCGATTCATTAAGAGATATAAGACGTGTTCTTTTAGACGCTGATGTAAATTATAAGGTAGCCAGGCAGTTCATCGAGGATGTAAAAATCAAGGCCTTGGGCCAGGATGTTATAAATTCCATAACGCCCGGCCAGCTTGTGACAAAAATTCTGTATGATGAATTGAACACCCTTCTCGGTGGAAGCGGCAAAGAATTAAGCCTCAATCCTTCGGGTGTAACGGTTATCATGCTTATCGGTTTGCAGGGATGCGGAAAGACAACTTTTAGCGCCAAACTTGCTAAGTATCTTTCGACTAAAAACAGAAATGTTCTTTTGGTTGCTGCGGATATATACAGGCCCGCGGCCGTTAATCAGTTAAAAATACTCGGTTCCCAGATAAATGTCCCGGTTTTTTCGATTGAGGGGAGCAAGGAACCTGTTAAGATTGCCTCGGATGGATTGATTTATGCCAGGGCGAATGGTGTTGATACCGTTATTATTGATACGGCAGGACGATTACACGTTGATGATGAGATGATGAACGAGGCGGTGCAGATAAAGGAAAAAGTGAATCCGACAGAGGTTTTATTTGTAGTCGATTCGATGACCGGTCAGGATGCCGTCAATTCGGCTAAAGCTTTCCATGAGAAAGTGGATTTTGACGGCGTGGTTATAACGAAAATGGACGGTGATGCAAAAGGCGGATGTGTCCTTTCAATTCGTGCCGTAGTCGATCGGCCTGTTAAGTTTGTCAGTCTGGGTGAAAAGCTTGATGCCATGGAACTCTTTTATCCTGATCGTATGGCTTCAAGAATCCTGGGTAAAGGAGACATTATTTCTCTTGTTGAAAAAGCGCAGCAGCAGTATGATGAAAAAGATGCGGTTGATCTTGAGAAAAAATTCAAAGAGAATAAGTTTGATTTAGACGATTTCCTGAAACAGATTAAGATGATAAAGAAAATGGGATCGCTTAAATCATTATTGGGCATGATTCCCGGAATCGGATCTTCATTGAAAGACGCCGATATTGATGATAAACAGATTGTAAAGGTTGAAGCGGTTATTCAATCTATGACCAAGATTGAAAGAAGTAACCCTAAAATTCTTAACGGGAGCAGACGGAAAAGAATTGCACGGGGCAGCGGAACTTCGATACAGGATGTAAACCGGCTCATTAAGCAGTTCGAAGGGATGCAGCAGATGATGAAGATGCTGAATAAAAATAACGGTAAATTATCTTTACGGAACATGAAAAATATACGATTTAATTAGTTATCAAAATCAACAGGAGGAAATACCAAATTGGCAGTTAAGTTAAGATTAAAAAGAATGGGCAAGAAAAGACAGCCTGTTTATAAAGTAGTCGCGGCTGACTCGCACTCACCGAGAGACGGTAAATTTATAGAAGCTATTGGCCTTTATAATCCGAAGACTGATCCCGCTACAGTAGAAATAATAGAAGAACGTGCACTTTATTGGCTTGGGGTTGGTGCTCAACCTACTGATACAGTACGAAACCTTTTAACACATCAAGGAATTCTTCTGAAGCGCGAACTGATGAAGAACGGTTTGTCGGAAGAACAAATCTCTATTAAACTTGATGAATGGAATAAACTTAAAGAGGCGAAGCTTGCAGGCTCCCAGAAAGCTAAAAAAGCATCGGCTGAAAAGAAAGATAAAAAAGATAGTGAGGCGGAAGTAAAGGGTACTGCTTCCGAATAGCTGCCACCCTGTTTTTGGGGGGACGGCGTGCAACTAATTAAGTACCCTGTTGGTTCACTTAACTTAAAGGTACTCTCATGAAGGAATTTATTGAATTTATCGCGAAACACCTAGTTGACAATCCGGGAAATGTTTCTCTTGAGGAACTTACACCTGATGAAAAAACCGTTGAACTGACTCTGAAAGTCGGCGCTGACGATGTCGGGAAAGTCATTGGTAAACAGGGTAAAACTGCCCAGGCAATGAGAACTCTTCTTACTGCCATTGCTGCCAAAGACGGCAAAAGGGCAATTTTAAAAATACTGGATTAGTAAAGTCGGTTATCGTGGATGAACTCTTTCTGATCGCCGAAATTAAGAGCATTTATGGATCAGACGGGTTAGTATTGATTGATTCTTTCTCCGATTTTTTGGAAAGGTTTTTTGAGTTGAAAGTCGTTTTTCTGGAAATCTTTGGAGCGAAGAAAAAATTCTTTGTTGAAAATGTGATTTCGGTTGGCGGCGGATTTGCCATCAAGTTCAAAGGATTTGATTCGGCTGAGTCAGTCAAATTTCTCGTAGGGAAAAAAATATTCGTTGATGAAGCAAATTCGGTTAAACTTTCAGACAATATTTTTTTCATTCATGATTTAATTGGCAGCAAGGTTTTTAGAAATTCAGAATTCATCGGCCTGGTAGATGATGTAATAATTCTCCCGGCAAATGATGTTTTAGAAGTCCAAGAGCCTGGTGGAAAAAAAATATTAATTCCCGCGATTAAAGATTATATAGAGTCTTTTGATTCGTCAGCTAAAAAACTGAATTTAGTGCGGGATTGCGATCTTTTATACGATGATGAGAATTGATGTTGTTTCGGCTGTACCGGATTCCCTGACAAGTCCTTTGAATACGAGTATTCTTAAAAGGGCACAGGATAAAAAAAAAATTGAGGTTTTTGTGCATAATCTTCGGGATTATGCGCATGATAAGCATAAACAGATTGACGATAAACCGTTCGGCGGCGGAGCGGGAATGCTTCTTAAACCCGAACCGTTCTTTGAGTGTGTTGAAGAACTTATCGGACAGCGAAAATATGACCATATTATTTTTCCCACTCCAGGGGGTAAATTTTATGATCAGAAAACCGCAATTGATTTTTCATTGGCCGATAATCTGATGATCATTGCGGGACATTATAAAGGGGTGGATGACAGGGTGCGGGAACGATTTGCCACCGACGAAGTCTCTATCGGCAGGTATGTTCTTACCGGAGGAGAAATAGCGGCGCTCGCAATAATCGATTCGATTGTCAGACTTATCCCGGGTGTTCTGAACGATAGTGAATCGGCTCTAAACGATTCTCTGATGGACGGCGATTTAATTGAGGCTCCATATTACACGCGTCCTGCCGACTTTAGACAAATGAAGGTTCCGGATGTTCTGCTTTCCGGGAATGAAAAGAAAATTAAAGAGTGGAAAGAGCAACAATCCAAAATATTGACAGAAAATTGGAAAAAAATAAATAACATGGAGTAAATAATGGATAAACTAAAAGAACTGACCGAGGACTTGATACGCACGGATTTCCCTGCATTTAAAACAGGGGACCATATCCGTGTGCACGTCAGGGTAATTGAAGGCGACAAGGAAAGAATTCAACCGTATGAAGGGGATGTTATAAATATCCGCGGCACTGGCCTGAATAAAACTTTCACTGTAAGAAAAATTTCGAGCGGTGTGGGAGTTGAAAGGATATTTTCATTCGGCTCGCCAAAACTTGCGAAAATAGAGATTATACGTGAAGGTAAGGTTCGGAGAGCAAAACTCTTTTACTTGAGAAAACTCTCCGGTAAAGCTGCGCGTATTAAAGATAAAAATGTCAGATGATTTATCGGATTATTAAAAAAGCCGCTTCAAGTGAGCGGCTTTTTATTTTTAAACTATATAAGAAAATATGAAATTAATCCTACCCGCGAATATATATTCCTCTATATTGATTGAAGCGCTGCCTGAAAATAAATTTGAGGTGATATATAAAGAAGCAGCCTTGGTGCTCAAAGAACTTGAAAATGAGGCGTCAGCGGTAGCAATGATTCCAACTTTGGATCTCATCAATCATAAAACTCTTTTCCTTTCACCGAGAATGGGACTTTCATTCGACGGCCAACTTTCAAATGCGTATCTATATTTCATCGAGGGACAAAGTTCAATCAGCAAAATAAATATACGTGGCGATATTTCGATGAATGAAATCCTACTTACGAAGATACTCTTTTCCGAACGGTACTCGTCCGAAATTGAACTGAACCTTGATCCGGCCGCAACGCCCGACAAAACTAATAATTGTCTCGTAGCCGGAGATGAAAATTTCCGGATTTGGAATTATGAGAGTTGTATCAGTTTTTCTGACCAGATTGCCGAAATGCTCGACTTGCCCTATGTCAACTTTACTTTTGCTTCGAAAGATCGGGAAGCCATTGCCGAATTAAACAAGTATGCCGAAAATCTGGATTCGAGAATAGAGGATAAGCTGGAATCTATTCTCAAAAAGCTTCAGTGGCCCGCTGAGGTTAAATCGTTCATAACACAAAACCTTAATTCCGTTTACTTCGAAATGACGGGAAATGAGATTAGTGCGGTAAATGAATTGATAAGACTAGTCTATTATCACGGAATCATCGAAGATTTGTTTGATGTTAATTTCGTTTTTTAGAGCAATTGCCGCAGGCTGAAAAGAATCCCGGCGGGGTTACACCCCGCCGGGGCATTTTATATCTGCATATGGGAAAATGAAATAACGTTCGGATTTTTTCTGATTGCTTCGAGCATATTCGCTTTCAATGGAGCTTTTAATTTCATCGTGCAGCAAGCGACCATCCCGCCTTCAAAGATGGTATTCTCAACCTCTTCAATATTAATATCCCCTTCTTTCAAAACATCCAGGACCGATGAGAGGACACCGGGTTTATCGTAATGTTTTACAACCAGCTGATAATGCCTGTCCTGAACTTTCGCGCGGTTGACCCAATGAGCGATTATACCGCTCTGAATGTAACTTAAAATAATGTTCACTGTTTCTTCGGCAACCGCGTTCTGGGCCTGTTCCGTCGATGCCCCGATATGATGTGTAACGTAAACATTATCTAACCCCTGAAGCACGGATGATACCGGTCCGTCTTTTGATTCCGGTTCACCCTTGAATACATCAAGTCCTACTTTCAACCCCTTCTCTTTTACCGCGCGTACAAGCGCATCTTCGTCTACTACCCCGGCACGGGAAGTATTTATAAAAATCGCGCCGGGCTTCAGATAACCGAACATTTTATCATTGAAAAGATTTTTAGTCTCCGGTGTCTGAGGAAGATGCACAGTCACCACATCCGCTATAGGAAGAATTTGGTCGAACTCGGAAAAATCTTTTACGCCGTAACCCTCAATGCGGGCGACATCTTTAGCGTAAACATTCATACCGAAGACCTGGGCCCGTTTTGCAACTTCTTTACCTATTGCACCGTAACCGACGATAGCAATAGTCTTGCCGAATAAGCCTTCAGCTTTGGAATATTCACCCTTGTTCCATACCCCCTTCTTAAAATCAGCGACATTATGACAGATTCTGCGATCGAGAGAAATCATTAAACCAACGGCGAGTTCAGCTACGGCGATGGAATTTTTACCGGGACAATTGGAGACATAAATTCCTTTTTTATTAGCCGCCGCAATATCGATATTGTTCACACCGGCTCCGGCGCGTACAATCAGATTCAACTGTTCCGATTTTTCAATTGTATTTGCATTGACAACAGTGGATCTGACGACAAGGCAATCAACATTTTTAGCCGCTTCGGGCAAATCGTTCTCGCCGAGTTTCGGCTGATAGATTACCTCAATATCGGCATTTTTTAATTTCTGGATATACTGATCCGGGAACTTATCGGCGATAAGGACTTTCATTTTCATGTTTTTTACCTCTTGATTATTAGGGTTTCACAAAGATTAATTTGGCTTTTATATTCCCCGGCGTTGATTATCATCCATATGCCGGTTAAGAGCGCGTACTTATTCCAGCATCGGAATTTTGATGTTATACTTTTTAGCATTTTCAACGGCCTTCGGATAGCCCGCGTCGGCATGCCGTACAATTCCCATCCCGGGATCATATGTTAAAACCCGTTCGAGGCGGATCCCGGCTTCCGGTGTTCCATCCGCAACCACAACCATTCCGGCATGTATCGACTTTCCGATTCCCACCCCGCCTCCGTGATGAACCGAAACCCAGCTTGCCCCCCCGATCGCATTAAGAAGAGCATTCAAAATCGGCCAATCCGCAATTGCGTCGCTACCGTCAATCATCGCCTCCGTTTCCCGGTTGGGTGAGGCCACCGATCCGCAGTCGAGGTGGTCCCTCCCTATCACAATCGGGGCTTTTATTTCTCCACTGGCGACCAGATCGTTAAATATCTTGCCCATTTTAGCGCGTTGACCGTAACCAAGCCAGCAGATTCGTGCGGGCAAACCCTGAAAGTGAACTCTCTCTGCGGCCAGTTCAATCCAGCGCACGAGTTGTTTATTCTCCGGAAACGCTTCGGTTACGGCCCGGTCGGTTTTAAATATATCTTCAGGATCACCCGACAATGCGACCCACCTGAAGGGTCCTTTCCCGTCACAGAAAAGTGGGCGGATATATTCCGGCACGAATCCCGGGATATCGAAGGCGTTTTCAACTCCGTTTTCTTTTGCCTCACCCCGGATGTTATTGCCGTAATCAAAGGCAATCGCACCCCGCTTTTGGAATTCGAGAATGGCTTTGACATGTGCTACAATAGTTTTCCTCGCGAAGGAGATATATCCCGCGGGATCGCTTGACCGGAGTTGGAGAGCTTCTTCAAACGGCATTCCCATCGGCACATAACCGTTCAGAGTGTCGTGTGCCGAAGTCTGATCGGTAATGATATCCGGGATGATATTCTTTTCAAGTATTAAGGGAAGGACTTCACCCGCATTGCCAATCAAACCAACTGAAATTGCCTTTTTATTTGAGCGGGCATCCAATACGATCTTGAGAGCCTGATCTAAATCTCCCGTTATAATGTCAAGGTAGCCTGAATCAACCCTCTTTTGCAAACGCGACCTGTCGACGTCAATACCGAGGAATGCCGCGCCGTTCATGGTGGCCGCTAACGGTTGAGCACCTCCCATCCCGCCAATGCCGGCCGTCAGAAGGAATTTACCTTCAAGGGAACCGTTGAAATGCTTCCGTGCGCACGCGGCAAATGTTTCATATGTGCCTTGAAGTATTCCCTGTGTTCCAATATATATCCAGCTTCCAGCGGTCATTTGACCGTACATAGTAAGTCCAAGCGAATCCAGGCGCCGGAATTCATCCCACGTGGCCCAATCGGGCACGAGCATGGCGTTGGAAATTATAACGCGGGGCGCATTGTAATGCGTCCGGAAAATAGCAACCGGTTTTCCCGACTGGATTAAAAGAGTCTCGTCGTTCTCAAGATTTTTAAGAGAGGAGATAATCGCCTCGTAAGACGCCCAGTTTCTCGCGGCTTTTCCGGATCCGCCGTAAATTATCAAATCGTCGGGGCGTTCAGCCACATCAGGATTCAGATTATTCATCAGCATCCTCATTGCGGCTTCCTGGATCCAGCTTTTACAGCTTATTTGATTACCTGTCGGCGATTTTATCGGTTTCAATTAATCGATCTCAATCTGTGAAATACTTAGTTAATAAAGTTTCATACTGGCCGAAAGTTGATTTAAACAACCATCGTTTGATAAAGTTGCTTTTACTTGCCTGTTTCCTCATATGCTCAATATTTTCTTTGAGACGGAATACAAGCTTTGTTTTCTCTTCCTTTGTCAGTTTAATCTCTTCACCCGGCTCATTTAATTTACCGATTATTGAGTTAAATGAGCGGATATCGGCATAAAACCGTTCATCAGAAGTCATCTGTTTAAGAATCGACTTGCAGAAAGTATTTAAGATCTTTCTTTCATTCTTATCAAATTGGTATGAGTAATTTTTAAATAGTGATTTTGCCATATTGTTTTTAGACTTTTAGTGACAGAAGTTTCTCCCGCATATTCTGAAATCCGGGTTTAATAACATTATAAATATAGTGTAATCTCTGCTTATAGGGAATGAACGATGACTTCATCGCGTTTATATTTAGTTTTTCCGTATCGTCAAGATTGATCCCGAAAAGCTCACTGGCTAATGTGTACTCCTTGGTAAGCGTCGTATCGCTCATCAATCTGTCGTCTGTATTAAGAAATACTCTGAATTTCTCACGGTATAATTTGATGAATGGATGATTCTCAATTCTATCGACCGCGCCGGTATGGACATTACTCAGCAGATTAATCTCGAGGGGAAGCCTGGTATCCAAGATATATTGTGCCAATGGCCCCAAGGCGATTATATTTCCTTCTTTATCAAAAACCATATCGTCAACGAGGCGGGTTGCGTGGCCGATTCGGTGAGCCCCGCAAAGCTGGATTGCCTGCCATATCGATTCCTTACCGAAAGCCTCGCCCGCATGAATAGTTATATTAAAATTTTCACGTTTAATAAACTGGAAAGCGTCAATATGTTTTTTAGGAGGGAAGCCGCCCTCTTCACCCGCGAGATCAAAACCAACGACACCTTGCCTTTTGAAATTAACCGCGAGCTCGGCAATCTCGAGCGTATTCTTCATATTGCGCATGCCGCACAAAATAAGGCCGTAACCGACGCCGAAATCCTGTTTCCCTTTCTCCAGGCCTTCAAGAACCGAATTAATAACATCCTCCAGATAGAGTCCCTTTGAAGTATGGAATACCGGGGCAAATCTTGTTTCGATGTAGCAGACGCCGTCTTTTTTCATATCTTCCATCATCTCATAGGCCACGCGGCTCAAGGCCTCCTTTGTCTGCATTACTGCGCATGTATGTTCAAATCCCTGAAGATACTCAACAAGGTTCCCTTTATTTGCGCCGCGGTAGAACCATGCCGAAAGCTCCACGGGGTCGGAAGTGGGAAGTTTGTTGTATTTTAACTCCTTGGCGAGTTCGATTATAGTCTGGGGTCGTAAGCCGCCGTCAAGGTGGTCATGCAAAAGCACTTTGGGAACGCCCCGGATAATCTCTTCTGTTTTCATCCGAATTCCTCTTGTTTCAACATTCATTAATGGACGAAAAATATTCTTTTACACCTCTAAAATCAATTTAGCGGAATCCGCGCAATAAGAGCTTCCTTAAGGGGATTTAGACCCGAATAAGCTTCTCTTCGCCAGCGGGTTAATTAGCGGAATTAATCTTGACATCCCGATCTCAAAATGGTTATTTTTCGGATGATATATGACGCCGCTTTATAAACTATAGGAGTATAAATGAAAAAAATACTTGTTTATTTATCCATTTTAACAATGGTTATGGGAATTACCGCTTTTGAATGCTCTTCAGCGGAACTGACCGGAGCAAAACTTTACCTACAGCAAAAACAGACGGATAAAGCCAAAGAAACCTTATTAAAGGAAGTTGAAAAAAATCCTAAAAGTGACGAAGGATGGTACCTTTTAGGTTATCTTTACGGCGATGAAGGTAATATTCCTGAAATGCTCAATGCATTCGACAAATCTGCCGCTATTAGTCCGAAATTTGTTCAGCCGATAAATGATTACAAGAAGTACGCATGGCAGACTAATTTTAATAAAGGAGTTGCCTATTTCAATCACGCAGTTAAGACTACAAAACCCGACAGTGTGAAATTGAATTTCGATAAGGCACTCGAACTATTCCAAAATTCGACGCTATGCCAGCCTGATTCAACGTTGGGTTATGAGAATATGGTTGCGGTCTACCTTAACATGAGCAGGAATGATGAAGCGATTCCGGTACTCGAAAAATTAACTCGGTTGGGCAAACCCGCCTCGGCTTTCGCGCAGTTGGGACAAATTTACCTCCTAAACGGGAGCAAATCAGCTGAAGCATTCAGAACCGGTAAAAATCCGGCTGATAGTATAAAGAGCCGTGAGCTTTACACCAAAGCAATTGATGTGCTTAGAATAGGTACTCAAAAATATCCTTCCGATCCTGATATACTTGTTCAACTCGGCAACTCCTATTACGCGTCAGGTGAAATTGCAACGGCAATCACTTCATTTAAAATCCTTGTTGAAAAAATGCCCACAAATAAGGATTTGCGTTACGCTTACGGTGTAGTTCTATTAAAGGGGAAACAATATCCGATAGCGGTGGATAATTTGAAACAAGCGGTGGAAATGGATGACAAAAATACGGATGCCATGTATAATCTTGCTGCCGCTTATATAAATTGGGGCAACGATTTAAGAGATGATGCAGTAAAGAAAGAATCGGACGACAAAGCTTATCTTGATAAATTTAAAGAGGCAATTCCTTATCTCGAAAGATACCTTACGGCCAAACCGAATGAATCGCGTGTATGGTTGAGTTTGGGCCAGGTTTACGCCAACCTTGGTATGAAAGATAAAGCAGAAGAATCGTTCAAAAAAGCCGAACAGTACAAATAATTTTACGATCATTTGAAATAAAACCCATAATTTGCAAAAAGCAAATTATGGGTTTTTTATTAAATCATAGGATAACGCAATGAATCAGAATAACGATCAGAAATCTCAGCAAATTAATATTGAATTGGGTGAAAAAGAAGCGGAAGGGATTTATTCAAACCTTGCGATAATTACTCATTCCCCGGCCGAATTTGTAATAGATTTTACAAGGGTTGTACCCGGTGTTCCTAAGGCAAGGGTACTCTCACGCATTATTACCACACCGCAGCATGCAAAAATGCTTATGCGCGCTCTCAAAGATAATATAGATAAATTTGAAGCCCGGTTTGGTGAGATTAATATCGACGCTCAGCCCACCCCGCAGTTCGGATTTATTAATTCCGAAAAAGACGAGAAAATAAACTGATCGGGATGCCTTTACTCTAAGGATGCGGTTATTTTTGCACCCGCTTGATATTATAGATCGCCGCGATCAAAAAAATGAAGTTTGCAAACCAGGCTGTTAATATTGGATTCATAACACCGTTTTTCCCGAAAGCCTGGCTGATTTTCATGAAGACCAGATAGAGGAATGTTATCAAGAGATTTATTCCAAACTGAATCGCCAGTCCACCTTTCCGCCTGCCCGCGGCTATCGGTAATCCGAAAAGCACTACAATAACGGAAGAGAACGCAAAAGCAATCCTCGAATGATACTCGATCATAGTTTGGGTCGGATCGTTACCCGTCCTTAATTGTTCACCGGCAAAACCCAGCAATTCGGCCGACGTCATCTCGTCGAGTTTTCTCTGTTTCTGAATGACATCGGCAGGTTTGAAAGAAAGTTCTGAAAGCTCCAGTTTGGAAAATTTTTCAACTGACTCGCTCGTATCGGTAAATTTCCGGGAGGTGCCGTCGCTTAATTCCCAACGGTTTTGGGCACCGTCATACTTCATCCTGAGAGCGTCCGTTCTTGAAATCAATTTCGTTTTGTCCGACGGATTGAATTCCTGTATGCTCACCTGGTTTGCTACATTGCCGCTAAGGTCGTAATAATTAATACTGACGATCCTGGTCGAGTTGTCCTGAAAAAAGATATTGCTCCCGTAATAACCGTTATCTTTTTTCATATAATTCTTTTCAATGAATATTCTTTGCTTGTTTGCGTACGGAACAATGTATCCTCCGAAATAGATCGATAGAAGGCTTATCAGGAGAGCGGTGCATATAAACGGGGCCATAAACCGGTACAAACTTATTCCGCCGGCTTTCATTGCGGTCATCTCATTCAGATTCGACATTTTTCCGGCGGTGAATAAACTCGAGAGAAGTATAGCGACCGGAATCATCAGGCGAATTATTTCCGGCGTGAATACGACATAGTATTGAATTATCATGTATGTCGGCATATTCTGATCGAGAAAATCGTCCAGTTTTTCCATCATGTCGATTACGACAAACAGCAGTGTAAAAGCCAGTAAACCGAATAAAAGAGTCTGGAGGAACTGTTTGATCAGGTATTTATCAAGAATCTTCATCGCTCTCTTGCTGCTCTTTCCATGATTGAGGAATAATATTTGAAATAAAATCGAAATTAAGTGTCACTTTTTCTCTGGCGCTCTTAATTGTTATAAGGATTCCGAATATGCCGAGAAAGATATTGGCGCCCCACATTCCCATGAACGGGGAAAGAATATCCCGATCGGCCAGTTTTTCCCCGCCTATAAGAAATGCCCAGTAGATCAGGAAAAAGATGAGACTGATTCCGGCAGCCATTCCGAATCCTCCTTTGCGCATCATTGTGCCTAATGGCGCACCGATAAGCACAAAGACAATGCACGCGAAAGGAAGGGAGTATTTCTTATGAATCTCAACCCAATATCGATCGAGTTCCCGTCTGTTATATTCTAACCTGGATACGGTATTATTGACCTTATTCTCATCGGTCCGGATTTTCTGCTGGGTGCTGATATATATATATTTATTCGGGCCGGATATGCCTTCCAATTTTACCGGCCGATCAATCGCGGGTATTAAAGTAGCGATCACGGAATCAAAATCCTTCACCAGGCCGAGTTTTATTTTATTAACGCTATCGACGATTCCCAGCATCTGAGGAGCTCCCATTTCACGGTCGCCCCTCGCTCCGCCCGGACCGCTCTGCTCGAATGTGAATTGATCTGCCGGCATGGAAATCTTATGACGTGAAAATCTGAGTTTCCGGTAGACGCTTTTGTCGGAAGTAATCGACTGATGGATTTCACCGTTCTGCAAATCCATCATTAATTTTTTTTGATCTGCCGACAAGTATAGTTCCCCGCTTGCCGCCGTAATAATTCTCATATTCGGATAGGCGGAGTTGTCGTAGATAGTAACCTGTTTTAATTTATTGTGAACGTGATCAATTTCCCTTACAAGAATCGAATAATTGGGTACATCCTGCGAAAAAACTCCGGGAACAAGCGAAAGAGTCGGTTTTTTACGTGAAATATCCTCCATAAGCAGACGCGCGGCATGATTGCTATCCGGGTAGATGTGATTGTTGAAATAAACGAGAAAAACCGCTACGAGAACGCTGGAGACCAAGGGGGGAATCATCATTTTGTATAGACTGACTCCGCTGGCTTTCAAGATTGCAATTTCATTATTCTGCGACATTGATCCGAAAGCCATTAATGTGGCTACAAGTACCGACATCGGAACGACCAGCACGACCATCCATGCAAGGTTGTATACGACAAGCTGAGTAATTACCCAGAAACTCAATCCTTTACCGACGAGCCTGTCCGCGAATTTCATAAGAAATTGAAGAAGGAATATGAACATCAGAATGAAAACGGAAAATAAAAATGGAAGGATGTGGTTTTTCAGTATATAACGAATTAATATCAAATCTTTTCCGTTCCAAATTGGCAATCTAAATTTACCAATAATTCGATAGATTAAAAAAGATCAATATAAATGAGGGTAAATAACCGGCATTAGCCCGATGGTACTTGAATCCAGTGATTGTTAGGTGTAAATTTGAAAGAGTGAGTTTACTCAAACACTTTTATATTCGATTCTTTCGGAGGAAACGTGAATTCGGTCATCGATTATTTAAAAAACAACCTCGAAACTTATATTGAAGAATTTAAGGAATATTTGAGAATTCCAAGTATCAGTCCTCTCGAAACGCACAAGAACGATGTGTTGCGCTGTGCCGAATTTTTGTCTGAAAAACTGCGCCATGCGGGTATGTCCAAGGTGGAAATTTACAATACGCCCGGTCACCCGATCGTGTACGGCGAGTGGCTCGGACAACCCGGCAAACCGACAGTACTTATTTACGGCCATTACGATGTTCAGCCCGTAGATCCCATCGAATTGTGGTCAAGCGATCCGTTTGAGCCTCTGATACGCGACGGAAAAATATACGCCCGCGGTGCTGATGATAATAAAGGGCAGAATTATGTGCATATCAAAAGTGTAGAAGCATACTTTGCCGCTGCAGGTGCTCCGCCGGTAAACATAAAGTTTATATTCGAAGGTGAGGAAGAGACGGGGAGTGAGAACCTCATTCCGTTTTTGAATGAGAATAAAGAACTTCTCAAGTGCGACGCAGTGCTTATTTCCGATACAAGCATGTACGGCCCGGGGATACCTACAATTACATACGGTCTGCGCGGCTTGCTATATATGGAAGTAGAACTTACCGGTCCCTCCAAGGATCTTCATTCCGGCAGTTTCGGCGGCGCTGTGCCGAACCCCATTAACGAGCTGGCTAAGATTATCTCGAAACTTCACGATAAAAACGGTAAGGTGACCATCCCTGATTTCTATAAAGATGTCCGGAAGATATCCAAAGCAGAAAAGGAGAATTTCAGAAAGTTGAAGTTTTCCGATAAAAAATATGCCCGGGAAGTCGGAGTTAAAGAACTTTCCGGCGAGAAAGGATTTTCTACGCTTGAAAGGTTGTGGACACGGCCGACACTGGACTGCAACGGAATTATAGGAGGGTATACCGAGGCGGGGGCAAAGACAGTTTTACCGTCAAAGGCCTCGGCAAAAATCAGTATGCGGCTTGTCCCGGCGCAGAATCCCGCGAAGATTGAAAAAGGATTTACGAAGTATATTAAAACGCTCGCGCCGAAATCGGTATCCGTTAAGATCACTTCGCTTCATTCGGGTCTCCCGGCCGTTGTTCCATTCGGCAGTAAAGCTTTGAATGCCGGGGCTGCGGCTGCCTCGAAAGCATTCGGGAAAAAAACCGTCTTTACACGGGAGGGGGGCACTATCTCGATCGTTGTTGATTTTATGGAAATATTGAAGGCTCCGGTGGTAATGCTGGGCCTCGGTCTCGATTCCGACGATATTCATTCACCGAATGAACACTTCCATCTGGTTGATTTTGAGCGGGGACTTTACGCTTCGGCGTATTTCCTCGAAGAAATGTCAAAGGTATGAATAATGATGAATATATATACAATAAAAGGAACTCAACGATGAAACTCTATAAAATATTTATAGTGTTTCCTCTCCTGGCGCTTGTTATTCTATCCTGCAAATCCAAAGAGGGGAGTGAAGGCGATGCCGCGACATCGGCTGCGAAAGATGAGCAGGTTCGCCAGTATAATATCGATGTTCAGAAGGAGCAGACCAAAAACCGCTTTCCGTGCGATACAATCGCGCTCAAGGAATTTATTTTAAGCAGCTATAGCCCGGGCACTTACCTCGTCGAGTTCGATAAGACATTTACTTATACTCTTCCAAAACCCGCGGTGATCTATTTCAAGGATTCAAGTAATTATGTCCTGGCTGTAATAGCTAAATCAAAACCGTCGGAAAGGAATATTGAAACAAAAAATATAGTCGGGTTCGAATCGAGTTTTGTAAATCTCGACAGTACAAAACTCGGAACGGCATTCTTCTGGCTTACTCTGTTTGAATGCAACGACGGTAATTTCAACCGGATTTGGGAATCCGAAGTGCCGATTCACGGCGGGTTTAACAGGATGAGTATAAAACTGTGGAAACCGAAAAATATTAAATACGTTGA
>Ga0182021_10001434_pt1 | contig 27265 bp, 24 predicted proteins | sample 612E3MmetaG_FD_120493 | JGI IMG/M metagenome (GOLD analysis project Ga0182021, IMG submission 120493) | Permafrost microbial communities from Stordalen Mire, Sweden - 612E3M metaG (Illumina Assembly) | ecosystem: Environmental > Terrestrial > Soil > Wetlands > Permafrost | place: Sweden...
CACGCCGACATCGCCCACCATCGCGGCGCCGTCCTCGTCGGTCACGACCGCGACGGCACCAGCGGCCACAGCAGCAGCGGCGTAGCGCGCACCGTGCGTCGTCGCGCCCGGCAAACCCACGTACAGGTCACCGGCGCAGACGGCCCGCGAGGACATGGACACGCCGACCAGGCGCAGCGACGGCGCACCAGCCACGAGGTCGGCGAGGTCGGCGCCATGCGGGCGCACGGGTCGTACAGGCGCAGATGCCTGTTCAGAGGCGGTCACGGCCGCCACGCTACCCGGAGGAACCGGTTCGCCATCGCAGGCGGCTCACCACTCGATGGGCTTGACCGGTGCCGGTGACGTGCTCGGCAGCACGCCGTAGCGCTGCAGCGCGACCTTCATGATGTCCTTGTACGCGGGGGCCGCCACCTGGGAGCCCTGGATAGCACCCTGCGGCTGGTCGACGACGATGTAGACGAGGATCGAGGGATCCTCGACCGGCGCCACGCCGATGAACGAGGCGACGTAGCCGTTGTAGCACTTGCACGTGGGATCGATCCGTTCGGCGGTGCCCGACTTGTCCGCCGTGCGGAAGCCCTCGATCGGGAACCGGGATGCGCCGACCTTGCTGGCCACCACGGACTCCATCATGTCGAGCACCATGGACGACGAGGCCTCCGAGATGACCCGCTTCGACGTCGACACCGGCACCGGGACGGCCTTGCCGTCGGTGGTCACGGCGGACTTGATGATCGTCGGGCTGTTGTAGATGCCGCCGTTGACGATGCCTGCGACCGCGGCCGCCTCCTGGATCGCCGTCACCGAAAGGCCTTGTCCGAACGCGATCTGGTCGCGCGTGTTGTCCGCGAGAGATGTCGACGGCAACGAACCCGACGCCTCACCGGGGAGGCCGAGTCCGGTCGTCGAGCCGAGTCCGAACGACTGCAGGTACGTGACGAGCTTCGCCTTGTCCATCTGCCGGGTCAGCAGCACGGTCCCGATGTTCGACGAGTTCGCCACGACACCGCGCGCCGTGAGGTTGATCGTGTTGTGGGCGAACGCGTCCTTGATGGGCCTGCCGCCGGACATGACCTCCTTGGGGACCACGACCTTCGTGTCGGGCGTGATCGCGCCTGAATCGGTGAGCGCGGCCATCGTGAGCACCTTCTCGACCGAGCCCGGCTCGTACGCGTCCGTGATCGCCCGGTTGCCGAGGTTCGCGGCCACGGCGGTGCCCGGCGAGTTCGAGTCGAACGACGGGTAGTTCGCCATCGACAGCACCTCGCCCGTCTTCACGTTCATGACGATCGCGGTACCCGAGACGGCCTTCGCCTGGTCGACGGTCTCCTGAAGTCGGCTCTCGACCATGAACTGCAGGCCGGCATCGAGCGTCAGCGTGTACGTGACGCCGTCCTGCGCCGGGACGAGCACGTTCTGGCCGGTCGGGATCTTGCCGTTCGGCGACGTCTCGTACATCTCCGAGCCTTCAACGCCGGCGAGCTGCAGGTTGTAGCCGTACTCGAGGCCGCCGGCACCGATCTGGCCCACGCCGCTGTCGCTGTCGCGGACGAAGCCGAGCACGTTGGAGGCGAGAGTCCCGTTGGGGTACGTACGCACTGCGGCCGTCTCACGGAACAGGCCGACGTAGCCGAGCTGGGTGAGCTTGTCGGCGATCTGCAGGTACGTGTACGCCTGGACCTTCTTCGCGATCACCACGTACTTCGTGTCCGGCTTGGTGAGGAGCGTCACGTACGCGTCGTGGTCGCCGCCGAGGTACTGGACGAGCACGTCGGCGATCTTGCTTGGCCCTCCGGCAGCCTTCGCCTTGTCCTTGGTGGTCATCGCCGAGGCGAGCAGTCCGTTGGTCGCGATCTGCGTGGGGTCTGCGATGACGGTGACCGCCGGCTGGCTGGAGGCCAGCACCTCGCCGTACCGATCGGTGATGGTCCCCCGGTTCGGGACGATCGTGCGGGAGACGCTCATCAGCGCGGCCGCCTTCGCGGCGTTGGAGGCGCTGTCGAGCCCTTGGACGACGATCGCGCGCGCCGCGAGGAGTGTGGCGATCAGACCGAGGGCGATCAGGGCGAGGCGCAGGCGACCCTTCGGAGACCCGACCGGCAGCCGTCGCTCCGGCGGGCGGCGGGGCTTGTTCCGGGGGGAACCGCTGTGCGGGGACGCGATGGACCGCGCCGAGCTCGACGATGTCCGGGTCGAGTGCGCACGAGCCGACATGCTCGCGGTGGGACGCTGGCGTTCGGTCACTGGTTCGTCCCCTGCGGTGTCGAGTCTCCCGGCTGAGCAGGAAGCGGTGCGGGTGCTGCGGCCTGCGCGTCGGCGGCCTTCTGCGCCGGCGACCTGTACGTGAGGTACGGCACCTCGTTGCCGCGGACGGCCTTCTGGGTGCCGACGACGCTGCCAGTACGGACATCGATGTAGACCGCGTACGGGTTGGGCACCATGCCGAGCGCGGTGGCCTGGCGGGCGATCTCGGCGGGAGTTGCCTTCTGCTGCACATCGGCCTCGAGCTGTGCCTGCCTGTACGACAGCTCGGTCGCCTTGGTCTGCAGCTGGCGCACGTCGAACGACTGCTCCTGGACGCGGGTCTGCAGCATCAGCAGGCCGACCAGGCCGGCGACCAGCACGCCCGCGAGGATGAGCATGAACGGCAGCCGGCCGAGGCCACCCTGCCGCGTCGGGACAGGCCGAAGGCCCGGGGTGGTGGTCTCCGGGCCCTTCTGCCGCGGTTCGACGAGAGCGCTCACGCCGCCTCCTGGATCCGTTCGGCGGCCCGGAGCCGGGCCGATGCTGCGCGGGGGTTCACGGCGACCTCGGACTCGTTCGGCCGTTCGGCGCCGTGCGTCAGCAGTCGCAGGTCCGGGCCGAACCCCTCCGGGATGAACGGCAGGTCGCGGGGCGCACGGTCCGTCGAGGCGGTCCGCAGCGCGTCCTTGACGAGACGGTCTTCGAGCGAGTGGTACGCGAGGACGGCGATCCGCCCGCCGAGCGCCAGCGCCTCGATGGCCGCGGGCAGCACGCCGGCGAGCGAGTCGAGCTCGGCGTTGACGGCGATCCGGAGCGCCTGGAACGTTCGCTTCGCCGGGTGTCCCCCGGTGGCGCGCACGGCGGCGGGGATGGCATCGGCGATCGTCGCCACGAGGCGCGCGGACGTGGTGAACGCTTCCCGTTCGCGCTCCGCGACGATGCGGCCGGCGATGCGGTCGGCGAACCGCTCCTCCCCGTACACACGGAGGATCCGGGCGAGCTCCGGGCGTGTCAGCGTGTTGACGAGGTCCGCAGCGGTGGTCGGGTCGTCGGGCGACATCCGCATGTCGAGGGGGCTGTCGATGGAGTACGCGAAGCCGCGCTCCTCGTGGTTGATCTGCAACGAGGACAGTCCGAGGTCGAGGAGTACGGCCTGTACGCGCGGGATTCCGGCCTCCTCGAGGACTTCCGGCAGCTCGTCGTAGGTGGACTGGTACAGCTGGACGCGATCCCCGAACTCCGCGAGTCGTTCTCGAGCGATGTCCAAGGCATGCGGGTCGCGGTCGATGCCGATGAGGATGGCGCTGGGGCAGTTCTCGAGGATGAGCCGCGCGTGCCCTGCCAGACCGAGCGTGCCGTCCACGTACACGGCACCCGGCACATCGAGCGCCGGGGCGAGCAGCTCCAGCACGCGACCGGCCATGACCGGCACGTGGGTGTCGCGCACGCCCACCATCTCGACCCCATCCCTATGGTGCGGCTCCGTGCCGACCGGTTTCGATCCGTGGCCTTGTCGCCTCCTGGCACCGGGGAAGGTGAGCCAGGGTGCGGGCTATCGGATCGAAGCCGGAAGGCGCGGAGCCTTTCCAACTCCCCTCGCCGCGGTTGCGGCTAGGTGGAGAACACCTCGTCCAAGTGCGTGGACTGCTTCTCCCAGCGCTCCGGCTCCCATACCTCGACCCGGTCGCCGGCACCGAGCACGACGACGTCGTGATCGAGGCCCGCGAACGCTCTCAGCGGCGCCGGCAGGGTGATCCGCCCCTGCCTGTCCGGAACGTCGTCGTGGGATCCCGAGTTGAGCCAGCGCTGGTACGCGCGGACGTCAGCCTCGTTGGTGGCTCGGGACTCGAACCGGGCATCGAGGCTGTCGAACGTCTCTACGTCGTAGACCGCCAGACAGCCTTCCTGGACCCGGGTCACCACCACACCGCCCGCGAAGTGGTCCCTGTACTTGGCCGGAAGAGTGAGGCGGCCCTTGTCGTCGAGCTTCGGGAAGAACGTCCCACCCAGTCGTCGTGCCATGGGGTCCCTCCTTCCACTCCACCCGTGAGCCCATTCGCTCCACCGCGACCCACAATAACCCACTTTCCCCCATTTTGGCCACGTTTATGGGCCATGTCTCCCCACCATCAGGATCCATAACCGCTGCCGTCAGAGGGCGACCAGCCGTGCGCGCTGCGGCGGTTGGGTTCTCTCGCGTAGGGTTTCGACGACAAGGGGACGAGATCGCGAGGAGGGGAACGTGGTCGGAAGCGTGATCGAAAAGCGGACACTGGGCGACGTGCTGGACATCATGGGCACGGTGCGCACCGCCATTGAGGGCGTCATCGAGGGCAAGCGCGGCTCGATCGACATGGCAATGGTCGTTCTGCTCGCCGAGGGACACCTCCTGCTCGAGGACGTGCCGGGCGTCGGCAAGACGATGCTGGCGAAGGCGTTGGGCAGATCGATCGCCTCGACTGTGCGACGGATCCAGTTCACTCCCGACCTGCTGCCCAGCGACGTGACGGGCGTGTCGATCTACAACCAGGCCAGCGGGGGGTTTGAGTTCAAGCCAGGTGGCATCTTCGCGAACATCGTGGTCGGTGACGAGATCAACCGCGCCTCACCGAAGACCCAGTCGGCCATGCTCGAGTCCATGGAGGAGCGTCAGGTCACCGTCGACGGTGTCACCCACAAGCTCGCCACCCCGTTCATGGTCATCGCCACCCAGAACCCCATCGAGATGGAGGGCACGTACCCCCTGCCCGAGGCGCAGCGCGACCGGTTCATGGCGCGGATCGAGATGGGCTATCCCACAGTCGCCGCGGAGATCGAGATGCTCGACAACCACGGCTCGAGAGATCCGCTGGCGGCGCTGACCCCGGTGACGGACGCGGACACGATCCACTCGCTGATCCTGGCCGTCCGCGGCGTGTACGTGGCCCCGGCGGTCAAGAAGTACATCATCGATATCGTCACCGCCACCCGGCAGAGCCGTGACCTGCGCCTCGGGGCCTCTCCGCGCGCGAGCCTCCAGCTGCTTCGGGCCGGGCGCGCCAAGGCGGCACTGTCCGGCCGCGACTACGTGCTGCCGGACGACATCGCCGACCTGGCCGTGAACGTACTTGCTCACCGGACCCTCCCGTCCACCGAGGCCCAGCTCTCGAGGCGGTCGGTGGCGGAGATCATCACGAAGGCGGTGCAGTCGGTTCCGGTCCCGGACAAGAGGTAGGTGACGTGCGGTACAACCCCTGGCTTCTGCTGACGCTACGCGGCAAGGCGTTTGTCGTGGTCGGCGCAGTGCTGCTGCTCGGCGGCGTCCTCTTCGGCCAGCGGGATGTGCTCTGGTTCGGCCTGTTCCTCTTCCTCCTGCCGCTGGTCGCGATGCTCATCGTCGCGCGCAGCCGGCTGCGGCTCACGTGCGAGCGCCGGGTCACGCCGCAGGAGGCGATCGTCGGCGAGCGGCTCACAGGCGAGCTGGTGATCACGAAGTCGGGGCAGCTGCCGACAGGCCTGCTTCACTTCGAGGACGACGTGCCGCGAGGTCTCGGCCGGCCACCGCGCTTCACCGTCCACCGGTTCGCCGGCGAGTGGCGCCGCGAGATCACGTACCCCATGGCCGGCCTGCGACGCGGGCGGTTCCACACGGGGCCTCTGACCGTACGCGCCACGGACCCGTTCCAGCTCGTCAAGCTCGATCGGCGCTTCAGCGCGACCAGCGAGGTACAGATCACGCCGCGGATCGTGCCGCTGCCGATGATGCGTACGGTGAGTGGCGCCGGCTCCACCGGCGACGCGCTGCCGCAGAAGGCCGGTGTCATAGGGTCGGACGACGTCCTGGTCCGCGAGTACCACGCGGGCGACGACGTCCGCCGCATCCACTGGCGCACCACCGCACGCCGTGGCGAGCTGTTCGTACGTCGCGAGGAGCAGGCCTGGGACCCGACGGCCATCGTCATCCTCGACTCGCGGTCCTCGGCCCACGCCGGTACAGGTCGCGGCAGCTCGTTCGAGTGGGCGGTGTCGGCGGCCGCCTCCATCGGGCTCCATTTCGTGGACGCCGGATTCCGGGTCGACCTCTTCGACGCGAGCGGGGCCATGGTCCGCGGCGAGCGCATGACGCAGGCGACAGTCTCGCGCCAGCAGATCATCGACTCGATGACGGACGTCACGACGTCGCCCAGAGCAACCCTGACCCGTACCGTCGAGCACGCGGCGCTCGCCCAGCGCGGCCAGCTGATGGTGTCGGTACTGGGGCGGCTCACCCGCGGCGACGTGGAGGTGCTGCTCGGAGCCCAGCGCAACCGCGCCAGATGCTTCGCCTTCGTGCTCGACCCCGACACGTTCACCACACGGGGAGAACGGAGCACTCCGGGGCAGTACGACGAGCACCGCGCCGCACTCGACCGGATGCGCAACGTCGGCTGGCGGGTCATCGAGGTCAGTTCGGGCATGGAGGTCATGGACGCGTGGACGAATCTCGACAGGGTCGGGGAGTACGTCTGATGCGCCCCGTCGACAGGCTCTGGATCGCGACGACGATCGCCGGATTCATCGGCGCCATGACGCTGCTGCCCCTCACAGAGGACGCCAGCTACCTGTACCCGGCGTGGCTCCTCATCGCCGTGCTCAGCGTCGCCGCCGTCGTCGGGGACCGGCTCCGCCTCGCCAAGGTGGTCGTCAACGGGATCCAGATCCTGCTGGCGGCAGCACTGGCTGTTTCGCTTGCCATCGGCCCGGGCCCGTCCGATGTCGCCTGGTACGCCCGGCTGGTCCCACTGCTCCGCTCGGGCTACAACCACATCCAGACATCGGCGGCCCCGATGCCCGCGGACCCTGGCACGCAGATCATCCTCACGCTCATCGTGGTGCTGCTCTTCCTCGTCGCCGGCATCCTGGCCGACACGCTGGAGAGGCCGGCCTGGACGCTGGCCCCGCTACTCGCGCTCTATCTCATCCCGGCGGTCGCGCTGCGTACTGACGTCAATGTCGTGTCGTTCCTCGTCGTCGTCATCGGCTACCTCGCGATCCTGTTCGCCGACGGACTGAACAGCGACCGTCGTTGGACCCGGAACCTCAGCCACGACAGTGCGATGTCGCGCGGTTCGCGAGGCATCTGGCGGCTGTCCGTGGTCGTCGCGACACCCACGCTCGTCGCTGCGGTCATCCTCGGCGTGATGCTGCCGACGCTGTCGCCGACCTTCTTCTCGTCTCTCCGGCCGAACGGCACCGGACCCATCCAGATGGTCGACCCGTCGATCGACCTGCGGAAGAACCTTGAGCAGGGAGCCAGCCGCCAGGTCCTGTCGTACACGACCAACAAGCCGACCGGCACGTACCTCCGGCTCGCGACCCTGCCGGTCCTCAACGTCGACGGGTGGTCGCAATCCCAGGTCACGCTCAAACAGGGCGCGCTGGGCGGTGTGCCAGGGGTGGCGACTGCACCGTCGGGCGGGGCTCGCGTCACGAACATCCAGATCGACGACTTCTCCTCGATGTACCTGCCGGTCCCCTACGCGCCGCGGGCCCAGAACGCGACGGGCGAATGGTCGTACGATCCGGCCTCCCTCATGATCATCGCGACCGGTGCGAACCGGACCCAAGCCACGGTCGGGCAGACCTACACCGTCGAGAGCTGGGACATCGAACCGAACGGTGCGGCCCTGTCGACGGCCAAGGTCGGCGTCCCCGATGGCCAGTCGATGACGCTCGATATCCCCGCGGACATCCCGACCCCGATCGTCCAGCTCGTCAACCAGCTCACCACCGGGATCGACGCGCCCGCGCTCAAAGCCGCGGCGATCCAGGCCTACCTCCGTTCGTCGCCGTTCAGCTACTCGGTGCAAGGTGCCTCAGGCCAGACCTCGTACGACGCCATCTCGACGTTCCTCTTCAAGACCAAGACCGGCTACTGCGTCCAGTACGCCTCGGCCATGGCGCTCATGGCACGCGTCGCAGGCATCCCCTCACGTGTGGCGGTGGGCTTCCTGCCGGGCACGCAGTCGGGCGACCACTGGCTCGTGACGAGCCACGACATGCACGCGTGGCCGGAGCTGTACTTCGAGGGGCAGGGGTGGGTGCGGTTCGAGCCGACCCCATCGGTCGCCGTTCCCCCACCATGGACGGTCGTGGCTGCGAACCAGCCGTCGGCCGCCCCCAGCAGCGCCGCCGCACCGAGCGCCAGCAGCTCGGTCCAGCCGTCCGCTCAGGCGACTCAGGACCACCAGTCGCCGAGCTCCGTGGGCATCACGACGTCCCAGTCGTCGCGGATCCGCACGTGGATCGTGCTCGGTGTGGTCGGGCTGATCCTGCTTCTGCTGTTGGTGGCGCCGATGGTCAGCCGGCGGCTGCTTCGTCGCTCCAGGCTCGGACCAGCGCCAGACCCGCACGAGTCCATCTCGCGGGCGTGGCTCGAGGTCCGCGACACCTGGCTGGACCTCGGTCATCGATGGCCGCAGGGAACGCCGCGCCAGATCGCCGATGTGGTCGGGCAGCGGCTGCCCCACGACGTCGCGGAGACAGCTCTGTCCGGTGTCGTGTCAGCGGTGGAGCAGTCCCGCTACTCCCAGCACCTCGACGATGTCGAGGGCCTCAGGCGGCAGATCGACGCGGTCCTGTCAGGACTGGACGCGTCGCGGCCCTGGTACCGCAGGCTGGGCCGCATCCTTCTGCCCGCGTCGTTGACGTACGCAGCGCGCCAGTGGTGGAGCCGCATCACCACGCGACCGGCCCCAGACGCGCCGACCGAGGAGACGGATCACCTCACCAGCCCCGAGGACGAGGCGTTCCAGCGGCCTGTGGGCTCAGCGAGCCGCTGAGTCCGGTCGGGACGATTCACTTCGCCCGGGGACGAGTCGCCTCGCGCCGCATGTCGTCGCCCCTCACCAGGTGTGGCCCTCCAGGTCGCACTCGTCTCGAGTGTGGTCGGAATGGGGGGAAGCGGGTCCTCGCTTCAACGGGAGTTGTGGTCGGAATGGGCGGGGTGGAAGCAAGGTCTCCGAGTTCAACGAGGGTTGTGGTCGTTCTCAGGACCGGATGCGGCCGCACAACGACAACAACTCCCGTCGAACCCTCAGACGCCTCGTCGACCCTGCTGAAAGCGACCACAACCCTCGTGGAAACAGCGCCACAGCGAAAGGCTCGTTCGCTACTCGGAGCTGCTGTCGTCGGTCTTGCGCCACTGCTCCTCAAGACGGTGCAGGAAGTCCTGCGCGTCGCTGGTGCGGTGCTTGGTCGTCGCGGTCGCACGGCTCCAGGACGCGAGCGCCGACACGGTGGAGACCAGCATGAGAACGAACCCGATGACGCTCACCAGCCAGTTCACGCTCATCCCGGCGATCAGAACAGCGACCCCCGCGACGAAACCGATGGCTGCCAGGGCGGCACGACGGCGGTGCACGGCGTGCGGCGCCTTACCCCGAAGGGTGCTCGCCAGCTTCGGATCCTCCGCTGCGAGGGCGGCCTCCATCTGAGCGAGCAGTTCCTGCTCTTTCTCCGAAAGGGCCATGGTCACCTCCTCGTGTCTTCTCGCCTCAGTCTAGGTCGCTAGGCACAACTCCGAAAGACACGCTGAGCCTTGGTCTGGTGAACATAGTCTGAGGACAACTGAGAAGGAGCTCTTCATGAACCAGCGGATGCGTGAACTGTCCGACGCCGGGGTGTCTATCTGGCTCGACGACCTGTCCCGAGAACGTCTCACGGACGGGAACCTCGCCGGGTTGATCCGCGACTACTCGGTGGTCGGCGTGACGACCAACCCGACGATCTTCGATGCCGCCATCGGCCACGGGAACGCGTACGACGAGCAGCTCGCCACGCTGCGCACGAAGGGCGTCGAGGCCGCGGAAGCCATCAAGCAGCTGACAACGACGGACGTACGGGACGCGTGCGATCTGTTCGCCGATACGTACCGCTCCACGGGCGGCAAGGACGGCCGGGTATCGATCGAGGTCGAGCCCGGTCTCGCTCACGACACCGAGGCAACGATCACCCAGGCGCGCGACCTCCACGAACGCGTCGGCCGTGACGAGGTGCTGATCAAGATCCCGGCGACGCGTGCGGGCCTTCCTGCGATCAGCGCGACCATCGCCGCCGGCATCAGCGTCAACGTCACCCTCATCTTCAGTGTCGAGCGCTACCGCGAGGTCGTCGACGCCTACCTGTACGGGCTCGAGCAGGCGGACAAGTCCGGCTTCGACCTCAGCCGCATCCGCTCCGTCGCCTCGCTGTTCGTGTCGCGGGTGGACACCGAGATCGACCGCCGCCTCGACGAGATCGGCGGCGAGGCCCTGGCGTTCAAGGGCAAGGCGGGTCTCGCCAATGCCCAGCTCACGTACGCCGCGTACGAGGAGATCTTCGGCAGTGAGCGCTTCGCGGCGCTCAAGGCCAAGGGTGCCCATGAGCAGCGCCCGCTGTGGGCGTCGACCGGCGTCAAGTCGCCTGACTACCCCGACACCCTGTACGTGGCGAACCTCGTCGCCCCGAACACCGTGAACACGATGCCGGAGAAGACGCTCATGGCCTACGCCGACCACGGCGAGATCGGCGAGCCGGTCATCGGCAGCGACATGGAGGCAGCCGCCACGATGAAGGTCCTCGAGACCGCCGGCATCGACATGACCGACGTCTTCCTCACGCTCGAGAACGAGGGCGTCGAGAAGTTCGAGAAGTCCTGGGCCGAACTCGTGGCGACGGTACAGAAGGCCCTGGTCTGATGCGCAGCGGCGCCTCGCCTGCGAGGCGCCGCTCGTCGCACCGACTACGATCAACTCGTGTCACGCCTGGTATCCGTCGTCGATCGCGACCGTGTCGTGGCATCGGACTTTGCGGATGCGGCAGAAACCCTGGCAATGCTGGGCTCGCCGATCAGGATTCACCTGCTCTGGGTGCTGAGCCAGGGCGAGCGGGACGTGACGGGCCTGGCTGACGCGATCGGAGCGTCCCTCGCCACGACCAGCCATCACCTGCGCCGGATGCGAGCGGCTCGCTTGATCACCTCACGCGCCGACGGTCGGCACCAGTTCTACAGCGTTGACGATCCCCACGTGGTCGAGCTCATCGCCCAGGCCGTCGACCATCACGCCGACCTCCGGCTGCGTTCATCTGCGCCGGGCGGGCGATCAGCCGGTGATCACTCCGAATAGGTGACCGATGATCCAGGTGAGAGCCATGGCGGCGCTTCCGCCGAGGACGTTGCGCATGATCGGGTGGTGCTTGGCGGAGTCGCTGATGTGAGCACTGACCCATCCGGTGGCGAACAGTCCGAGGACTGCGACCGCCACGGTGATGGGGATCCGGATCGCTGCGGGGATCAGCACCATAGCCAGCAGGGGAAGAAGGAAGCCTGAGGTGAAGGCGATCGCCGAGGCGGCGGCGGCGTGCCATGGGTTGGTGAGCTCGTCCTGGTGGATGCCGTACTCGGCACGCAGATGCGCCGCAAGGGGGTCGTGTGCGGTGAGCTCCTTGACGACCTGTCGAGCTGTCGCCTCAGTCAGTCCCTGCCCCTGGTAGACAGCGACGAGTTCGTCGAACTCCTCCGTGGGTGTCGCGACGAGATCGTGGCGTTCCTTGGCGATGAGCGCCACCTCGGTGTCGCGCTGGCTGGAGACCGACACGTACTCGCCCATCGCCATGGCGCACGCGCCGGCGAGCAGGCCCGCTACGCCGGCGGTGAGGATGGCCGGGGTATTCGTGGGGTTCGCGGCAGCGACTCCGATGCAGATCCCTGCGCCCGACACCAAGCCGTCGTTGGCTCCCAGGACGCCTGCGCGGAGCCAGTTCAAGCGAGCACCGAGCCCACCGAAGCCAATCGTTTCCGGTGCGGATGTGTCGGAAGTCATAGCCGTTCCTTCTCTCGGATGCTCAAATGATGGTATCAGCGTCCGAGTGTTGGATCGACCGCGTCTCCTCCTTCAGCCGGCGGCTACAACGCGTCCTTGAGGCCGCCCTGGTCGATCGTCGGTACGTGTCGTGTCAGTGCCGCGCGCTGGACGGCGTGCGGGCCGTACCGGCGGATCGCGCGGTCCATCGCCACCTCCGCCTCGCGCCAGCCGCGATCGGGGGTGTCGAGGGCGAACTGCTGGTAGGCGGAGTCGGCCTCGACGAGGCCCTGCAGCCGTACGCTCACCTTGCGGATCCTCGCCCGCTGCAGCGCCAGCCCGTCGAACAGCCTGACGACCGCGGCGTGGATCTCGCCCGTCACGTCCGTCGGGCTGGGCAGCGTCACCGAACGGGTGAGGTCTGTGAAGTCGCTCAGCCGGAGACCCAGCACGACCGTACGGCCCACCATGCCCGCCGCCCTCACGCGTGACGCCGTGCGGTCCGACATCCGGAGCAGCTCGACCCGTACTCGCGTCGGGTCGTCGGTGTCCTTGCCGAACGTCTCCCCCGAGCCGATGCTGCGCTCCCGCGTCGTCGCGACCACGCGGCTGGTGTCGCGGCCCCACGCGAGGTCGGCGAGCAGCGAGCCTTGGTGGGCGCCGAATGCGCGCACCAGCGTCGTCTTCGGTACGTACGCGAGGTCGGCCACCGTCCGCAGCCCCAACTGGTGGAGCTTGCCGGCCGTCGACTCCCCCACGCCCCAGAGCGCCTCGACCGGCAGCGGGTGGAGGAACGCGATGACATCGTCGGTCTCGACGACCCGCATCCCGTCCGGCTTCGCCTGCTTCGACGCGAGCTTCGCGACGAACTTCGACGGGCCGATCCCCACCGAGCACCCGATCTGCTGCTCGTCAGCGACCAGCGACCTGACGTGCTCCCCCACCGCCTCCGGCGACCCGAAGCCGCGGATCGCCCCGCTGATGTCGCAGAACGCCTCGTCGATGCTCGTCACCTCGACGTGCGCGGCGACCGACTCGAAGATCGCGACGATGCCGGCCGACACCTCGGTGTACGTGTCGAAGTCGGGCGGGAGCGCCACGAGCTGCGGGCACAACCGGCGCGCGGTCGTCGTCGGCATGCCGCTGGCAACCCCGTACTGGCGCGCCTCGTACGTGGCCGACAGCACCACGCCCCGAGTCGCGCCGCCGACGAACATCGGCAGGCCCACCAGATCCGGACGGCGACGCAGCTCGACCGAGGCGTAGAAGCAGTCCATGTCGACGTGCATGACGACGCGGCCTGGCGCCTGCGGCCCCTCGTACACGCTCGCACTCGTGCCCCACCCGAACGGCATGGCTCACCTGCCCGAGCTGTGCGGGCTGGAGTGCCACAGCTTGCGCGGCGCGTCCGCCGGGGACAGGCCGCTGGGCTTCACGTCCGCGTACGGGGACTGCAGCGCGCCGCTCGCATGAACGAGCACCCGGCGCTGACCCATGCCACCTGCACGACCGTGCTCCTGCGTGTCGGCAGTGCCCTGCGGCGCTGAAACCGTCGGGTCTTCGACCAGCTCGCCGATCAGGCTGTAGCCCGCGGGGACGACGGCCATCAGCCGCTCCACCGCGGCCAGCGCCGAGTCCTCGCTGCCCGTACGGTCGAGCTCGGCGTCCCAGGCCGCCTGCAGCACGGTGAGGTCCCACGCCGCGGTGGCGCGCAGCGACCGGCCACGGGGTCCCGTACGCCTCATGACTCCTCGCACCACGAGCAGCCAGGACGCGAAGACCGTCGCCGCGTACGGGCCCTGGACGTCCTCGAAGAACGTCGCGTCCGACAGGCCCGTCGTGTCGTCGAGGGTGAGGAAGATGACCCGCCGCCCGGACCGTACCGCCGGCGTCTGCGTCGCCACCTTCACCCCCGCGACGAGCACCTCCGCCGAGTTGCGGACGCTCAGCAGGTCGGCCGCCGGCGTGACACCGAGCGCGGCGAACAGGCGACGGTGACGCGACACGACGTGGTTCGAGACGTCGATGCCGAGGATGCTCAGCTCGGCAGTGACCCGCTCGGCATCGGTCATCTCGGGCAGGCCGGAGGCCGGTACGTCGACGGCCTCGGTCTGGAAGTCGAACGGCTGCTGCACCTCGGGGATGCCGACGGGCGCCGACGCCTGGGACTGCCGCTTGGCCAGGTCTCGCGGATCGTCGGAGACCAGCCGCGGCATGCGCGCGGCGGCCCGGACCCCCCTGGCCCGCGTCGCCCTCGCGTCGACCTTGGCCATCCGGCCGAGATCGGCCAGCGACAGCAGCAGGTCGCGCCGCGTAACCTGCCCCCGGGCGCCGACGGGCAGCGACCGCCCGATCCCGTACGTACGATCGAACCCGCCGGCGAGGATCAGCCGCTCGACCACCGGCTGGGCCACGGAGGCGCGGGTCCAGAAATCGGTGAGCGAGCTGTACGGACGGCCGGCGACGATACGGGAGATCGCCTCGCCTGAGATGCCGGAGACGTCGGCCAGCGACATCCAGATCCCCCACGGCCGGCCGTCGGGCAGCCCGGCGCCCGGCCCGAGTCTGGTCTCGAGGCCGCGCGTGTCCGCCAGCGGCGGCACCTCGCGGCGACGCGCGGGTGGGGTCGTGGGCGGGTCGACCGGTACGAGCGCATCGCCGTCGGTCAGCCGCTCCACGCGGTAGCCGCCGTCGCTGGCGTTGACGTCGAGGCCGAGGATGGCGACGCCGAGCCGACGGGCCTCGTCGAGGAGAAGCCGCTTCGGGTACATGCCGGGGTCGTGGGTGAGCACCCCGGCCAGGAAGTGTGCCGGGTAGTGGGCCTTGAGCCAGGCCGACTGGTACGTGGGCAGCGCGAACGCCGCCGCGTGCGCCTTGCAGAAGCCGAACGACGCGAACGAGGTGAGGATCTCCCACAACCGTTCCACGAGCTCCGGGGAGTAGCCGTGGCGCAGTGCTCCCGGTACGAACCAGCGCCGTACGGTCTCCTGCCCCTCCAGGTCGCCCAGCGCCCGTCGCGCCTCGTCGCCCTGCGCGAGGCTGCACCCGGTAGCGACGGCGATGAGCTTGATGATCTGCTCGTGGAACACGACGACGCCGCACGTCTCGGCGAGTACCGGCTCGATGTCGGGATGCGGGTAGTACGGCTCCTTCCAGCCCTGCCTGGCCTCGAGGAACGGCGTGATCATGTCGGACTTCACCGGACCTGGCCGGAACAGCGAGATGTCGATGATGATGTCGTCGAACGTCTCGGGCGAGAACTTCGCGACGAGCTCCCGCTGGCCCGGCGACTCGATCTGGAAGCAGCCGAGCGTCGCGGCGTGAGAGATCATGTCGTACGTGGCCGGGTCGTCGAACGGCGCCAGCGCGTCGATGTCGAGGTGCACCGACTCCGTACGCTCGATCTGGTCCAGCGCATGAGCGAACGACGACTGCATCCGGATCCCCAGCACGTCGAGCTTGAGCAGCCCGATGTCCTCGACGTCGTCCTTGTCGAACTGGCTCATCGGGTAGCCGCCGAAGCTCGCCTCGACCGGTGTGCGGTCGAGCAGGGTCGCGTCGCTGAGCAGCACCCCGCACGGGTGGAGCGCCACGTGGCGCGGCAACCCGTCGAGCGACTCGACGAGGTCGAACAGCACGTTCAGTCGGCGTTCGCCGAGACCGGCGGCGCGCAGCTCCGGCAGGTCGCGCAGCGCGGCACGGGCGTCACGCGCTCGGATGTGCGGGAACGTCTTGGCGATCGCGTCGACCTCGCCCGGCGGCAGTGACAGCGCCGCGCCCACGTCGCGCACGGCGTGACGGACCCTGTACGTGTCGAGCATCGCCACGCACGCCACCCGGTCGCCGCCGAACGTGGCCAGGATCGCGTCGTACACCTCGGTGCGCCGGGCCGACTCGACGTCGAGGTCGATGTCCGGCAGCGCCTGCCGCAGCGGCGACAGGAACCGCTCGAGGATGAGGTTGTAGCGGATCGGGTCGACGCCGGAGACGCCCAGCAGGTAGTTGACGAGGCTGCCCGCACCCGACCCCCGTGCGGCGCAGCGGATGTTGAGGGTTCGGATGAGCCCCACGACGTCGGCGACGGTGAGGAAGTACGAGGCGAAGCCGAGGTGCTCGATGACCGCCAGCTCGTCGGTCAGCCGCTGCTCGATCGCGGCGCCGGCACCCGGGTAGCGGTCGCCCATCCCCGCCTCGCAGCGCTGCCGCAACGCGCGGATGGCCTCGACCTGGCCTCCGCTGACGCCCAGCACGTCGAGCTCGGGAAGGTGGATCTCGCCGAGGCCGATGTCGGCGCGCGGGTCGAGCGCGCACTCCAGCCCCAGGTCGCGCGTCTGTCCCAGCAGCCGGTCGGCGCCGCCTGTGCCGCGGCCTGCTCGGGTGGCGACCCGCTCCGCCACCTCGATCATCGCCTCGGTGCCCTTGAGGTAACCCTCGGCGTTGCGGCGGTCGACGTTGCGCACATCGAGCGGTACGAGGCGGCGCGCGGCGTCGAGCACGTCGATCGTCATCGCCTGCTGCCGCTCGGCCATCCGTACGGCGTTGGTGAGCACCGCCGGCAAGCCGTGGTCGTCGGCCAGCGCCACCAGGCGGGCCGCTTGAAGCTCGGAGCCGACACCACCTCCCTCGACGTCGTGGCAGGTCGGCGCGATCACCAGCGCGTCGTGCGGCAACGCAGCGCGCCATCGGGAGAGCTCGGCGACCGCGTCGTCCACACGCCCGTCAGCGGCGGCGAGACCGAGCGCCGAGTCGGCGCCGAGCTGTACGACCAGGTCGCCGGTCGATGCCGCCTGGGCGATCTGGTCGATCGTCGCGAGCGGTGAGCCACGCTCCCCCGTGAGATGGATCGCCGAGACCAGCCGGCACAACGCGGCCCAGCCCGCCTTCGACCTGGCCGTCACGACGACCCGCGGGTGGCGCGCGTCGCGCAGCTGGCCGCCCCGGACCGGGGTCCGGCCGCGGCGGCCGTCAGGGGCCACATCGGACGGCACCGCGAGGTCGACGCCGATCACCGGGGCGATGCCTGAGGCGAGGCACGCCTTCGCGAACCGGATCGCCCCGTACAGGCCGTCCCTGTCGGTGAGGCCGAGTGTGTCGAGGCCGAGCTGGGCAGCGCGGGCCACGAGCGCCGACGGGTGCGACGCCCCGTACTGCAGCGAGTAGCCCGACGCCACCCTGAGGTGGACGAAGGGGATCATGTGCCGGCCCGTACCTCTCGCCGGCGACGGCGCCACGCCGCGGCGAGACGGCGCGCGACGAGGTCGTGGAAGTCCTGGGCGTCGCGCAGCAGGTCGTCTGCCTCGCGCTCGCTCACCAGCGCCGTCGCCCCGGCCTGTACGAGGAGGCGCTTCTGGCGTCCGGCGGCGAAGAACGCCGCCCACTCCCCGAACTCGGGTGCGAGATGAGCGAGCACCTGCCACACGTCGGCTGGGCCGCTGCTGTGACGCGGTCGCGCCCTGACGGCGAGCACGGTGACAGCCGTACGCATCGCCGCAAGGTGGGCGGCGAGGTAGCGATCGGCGGGGGTTGTGCTCAGCTCCGCCGCCAGCAACGCCTGCTCAGCGCGCCGCAGGTCGGTGAGGTAGGGCGGGACGGACATGAGGTCAGCGGGCATGAGGTCAGCGGGCATGAGGTCAGTGGTCTCGACAGCCATGTCGTCGCACCGTCCTCAGTCGACGACGGCGCGCAGCCGCCAGCCACCAGTGCCGCGAGCGTGGTCCAGCTCGTACACCCCCGGGCTGCCGGAGCCGCCCACCGCCGCCAGCACCCGCCACACCTCGTGCTCGGCGAGCAGGTCGGTCTCCTCAGCGGGCAAGGTCTCGCCGATGTCGTCTCCCCGCGCCGACCGTACGAGCGGCGAGTCCCACCAGGCTCCCGTCTCGAGCCACCGCGTGACGATGTCACGGACCTGCCATAACCGCCCGCGCCACACGAACTGCTCGGGCGCGGCCCTGTCCGCGCCATGCTTGACGTGGATCGGCTCGTCATATCTCCGCATCGTCATCTCCCCACAGGTCGTCTCCAGTGCACCGCTCGTCTCGACCCGAGTGGGGAAGCCTCGGTGCGACGGGGGTCGAGGACCGTCGCACCGAGGCCGTCCCGGCATGCCGAACAGCGTGATTGCGACCTTCCCCAGCCGCTAATCGAACTGATGTTCGAACGTCTGTAACTATAACCCCCGCCTCAGACATTCCGTCAAGAGAGCACCCGTGAGAGATCATTCATCGACCGAGCGCCTGGTCCTGGTCTGAGGTGAGATGTCCCTCGAAGGGGTCTCATCGCCCAACCGGCTCCGTGAGGGGAAACATGAGCGCTCTCGTGATGCGTGTCCACGCAGCCGTCGTGTGCCGGCTCGGCGACTTCCGCCGTGGCGCGACCGCGGTCGAGTACGGACTGCTCCTCGCGGTCATCGTCGTCGTCATCATGGGGGCCGTCAGCGCGTTCGCAGGTGCGTCCAACAACCTCTACACCAGACTCGCTGAAATCGCCAGTCACATGAGCGGCTGACGCCCCCTACTCTTAGCGCGTGGAGCTCCTTCCCCTCACGTTCGCCACGGGCTGGGCGAGCGGTCTCAACGCATACGCGACCGTGCTCCTCCTCGGCCTGCTGGGCCGGTTCGCACACACCGGCGGCATCCCTGAGGGTTTCCAACGGACCGACGTCCTCATCGTCATGGCGGTCCTCACCCTCGTGGAGTTCGTCGCCGACAAGATCCCGTACGTCGACTCGCTCTGGGACACCATCTCCACCGTCGTACGACCCGTAGCCGGTGCCGTCATCGGTGCCCTCATCGGCGGCGCGCACGGCGACCTGACGACGATCGCCCTCGCCGCCGTCGGCGGTGTCACCGCATTGTTGAGCCACCTCACGAAGGCCGGCGTACGGCTCGCGGTGAACACCTCCCCCGAACCGGTGACCAACATCGGCGTGTCGCTTGGCGAGAACGTCGCCGTGGCCGGCGTGGTGAGTCTGGCGGCCACGTATCCGATCCCGGCAGCGATCGTCGCCGGCGTCATCCTCGTCATCGGCTTCGTCGTGCTGTGGTTCGCGTTCAGCCGGATCAAGAAAGGCTGGCGGGCACTCCGGCGCTGGATGGCCCGGGACATCGCACCAGGGACCGCGTGAGGAACCACCCGCTCGCAGCCACTGCTGCGCGCCCCGTCGTCGTCATCGGCGCCTCGCCCGGTGGGCTGGCCGCCGCCGTCAGGCTCGCGCGGGTCGGCCACCATGTCGTCGTGATCGACGAGTCGCCCGGCCCCTCACCCGACCCATGGCTGAGCCGTCCCGTCGTGGCTCTGCCCGCCGCGTGGCGCGACCTGTTCCGCAAGTCGGGACGGATCCTCGACGCGGCGCTCGCGAGCGAGGGGTACGAGCTCGTGCCCGCCGCACCGACACGTCACGAGTTCGCTGACGGCTCCACGCTCGACCTACCCACCGATCGCGGAGAGCAGTACGCGGCCGTGGCGAAGCTGGCCGGCGAGGACGCCGCAACCGCCTGGCGCGACCTCCTCGACGCGGCCGATGAGACCTGGCAGCTGGTCCGTCGCGCGGGTCTCGAGACCGAGGCCGACCTCGCCGAGTTCCGTACGCATCGGTTCCTCGCCGACCCCCGTACGATCGCCTCCGTGGCCGACCACCTGCCGGATCCACGCCTCGCGGCGCTCGTACGATCCGTGGCGGATCGGCTCGGGTCGGCGCCCGGCGAGACCCCGTACTGGCTGCTGAGCCGACCCTCGGTGGAGCGGACGTTCGGCCTCTGGTCCGTCACCCGCGGCGGCGTCCCGCAGCCTGCCGAGACGCTCACCGAGCTGCTGCGTCGCCGTGCGGCCAACCGAGGCGTGGAGCTGCGCTGGGGGGTGACGGCAACCACGATCACCGCGGACGGCGTGGCCACGACAGCCCGGGACCTCGAGGCCGCCGCCGTCATCAGTGCCGTGGGCCACGCGTCGCACAGCGCGCTCACCGGACGGAAGGCCGAGATCGCCGTCCCCCGCCGGCTAGGGCCGTTGCACCTCGGCACCCGCCGGATCCCGGCCGCCCCTCCGGTATCGAGTGTCGAGGCCGGACCCGCGACTGACGCTCCCCTCGAGGTCGTCCGGCACAGCGAGGACGGCTCGTACGTGACGTGGACGTTGCCAGACCGTACGGTCACCTCCACCGGCGCACCCACCCCCAGCGGCCTCCGCTGGCACGGCCCGGCGACCGTGGGCGCCTTCCACCCGATCGCCGGGGACGGCTACGTCTACGCCGGTTCCGGCACCCTCGGCGGCGCTGAGCCCTGGGCCCAGCTGCTCGTCGGCGCCCTGGCCACCTACCGCGTCCACGCCCAGCTCACGGGCGACGACATCCGACCGAGCAACAAGGGGTACCGCCCCTGAAGCGGGCGAGCCAAGCCTCGGCGAACCGTCATCGCGGCCCGTCGATGCGGCGTAGAATGGTCGTTCTGTCTGGATCCTGGGGGAACGAACGAGGGAGGGGCGTGGCGACAACCACGAGCAGGCTCGAACAGGAACTAGCCATCGAACAGGCCCGCGTCGATGCCGTGTACGCACATCTGCAGCATGCGACGACTTCCGCGCGCTCGATCGCGGCGGAAGGCGCGGCGCGGTACTCGGCGGACAGGGAGCGGTACGTCCGCGAAGAGGACGGCACCGCGCTGTTCGAGCGGGACGCGTTCGCGTTCCAGGCTGCACGACGCCTGGCGGTGCTCGACGCCGAGCACGAGGGCCTCGTGTTCGGCAAGCTCGACCTCACCGACCTCGAGGTGCGCTACATCGGCCGGATCGGCGTCCGCGACCTCGACTTCGAACCTCTCGTGATCGACTGGCGCGCCCGCGCCGCCGAGCCGTTCTACCGCGCCACGCCTGCCGAACCCATGGACGTGATCCGGCGGCGCGTGCTGCGTTGCCGCAACGACATCGTCGTAGGCATCGAGGACGACCTGCTCAACGCCGAGGCCGTACCGGACGACATGGCGATCATCGGCGAGGGCGCGCTCATGGCGGCCCTCAGCCGGGCTCGCGGCCACCAGATGACCGACATCGTCGCGACGATCCAGGCCGAGCAGGACGAGGCGATCCGCGCGCCACACGCCGGCGTCACCGTCATCGCAGGCGGTCCTGGGACTGGGAAGACGGTCGTGGGCCTGCACCGTACGGCCTACTTGCTCTACTCGAACCGGCGCCGGTTCGAGAACGGTGGCGTGCTCGTGGTCGGACCGTCGCCGGTGTTCATGAACTACATCGAGCGCGTGCTGCCGAGCCTCGGCGAGGACACCGTGACGCTGCGCTCGCTCGGCCAGCTCGCCTCCGACGTGCTGTCTTTCGAGGCGTCGCGCATCGACGAGACCGTCGCGGCCGTCGCCAAGGGATCGCTGCGGATGCTGCCGGTGCTGCGGCGCCTGGCGAACAACCTCGGCGAGGTGCCCGAGGGAGGGCTGCTCCTCACGGTGAAGGGCGAGCCGATGCGACTCACCACACCGGAGCTCGTACGGATCCGCCAGCAGGTGCTCACCCGCCAGCCGTACAACCATGGCCGGGCGGCCGCGGAGGAAGCGATCGTCCTCGCGCTGTGGGCGAAGGCTCCCGAGGGACTCGATGTACAGGGTCTCGAGCAGTTCGACGACCTCGTACGGTCCTCCAGCACCTTCCGGCAGCTCGTCTCGATCTGGTGGCCGTCGATGACTGCCCCCCAGGCGCTGCGGCGCCTCGGAGATCCCGCGATCATGGAACGGGTGGCGGGCGACGAGCTCCTCGGCAAGGACCGGGTGGCGGTCGCCGCGTCGTACACGCTCGCCGGCTGGTCGGTTGCCGACATCGCGCTCCTCGACGAGCTGGTGCACCTCCTCGGCACCCCCCCGGAGGACCAGGAGATCGACGTGTTCATCGAGGGCGGTGAGGACAGCGAGCTGGTGACCATCGCCGACCAGCTCACCGACACCCGTGACATCGACACCGACGAGCCGCACTCCACGTACGCGCATGTGCTCGTCGACGAGGCCCAGGACATCACACCGATCCAGTGGCGGATGCTGCGCCGCCGCGGTCCGCAGGCGTCGTGGACGATCGTCGGGGATCCGGCGCAGTCGTCGTGGCCGGACGTCGACGAGAGCCGCCGTGCCCTCGAGAGCCTCATCGGTACGTCCCCGAGCCGTACGTTCCGGCTGAGCACCAACTACCGCTCCCCCGCCGAGGTGTTCGACCTGGCCAGCGCATACATCGTCAAGAGCTTCCCCGATGCCGACCTTCCTGTCGCCGTCCGCAGCACAGGCATCGACCCGATCCTGCGCGAGACCTCCGACGCCGACTTCGCCGAGTCGCTGGTCGGTGAGCTGTGCGCCTTGCTCGGACAGGTCGAGGGCACCGTGGCCGCCATCGTGTCGCCGAGCCGGGTCTCGCAGGTGCGGGCAGTGGTGGCCGGTGACACGTCGCTCATGGAGGACGACCGGCTGGTCGTGCTGACGGCCCTGGATGCGAAGGGCCTCGAGCACGACGGCGTACTCGTCGTCGATCCCGACTCCATCGTCGCCGAGTCGCCGGGCGGTGAGCGGGTGCTCTACGTCGCGCTGACCCGCGCCACCCAACGGCTCGTCACGCTCGACGTGGGCGGTACGGGGAACTGGCGTCCCTGAGCCTCAGGCGCGTGCAGCCCTGACCCGCTGGAGGATCGAGCGCGTGGCCAGGGACCGGTTCTGCGTGTAGAAGTGCAGCCCAGGAGCTCCCCCATCGAGCACCGCGAGCGACAGTTCGGTCGCGATCTCGACGCCCACCTGTCGTACAGCCTTCGGGTCGTCGGCCACCGCCGTGAGCCGGGAGACGACGTCGGCCGGCAGCTCGGCCCCGGAGAACTCCGCGAACCGCGTCATCTGGCCGATCTGCGTGATGGGCATGATGCCGGGCACGATCGGGATGTCGCAGCCCAGAGCGCGGACGCGCTCGACGAGTGACAGGTACGACTCCGGGCGGAAGAACAGCTGCGTGATCGCGAACTCGGCCCCGGCTTCGGCCTTCTCGGCCAGCAGCCGGGCATCGAGCGCTGGGTCCTTCGCCTGCGGATGCGGGTCGGGGAACGCGCCGACGCCGACGCAGAAGTCGCCGGTCTCGCGCACGAGCCTCACCAGCTCCGTGGCGTTCGCGAGCCCTTCCGGATGCCGTACCCACGGCTCGGTCGGCCCGCCGGGCATGTCTCCCCGGATGGCCAGGACGTGGTGGACGCCGGCGTCGCGGTAGGCCTGGATGGCGGCGACGAGTTCCGCACGGCTCTGCGACGCGCACGTGAGGTGGCCGACGGTGCGCAGGCTGGACTCGCGGGCCAGGCGCTCGGTGATCGCCAGTGTGCGGTCGCGGGTGGAGCCGTTCGCACCGTAGGTGACCGACACGAAGTCGGGATGGAGCGGCTCCAGGTGGTCGAGGGTCTGCCAGAGCTTCTCGGAGTCCTCGGGGGTCTTGGGCGGGAAGAACTCGAACGAGTATGTCGTCCGCCCGCCACGCAGCAGTTCGGCGACCGTCGGCTCGGGATGAGTGCTCGTCACGGAGCGCAACCCTAGCCACATGCCGCGACCACCCGCATCCGGTGACCGTCAGGTGGTGGCCGACTCCAGCAGGTCCTTGAGCGCCACAAGGTCGGCGAGGACCGCCGCTGAGTCGCGATCGAAGTCGGCGTCGGTCATCCCGCGTGAGCGCCGCAGGGTGAACACGACCTCGGCGCCATCGTCGTGAGGCAGGACCCGTACGGGGTTGTGGAACGTCTCGCCGGACTCCAGGACGACGTCGTGGTCGATGACGCCGTAGGGGTTGGGAGGGGCGTAGCGAACGATGATTCTGCCCATCCCCGACTCCGCGACCCAGTGGTCGTCGACCGGCGTGATCGAGGTACACAGGCCCGGTGCCCAGTCGGGCAGATGTGACGGATCGGACGCGTACGCGTAGACCTCACCCACTGGGCGCTCGACATGTACGGCGATGTGTCGCGACTCAGAAGCCATGCCACATCGTAGGTCGACGAGCGATCGGGCGGTCGTCGCTCAGCCGAGTCGCCTGCGGGCCCACCGCTCCTCTCAAGCGACGCCAGCCGGTCGCTGGCCCTTCACCGCGATCGCGTCGACCGTTGCCGTGGTTCAACGAGACTTGCGGTCGCTTTCAGAGGGTTCACCGGCGTCTATCAACCTTTGACGAGAGTTGTGGTCGGAAAGAGGCTCGGATCTGGCCCTATAACGACCACAACTCCCGCCGAAGTGGCAGGGCTCTCCCTGACCCCCCGCATAACGACCACAACCCCGGTTCAAACCGCATGGAGCAGGAGCATCTGAACGGGCCTCACGCCACGCGGTCGACCGCCAGCCGGGCCAGGGACTCGAAGGCGGTACGCGCGCGGTCATCCATCTCGGTTGCGGCAAGGGCGGACATCGCGGAGTCGAGTTCGGAGCCGATGGTCTTCTCGACGCGTGCCAGCGCTCCGCTCGAGCTGATGATGTCGCGCGCCTCGATGATGCCGGCAAGGTCGAGCCCGGGATCGCCGAGCAGCGCGTCGAGCCGGTCGGCGGCCGCCGCGCTGGCGAGCCCCATGGCGTGGGCCACGAGCAGCGTCCGCTTGCCCTCGCGCAGGTCGTCGCCGGCGGGCTTGCCGGTCAGCGACTCGTCCCCGTACAGCCCGAGGATGTCGTCACGCAGCTGGAACGCGCGGCCGAGCGGCGACCCGTACCGGCCGAGCCCGTCGATGAGCTCCGACGATCCCCCGCCCAGTGCGGCACCGAGCTGCGATGGACGGGTCACGGTGTAGCGGGCCGACTTGTACTCGAGGACGCGGCCCGCACGGTCGAGCGCGCTGCTCGGATCGGTCACGGCGGCCTGGGCGACGATGTCGAGGTACTGGCCGACGGTCACCTCCGTCCGAACGAGGTCGAGGTACGGTCTCGCCCGCTCGATGGCCTCGGCACCGAGACCGCTCCCGCCCCACATCTCCGCCGACCACATGAGGAGCAGGTCGCCCAGCAGGATCGCGCCCGCGCGTCCGAAGACCTCGGAGTCGCCGCGCCAACCCGCGCCCGAATGCGCCCCGGCGAACACGACATGTGACGCCGGACCGCCGCGCCTGGTGGCCGAGCCGTCCATCACGTCGTCGTGCGCCAGGGCGGACACGTGCAGCAGGTCGAGGCTGCCCGCCGCGCGCAGCACAGCCGCCTGATCCGCGGGTTCACCCGCAGCGGCCACGTACCCCCAGTAGCAGAACGCGGGCCGGAACCTCTTGCCGCCCGCAGTGAAATGCAGCGCCTGGTCCAGCAACGGCCGTACCTCCGGGCCGATCGCGTCGAGACGCCTCCGCTGCCCGCCGAGGAACTCCGACACGGCAAGGCCCACAGCGTCGCGGAACTCAACGCTCAGCGGGTCACCGGGATCGAAGCTCATGTGTTGCAGCCTAGGGGCCCGGCGGGCTCAGAGAGGCACCGCTCCCACGACGAGCGCGAACGGTACGCCGGGTGCCTTCGTCCGATCGAGAAGGATCCGCCCGAGCTCGAGTGAGTAGTCGTCGACGGCACCGCCCCCGACAGCCACGAGAGCAGTCGGCACGGTGAGGTCGGTGAGGGAGTCAGCGAGAGCATCGAGATTCCGCCCGTACCAGTCCGGGAACCCGAGCTCCTCCCCGAGCACCGCGACCGCCGCGCGCCCGTCGGAGAGGTCCACGTATCCCACATGCCATCCGGCGCGACGCAGCTTCGCACCGACACCGACCACGTCCCCGACCTCGTACAGGCCACTGCGAAGCGGTCCCGTCAGCAGGCCCTTCATCGCTTGATCCTCGAGAACGACGCGTAGTGGTCGTCGGTCCAGAAGTACCACTGGCCCTTGCCGCCCATGATGATCCTCACCGGGCCGCGGTCGCTCGAGCTCGGCAGCTTCACCGTGTACTCCGTGTAGAAGCCCTTCGCCTTGAGCGGGAGCAGCTTCTCGGCGTTGCTGAACGTGCCGCCGTCCTGGCTGTACGGGTAGGGGCCGCCCTTGTCGATCAGCGCCAGCACACTGCGTCCTTGCGACGGGAGATCCGCCACGGCGATCCAGGGCAGTCCGGTCTCGGAGTCCATGCTCGCGCTGGTCGTGGCGTGATTCGTGGTCTTCGACGTACCGGTCGTCATGCTCTTCGAGGTCGCCTGGGCTCCAGCCGTGGCGCTGGTGCTGCTCGACGATTGCGCCAAGGTCCAGAGCAGGTAGCCGAGGATGACGACCACACCCAGCACGACGCTCAGTACTGCGCGGGACTTCCGGCTGGTCACCATGTGGTGGGTTCGGAGAGGTTCCGGAAACCTGCCACCCGCGAGCCGGTGGACAGTGCCCGGAAGGCATAGTCCTGCAGCGTGGGGTCGTCGGCCCAGGCCTGCCGCAGCGCGGACGACACGCGCTCCACGTCCACGAGATCGTCCTCCCCCGTCACGACCACTCCGGCCCGCCGTGCGCCCGCTGCGATCACATCCGCCAACCGGTCAGGGGTGATCCCGCCGACCGCGAACCACGGCGTGCCCAAGACATCGCCGACGGGCATCGTCGTGGCCGCGACCCGTACGAGGTCCACGCCGGGAGCCGTGGCAGCCGCGCCCGACGGGAGGTGGACGGGCCCGACCAGGGCGAACTCGATCGTCTCGCTCCCGGCGATACGCCGGCAGTCGTCGGCGGTGAACGCGGGAGCCCCGACGAGGGCGTACTCGTGGAGCCGCGCGTGGGCGAGCCCGGGATCGAGGTCAGGTCCTCCCACGAGCACGTCGGCCATCACCTGCTTGCCGACTCCGATGTCTCCGGTCACCGCGACGAGCTTGTTCAGCGGCAAGGCGATCCGCTGCGCGGTCTCGACGACCTTCCGGATCGCGTCGACAGATGCGCCGGGGTCACGGACCTGGATGATGTCCGCGCCGTGGGCGAACAGCGCCGACACGTACGCCGCGATGTCGTCGTGGCGGGTGTCGATGATCACCAGCGTCCGAGCGAGCCGGAGTTTGGCGTCGAGCCCCATGAGTGCCGTCACGGCGACATCGTAGGGCCGCGGCGGGCGGCACGAGCAGATCAGATTCCTTGCACGTACGGCGCGTTGTTCGAGGGAGGGTGGAACCGCCCTCCTACACTCGGTCACAGCCATTGCACGGCTTTCACTTCCCCAACCGTGTCTGGAGCGCATGTGAGCACCGTCACGCCCGTCAACGACCCGTTGGTAGGGCATGTCTTCGGCGACCGGTACC
>Ga0182021_10001435_pt1 | contig 27262 bp, 22 predicted proteins | sample 612E3MmetaG_FD_120493 | JGI IMG/M metagenome (GOLD analysis project Ga0182021, IMG submission 120493) | Permafrost microbial communities from Stordalen Mire, Sweden - 612E3M metaG (Illumina Assembly) | ecosystem: Environmental > Terrestrial > Soil > Wetlands > Permafrost | place: Sweden...
AGCGAGGCATTCGCGACGGCGCATGACCTTGGCCTGGCCACCATCCTCTGGTGTTACGTCCGAAACGAAGCGTTCGTTGTGGACGGCACCAACTACGAGACCGCGGCCGACCTCACGGGTCAGGCAAACCATATCGGCGCCACGATAGAGGCCGACATCATCAAGCAGAAGCAACCCGACGTAAACGGCGGGTTCAAGGCGGTCAACTCGCTTGGCGAGAAGTATGGCAAATTCGACGAGAGGATGTACACGGAGCTTGCCAGCGATCACCCTGTCGACCTGACGCGCTACCAGGTAGTCAACAACTTCATGGGAAGGATCGGACTCATCAACTCGGGTGGCGGGTCCGGCAAGAACGACCTCGCCATGGCCGTGCGGGCGGCGGTCATCAATAAGCGGGCCGGTGGGATGGGTCTCATCAGCGGCCGCAAGACGTTCCAGAGGCCGATGGAAGAGGGAATTGAGATATTCCACGCCATCCAGGATGTGTTTCTCTGCGACGACATCACCGTGGCTTAAACCCGCTTAGACGCGGCTCATGAATTTACATGTGCATTTTTCACGTGCTGCAGTTATCCTTTTCAGCGTCTAACCCGGGTATCCGGCCGCAGAGGAGGAGTTGCACGTATGAAGACTATGATCGAGCGCGGCAAAGCTGTAAGGAAGTCGCCGCTCATCAACTTCAACATGGTCGAGTTGGCGTTCCGGATGATGAAGATCCCGGGAGTCGCGCGGCGGCACTCCTGGTCGCGTGGCGACCTCAACAACATGCGCTTTCTGCCCGTCAACGAAGAAATCGAGGCTCCGGAGGGCTTCCCACTTCCAATCGAGCTCCTCTATCGGCTGATAGACGAGGCATCTTACAGGGTTGTCATAGACTACTGCTTTTGCAGGAGGGGTTGTGACTGCAAGACGTATCCGGTGTCGACAGGGTGCCTCGTGCTCGGAGCAGGGGCAAAGCAGATAGCAACGTCTGTCCGCAGGGAGGTCGGGGTAGAGGAGGCCAGGCGCCACACGGATGACGCGGTGGCAACAGGCCTGGTCCCGTTCATCGGCAAGATCAGGCTCGACAACCTGCTATACGGCATCAAGGACCACGGACGTTTTCTCACCGTGTGCTTCTGCTGCGAGTGCTGCTGCGTCAGCCGCTTTACGCAACACATCCCGATCGCCGACCTCGAGCCCGCGTACACGAGGCTCCCCGGGGTAGAGGTGATCGTTTCCGACGAATGCGTCGGCTGCGGTGAGTGCGTCGAGGGCTGCTTCATGAACGCGATATCGGTCGAAGGCGGCAAGGCCGTAATCGGCGAGTACTGCCGGGCGTGCGGCAGGTGCGCGACGGTATGTCCCAGCGAGGCTCTAGAGGTCAGGCTCACCGACCCCGCCTTTCTCGAGGAAGCCTACCGGCAGATATCAGGCTATGTGAACATAAAGTGATCTCGCTCAGCGAGCCCGCCTGATTATCCATTCGCAGCGGTCGTTTCCGCGCGGAAGGCTGTGGGTGATCTCGAACTCCAGTGATGGGTCGAGCTCTTTCAGCCAGTGGATGAATGTGTTGTTGTCGACTTCCTCGCACGGGACCAGGTCCTGGCGGCCCGCCCTCGAAAGGTTTTCCCACCAGGCGCAGTGCGGGACGGTCATCACAGCGTTGTCCTCGTCGATTACCCGAGTCTTGCATACGGTCCCGTCGATCGCGCAAAGGACTTCCACGAGCGTGCCTACCGTGTCCATATCGGGCGGATCTTCCGGGTCGGTCTCGATGTCCATCGAACGCGCGACCCTCTTTAACATCACAGTTCCGTAGTTTTTCCAGACATCCATATCGAGCTCGAGCGCGGTCTCGAAGCCGAGTTTGCGCTCCGCCGCAAGGAACCACAGGCCGTCGATAGCCGTGATGGCCCCCATCCTGAGTTTCTCCATCTCTTCGCCGCTCATCTCCAAGATCCGAACCTCCCCAACATCTCCCACAGCCTTCTCGCCCAATTCTACCTTTCTTCCCTCCCCCTCTTCATCAGCCCGAAATATTCCCTCCTTGGGGGGGAGGGTCAGGGTGGGGGTGGCGGAAAGGCCATGCTCCTGAAGAATCCCCCTTTGCGCAACAAAAAAGCGGGGCCTGGAGAGACCCCGCTCGAGTGTGTTTGGTGCGTGACTATTCGTATTTCTGGACGAGGTCGGCTGCGATTATGCCGGAGCTGACGACCGCGGGGACGCCGCCACCGGGGTGGGTCGAGGCGCCCGAGAGATAAAGACCCTTTATGGACTTCGACTTCGCCGCGGGCCTGAAGACCATCGAAGCCGTAGTCTCCTGCTGCAGGCCGTATATCGCTCCCTCCGGGTTCAGCAGACGCCTCTCATAGTCGACGGGCGTGCACATCTCGACGACCTTTACGTGGTCTTTCAATCCTGGCATCGCGTGACTGGTCACGAAGTCGATGGATTTCTCAATGTACGCTTCCTTCTCCCTGTCCCACGTAGTGCCTTCGAGCCGGTACGGTCCCGGTGTCATGATGAGGTTGACCACGTGATGGCCAACGGGTGCAAGCGATGGGTCGGACTCAGTGGGCCAGCAGATGAGGCTGAACATGTCGTCGGGGAGCTTGTTCTTCTTGTAGATGTTCCACCAGTAGTCGTCCAGCTCCTCGAGAGGCCTCGAGATGAGGGCGTGGTGAGCGTGAAGCTCGGGCTCGTAGTCGACGCCGAGGAAGATCATTGGCACTGACATCGACGGCTCGTAGCTCTTGATGCCCACCCTGGCCAGCCAGGGCAGGTTTTCCTCGCCGATGAGCTTCAGATAGAGGGTCATTGCGTTGATGTTGCTTATGACGACGGGGGCGGTTATCGCTGTGCCATCGGACAGGATTACGCCTTCAGCGGTGCGGTTGCGCACGATGACCCTGTCCACGCGCTGGCCGGTACGGACCTCCATGCCGTACTTCTCGCCGCAACGCTTGTACGCGAGAGGTATTTGTATCATGCCGCCGTGGGGGTAGTACGAACCCTCGTGCTCCGAGTAGCCGAGCATAGCGTACACGCCGCCGCAGAGTTCCGGAGGGAGCCCCAGGTAGAACGACTGGTACGCGGCCGTCTGTTGCATCGCGCTGGTCTTGAACCACTTCTTGATCACATCTTCGTAGGAACTGGTGAAGAGCTCGCGGTATTTGAGGAGCGCCGGGTACTTGACGAACAAGCCGGCGAAGTCGCGCATCGTGACCATGGGGCTGCCAAGGACGGAATCGCCTGCAAGTTCCAGGAAGTCCTTCATGTAAGCAGCGAAGGCCGGCCACGCGGCGGCATCCTCGGGCGCGACTTTCTTGATGACCTCGGCGGTGCCCTCCGAGGAAATCGGGAACTGGAAGCGGGTGCCGTCCTTGAGGATGTAGTCGTATATCGGGTCGCAGGGGGAGAGGTCGAGCTCCTTGTCCATGCTGGTCCCCAGAAAGCTGAAAGCTTTCTCCAGCGAGCCGATGACCTCGACGACGGAGGCGCCGATATCGAAGTGGAAGCCCTCTTTCTCGAAAGTCGAGCAGCACCCTCCGACCAGGTCGCTCTGCTCGAGTATCAGGACCTTGCGCCCGCGTGCCGCGCTGATAGCGCCTGACGTAAGGCCGCCCAGCCCGGCACCGATGACTATGATATCGTAATCAGCCATTGATTCGCCTCCCTTTTTATCCTCCCCTCGAGAGGGGAAGGGATCTTCCCTAGTACGATGAGGGCGTCTGTGAGATGCCCAGCATCTCTCTGGCTTGCTCCGGGGTCGCTATGTCGCGGTTGAGTTCTTTTGCTATCCTGACGATCCTCGCCACCTGCTCCGCGTTGTCCTTTACCTTCCGCCCGCGCTTGTAATAGAGGTTGTCTTCCATGCCGACCCTCACGTGGCCTCCCATCATGATGGACAGCGTGTTCATCGGCAGTTGGAACGGACCGACGCCTATGGTCGAGAACATCGACTGCGGTGGCAACTCGTTGATCAAGCCGAGCAGGTTCGCCGGTGTCGGGAACGACGAGGTCTGGAAGCCCATGACGTACTGGAAGTAATACGGCGGCTCCAGGAGCCCACCCGTGACGAGGTCGTTGAAGACCCAGTACTGTCCCGGATGGTAAAGCTCCATCTCGGGCTTGATGCCTTTTTCCTTCATGGTCTGGGCATAGAGGTTGATGTCGGCGTAACTGTTCGGAATGATCCGGTCGTATACGAACGCAGGCCTCGGGTGGGGCAGGGGCTCGGCTCTCTCCTTGAGCGGTACCTTGAGCACGAACGGCCCCAGGTTCAGCGAGCATAGCTCGGGGTTCGCGTAGATGCTGGCCATCCGTTGCTCCGTGGTCTGGTCCGGCCCGCCCCCCGTCGTGTTGTTGATGATTATCTTGGGGCATCTTTCCCGGATCATCGAGTTGACCTTGATGTAATCCTCGGGGTTGGACGAGGTCATCCACCAGACTTCGGGGTTGCGGGCGTGTACGTGCACCGCGCTTGCGCCTGCCTCGTAGGCGTCGAATGTCTGCTGGGCCTGCTCCTCGGGCCTCTCGGGGAGGTTCTCGTGAGCCTCCTTGCCCTCGACGCCACCGGTAATCGCCGCGGAGATTATCAGCGGTGGGAAGCTCTTTCTGGTGCGCTGCATCCACTCGTAGACGTTTCGGTAATCCCAGGTGTAGTCGTTGATGTCCATCTACATCCCCCCCGTATCTCGGATTCCCGCCTCTTGTAAGAAACTCTGAGAAAAAACTTCCAAAACCCTTTTCAGTTTACTGAACGGTAAGTAGAATTATATGAACTGTCAGGCCGCCTGTAAACAGACTGACAAGGATTCATCAAGAGAAAGCGAATGTGACCCGGTGTCAGGGGAGAATGCGGATGAAGAAAGTTCGGTGGGAAGAGATCATGACCGTCGCGGCGCGGCTGTTCTGCGAAAAGGGCTACATGGCCACAACGATGGACGACATCGCAGCCGAGCTCTATATCACCAAGCCGGCCCTTTACTATTACATCAGGACGAAACACGACCTGCTGTACGAGATCTGCGAAGTCGCGATAAAGCGCTTGATGGAAGGCGTAGAGTCCATCGAGGCATCCGGCGGCCCACCGGAGGAGCGATTCCGCGAGCTGGTCAGGTGGCAGATCAACATGTTTTCCGAACATGGCGACATCATTAACGTCTACCTCGCGGACGAGAGCGAGCTTCCGACCGAGAAGCGTGAGTACATCAGGGGACTCAGCCGCGAGTACGAATCGATATACAGGGAGCTTCTGCGGGAGCTCATCGATGAAGGTACCTTCAGGGAGATGAACATCCCGATGGCCGTGCGCGCCATCTCGGGCATGTGCAACTGGCTGTCCAACTGGTACAGGCCGGAGGGCAAGATGACGGCTGATGCCATCGCAGGCATCTTCCTCGACCTCATCTTCAACGGATTCAGGAGCGATGCGGCAATGCCGGGCGTGGGCACCAGGGTCAAATCGGGGCGGGTTGCCAAAACCACCTCACGACCGGAAGCCGTCGCGGCGCAAGCGGCAGACAAGAAACACTGAGCCATCTTAATAAAGGAGGAATTCAGGATATGGATGACTGGAGGGAGGCGCAGGAAGTCCTTGTGATGGACGGTGGGATCAAGGTGCCGTACTCGTGGTCCGCGGGTGAGACCGGTACGACGTACCTCGAGTCCCTGCGCGACGACAAGAAGTTTCTTGGAACGCGGTGCCCCGAGTGCGGCATCGTCTATCACATCCCAAGGAGGAACTGCCCGGATTGCTTCAGCGAGTGTGCCGAATGGGTCGAGCTGGGAAGCTCTGGGGAGCTCGTGACGTATACCATCACTCGCAAGCACCACCCGCAGCTGTCGCCGCTCAAGGGCGTGTTCGGATACGCGGTCATCAAGCTTGACGGCGCGGACACGGGGTTTGTCCACCTCATCTCAGAGTTCGACGAATCGCAGCTGGCAAAGGGCGCGCGAGTAGAGGCGGTCTTCGCCGGAGAGAGGGAGGGGAGCATCCTTGACGTAAGGTACTTCCGCCCCGTTAAGGCGGTGAGCTGAATGGAACCGGTCGCGATAGTAGGGGTAGGCATGACGAAGTTCGAGCGCGACAGGGTCAGGGACACATTCGGCGACCTCGTCTTCGAGGCGTGCACCAGGGCCCTGGACGACGCCGGAATGACGATCGACGATATCGACATCGTGCTTACGGGCTCGAACGACTTCTTTGACGGCCGCACCATCTCGTCCATGGCGATCATGGATGCCTGCGGCTCCTACGATAAGAACGTCTCAACGGTCGAGGGTGACGGGACGTTCGGGGCGGCGCACGCCGTGATGCGCGTCCTGGCCGGCTGGGGCACTTGCCTGTACTGCGCCCACCACAAGGGCTCCGAGAGCGTGATGCCCCTCATCACCAACGCGATGTTCGACCCGATATACGAGAGGTTTCTGGGCATCGACTCGGTCACATCGGCGGCCCTCCAGGCGCGGGCTTATATGGACCGCTACGGGGTCACCGAGGAGCAGTGCGCGCAGGTCTCGGTAAAGAACCACGGCAACGCCTTCAAGAACCCGTACGCGCAGCTTCCGCTGCAGCTCACCATCGAGGACGTTCTGGCATCCCCGTACGTAGCCGACCCGATCAAGCTGCTCGACTGCTGTCCCATCTCGGACGGTGCGAGCGCAGTCGTGATTGCCGGCGCACAGAGGGCGAAGGCGCTGGATGCCAAGCCCGCCTGGGTCAAGGGCATCGGTTACAACTGCGACGCGTACCACCTGGGTGACCGTGACCTTTCGAAGGTCGACGCTCTCCAGGCGGCCTCGAAGACGGCGTACGCCCAGGCCGGTATCTCGGACCCCGCGAAAGAGGTCGACCTGGCCGAGGTGCACGACACGTTCACTTACCTGGAGCTGATGGCGATCGAAGGCCTGGGGCTTTGCCGCATGGGAGAAGCGGGCGAGTTCACCGCGTTCGGGAATACGGCGCAAGACGGCCGGTTACCGGTCAACGCCTCGGGCGGATGCATCTCCTCCAACCCCGTACTCGTCGCGGGCCTCAACTCGATAATCGAGTGCGCCCTGCAGATCAGGGGCGACGCGGGCGAACACCAGGTGGATGGAGTGAAGACGGCGGTCGCACAGGGGGTCAACGGTCCTTGCGGCCAGTCACAGTGCGTCTGGGTGCTGGGAGGTGATGAGTGATGGGGGCGAAAAAAGTAGGTATCGTAGGTGTCGGCATGACCGTACAGCGCTCCACGAGGCGCGATGTGTCCGGCGTCGAGCTCATAAACGAGGCGGTGCGCGCGGCGCTCGATGACTCGGGCATGACAAGGAAAGACATTGACGCGATCGTCATCGGCAATATGGACCACTTCGAGGGCATCAACTACGTCGACACGTGGTCGGTCGACGGCAGCGGCGCCCTCGGCAAGCCGATCATGAAGATGACCACCGGCGGCACAACGGGAAGCACCGTTGCCATGGGCGCGTATTACCATGTAGCCAGCGGGATGTTCGACAGGGTGCTGGCCATCGGCTGGGAGAAGAACTCCGAGTCCGACACGACCGGCGCCATCATCACCGCGTTCGACCCGTTCTGGGACCGTCCAACGTTCGGGGGCGCGGTGGCCGGCCTGGCGCTGGAGGCCACCCAGTACATGGCTGAGACGGGGGCGACCGAGGAGGACGCGGCCTACGTCGCTGTCCGCGACAGGAAGAACGCCATCAACAATCCGTTCGCGCACCTGAGGATGGAGTCGAACATCGAGGCCATCATGAGCACGCCTTACCTCGCATGGCCGGTCAAGCTCGGGGACATGTGCCCGAGGACGGACGGCGCGTGCGCGGTTGTGTTCGCTTCCGAGGACATCGCGGGCGACTTCCCCAACGTCCCGGCCTGGGTCCACGGCGTCGCGGACAGGCACCTCTGGGGTTACACGAGCGACCCGTATGTCAACCAGCACGTCAAGGGCGGCACGTGGTTCCCGGCAATGGAGCGCGCGACCAGAGAGCTGTACGACAAGGTCGGCATCACCGACCCGCTCGAGCAGTTCGACGTCGCGGAGCTTTACCTGCCTTACTCGTTCGCCGGGCTGCGCTACATGGAGTCCCTCGGGTTCTGCGAGAGGGCCGGGGGGCCTGCGCTCGTGCGCTCGGGTGATACGGACATGGGCGGCAAGTGCCCGGTCAACCCCTCCGGGGGAGTGCTCTCCTCCAACGCCATCGGCGCCACCGGCCTTTTGAGGGTCGCCGAAGTCGCGCTGCAGGTGCAGGGCCGGGCGGGCGACCGCCAGGTGCCGGGTGCGAAGCTGGGGCTCGCGACGGGGTTCGGCGGGTGCTACTGGTCCGACGAGCTGGTCATCGGAAAAGAGAAGCCAGAGAAGGCAAGGGGGTGATCAGGATGGCTGCCGCCGAAGACAAGAAAATGTTCCTGGTGATTGAGAGCGGGAATGTGGCCCAGCCGTTCCGCTGGAGCGCGGGTACATACGGTTCGAAGTTTCTCACCGAGATTCGTGATAATAAGAAGTTCTGGGGCATCAAGTGCCCGAAATGCGGCAAGGTATACGTGCCGATCCGCAGCGTCTGCGGGCCGTGCTACGCGGAGATGACCGAGCTGGTCCCGGTCAGCGACGAGGGCAACCTCATCACCTTCTCCGTGGTGAGCTTCGGGTTCGTAGACCCCTCCACAGGCAAGCAGAAACCAGTCCCGTACGGCTACGCGGTAATAAAGCTCGACGGGGCCGACAGCTACCTTATCCACTACATTGACGAGACCGATCCCGAGAAGTTGAAGGCAGGCATGAGAGTCAGGGCGGTATTCGAAGAGGATGGCAAGCGAACCGGCAGCATGATGGACATCAAGCACTTCGAACTGATCTAGCCGGACCGGGGTTTGGGGGTCAGGTCTTTTATTGTTTACTGCCGCGGTTGTCTCGAGCATAGGACATAGCGGTAAACAATAAAAGACCTGACCCCGCCTCTCACCGCTTAGGAGGGCCGATGGAAGACGGGAACTTCAAGATAGAGATCACCGACGGCGTAGCGCGTTGCACGATGGACGGCCCGACGATGAACGCTCTGGGAAGCGATCTCCTTTTCGAGCTGATCGACGGCCTCAAGGAAGTGCTTGCGAACGAAGAGGTGAGGGTCATAGTGCTCCGCGGCGAGGGTGGCAACTTCTCGGTCGGGGCCGACCTGTCGATCATGGGCGAGAAGATGGACCCCACGTACCTTAACAAGAACATGAACAAGTTTAACGAGGTCGGCTATGAGCTGCACGAGGGGCCGAAGCCCGTCATCACCGAGGTGGACGGCTGGGCGGCCGGTGGCGGTTGCAGCCTCGCTATCTGCTCGGACATGACCTACGCTACCGAGCGCGCGAAGTTCTACTTGAGCTTCGTCCGCATCTCGATTATCCCCGACCTGGGCATCTCGTACTTCTTGCCCAAGCGTATCGGCCTGGCCCGCGCGAAAGAGCTCGCGCTAACTGCCAGAGTTGTCGACGCCGAGGAAGCTTGCCGGATCGGGATGGTGAACAAGGTCGTCGACCACAACGCCATAGGCGAAGAGGTGATGAAACTCGCCACACGGATGGCAACACGGCCACCAGATGTGCTGGCGATGACCAAGCGCAACCTCAACTGGTCCCACCGCCTCGATCTCAAGACCATGCTCGACGGAGAGGCGAGCACCCAGCCCTTCCTTGCAATGGCGCCCGAACACAAGAGAGACATAAAGATGTTCCTCGACAAGAGCGGCGGCTCGGGAGGCGAGAAAAGTTCGGGTGAATAGCGGTTTCGAGTCGGTTGCCGGTATCGTCTGCGACATGGTGAGACAGGCTTCGGAGATCCTGTCGGGTTTGACCCGAGATATCGACTGAGAGGAAATGCGATGAGTGATTATGACGTCGTAGTCGTGGGTGCGGGGCTGGGAGGGCTTTCGGCCGCGACCTGGCTCTCGAGGGCGGGCAAGAAAGTGCTGCTGCTCGAGAAGCACCGGGTGCCCGGCGGCTACGCTTCATCGTTCAAACGGGGGCCGTTCGAGTTCGAAATATCCCTGCACGAGCTCTCGGGACTCGGCAGCGAGCAGGACAAAGGGCCGCTCTGGAAGTTGTTCAAGGAAGCTGGCATCACCGACAGAGTAGAGTTCGTGCACATCCCGGAGTTCTACCGCAGTGTCTTCCCCGACGTCGACATAACGATACCCCTGGGGCGGGAGAACTTCGAGGAGGAGATGGCGAGACACTTCCCCGCGGAAGCCGAGAACCTGAGACGTTTCTCGTCCGTCATGTTCGAATTCGCCGAGGAGGCGCTAAAGGCGAACCGCGTAGGCATGAAACAGGTAATGGCGCAGCCGGACCGGTACCCGGTGCTCATGCAGAACTTCGGCAAGAGTCTCTCCGACGTGCTCGACCCGTTGGTGTCCGACGAGAAGGCACGCGCGGTACTGGGCCAGATATGGGGGTACTACGCCCTCCCGCCTTCCGAGCTCTCATTCCTGATCTACGCGCTTGGCACCGTCAGCTATATCAGGTTCGGGCCCGCTCACATCAAGGGGACATCGCAGGCGCTCTCCCAGGCGCTGATGGACATCGTCGAGGAGAACGGCAGCGAAGTGATCCTCAACAACGGCGCGTCCCGCATACTTGCAACTGGTGGCAAGGTCTACGGCGTCATCACCGACGATGGAGACCGCGTTGACTGCCCGTTCGTCGTATGCAACTCCAACCCGATGACGACGTGCCTCGACCTCATCGGCGCCGACGAGATACCGGACTGGTACCTGCGGCGCCTTGGCGCGGGCACGGGAGGGGCCTCGACGTTCAACATCTACATGGGGCTCGACTGCACGTACGAGGAGCTTGGCCTCAAGAGCCACGAGACGTTCGTCAACAGGAACTACGACCTCGACGAGCATTACAGGCTGATGAGCGCCCCTATTGGCGTCGAGCCGGCGGAGATCGTCATGACCGCCTATAACGCCGTGGACCCGGGAGTGTCACCTCCCGGCAAGGCCGTGGTCGTGATCACGATGATCGCGCGCGCCGAGCCGTGGCTCAAGCTCGCTCCTGCGGAGTACAACGACGCCAAGGATAAAGTCGCAGACGGCCTTATAAGCCTGGCCGAAAGGCTCACCCCGGACATCCGAAAGCATATACAGGTAGTCGAGGTGTCCACGCCCGTCACGAACGCCCGCTACACGGGCAACCCCGCGGGTAGCATCATCGGCTTCAACGAGACGTTCGCTGGAACGGGGCTCGTCCGGATGCCACTGCGCGGCCCGGTCGAAGGTCTGTACTTCTCGAATGCGTGGGTGAATATCGGCGGCGGCTACGAGCCTTCCATCTACGGCGGTTATACAACCTCCCGAGAGGTCCTCAAAGACATGGAGAGCGGTAGCGATATCAAGGTCTTCGAGAAGCTCAAGAGCACTATCGAGCAGCAGTCTGGCGACGCCGAGCCGATAGACCCCGAAATCCTCCAGCCCATGAAAGGCGTGCTGGCGAGCCTCCATCCGAATCGCCTGGCCTTGAGGGTCGCCGAGATAATCGAAGAGACCGCCAGCACGAAGACGTTGCGCATGGAGCCGGATGAGGGTGAGCTCCCGCCGTTCAGGGCCGGGCAGTACGTGAACCTCTTCGTGGACATCGGCGGCGTGCAGACCTCGCGCCCGTTCAGCATCTCCTCAGTGCCGGGCAAGCCCTATATGGACCTGACCGTGAGGCGCATGCCCGACGGCTTCGTCTCCAGCTACCTGCTCGACGAGGTGCGCAAGGGCGACGGTTTCGAGAGCACAGGCCCGAGTGGAAGCTTCTACTACGAGCCGCTCATGGATACGGGCTCGCTCGTGTTCCTGGCCGGCGGCAGCGGCATAACCCCGTTTGCATCCATGACGAGGGATGCCGTCGCGAGGAACCTTCCCCTTGAAATCCAAATCATCTACGGAAGCCGCGACCCGGGCGACGTCATATTCAAGGAGGAGCTCATTGGGATTGCCGCGGCAAGCTCCAACATCCGGCTGGACATCGTGATAAGTGAGCCCACGGAGGAGTGGACGGGCTTTTGCGGATTTCTCAACCTCGGCATGATCTCCGAGCTGGTCGGCCCGGTGGAGGACAAGACGTTCTTCATCTGCGGGCCGCCCGTCATGTACCCGTTGTGCGGTGGGGCGCTCGAGGCGCTACGGGTGCCGGGCAGACTTGTTCGCCGGGAGGTCTACGGCCCGCCCACTGACGTCACATCCGAGCCCGGCTGGCCCGGCGTGTCTCCGGACGCCGTGTTCGAGGTGGAGGAGGCGCGAAGCGGCCGCAAGATAAAGGCCCGGGCTTCAGAGCCGCTCATGAACGCCTTGGAGCGGGAGGGCATAGTACTCCCGGCGCTCTGCAGGGCGGGTGAGTGCGCGGCATGCCGGACCCGGTTGCTCTACGGAAAGGTCTTCGCGCCCGAACGCGTCGCGCTGAGACGCGTGGACCGGGCGTCAGGCTATATCCACCCGTGCATGAGCTATCCCGTGGAGGACTTGAGGATTCGTATATAAAGTAGTCTGGTATCAGTTGAGAGTTGACACATTAGGAGGCGGAAATGTCGTGTGGATGCGCTAAGAACGAGGGTGAAGAGGCCGAGGGGCGATGCGAGCATTATATGAAGTGCCCGAAGTGCAGGTGCATCGCGTGCCTTACGCTGATCGTGGTCGTGGGAGCCGTGTGGTACTCGCGCCAGGACGAGTCAAAGAAACGCTTCTTGAAGCACCTTGGCAAGCAGGTACCGTACCTGCCGGCCCGGTACTACGCGTAAAAATCAATCAGGTGACGCTAACGCCCCCATGATTATTTGGCATTAAGTCAAAGAAGAAGTGCGCGTAAGGTATTTGCCGATACGCCACCCCCTCTTTGATTCTCCCTCTTGAAGAGGGAGAAGATTTGGAGTTTTAAAGGGAGGTTAATGATGGCTGATTACGATGTGATTGTGATCGGTGCGGGCTGTGGAGGGTTGTCGGCCGGCTCGATCCTTGCAAGCCAGGGCAGGAAAGTGCTCGTGCTCGAGCAGAGCGACAGGGTGGGCGGCTGCTGCTCGACGTTCGAGAAGGAGGGATTTCATTTCGACGTCGGCGCGTCGATAGTCGAGGAGATACAGCCGACCGAGATAGCCTTCGAGATGCTTGGCACGAAGTTCCAGGACGAAGTGGACCTCATAACGGTCGACCCGATGATGAGCTTCATCTACAAGGACGGCTCCAAGGTCACGTATCCGATCTCGATCGAGGGCACGGCTGAGGTCATGTCAAAGATGTCGCCCGAGGATGGCGAGAGCTTCCGCAAGTTCACCAAGTACTTCAAGGGCTTCACCGAGGTATTGATGAAAGGGTTCTTCGTGAGTCCGGCGACCTCGATGACCGACATGATGCGCCTCGTGGTGAACTCGCCGGCACTCATGAAGTACTTCCCTCTCTTCGTCCAGAGCTACCAGGACGTCATCAAGAAGTACTTCAAGAGCGAAGCGGTTCAGAGGACCATGGCCTACCAGTCGCTCTACCTGGGACTCCCGCCTGAACTTGTATCGGGTATCTTTGCCGTGCTGCCTTACTCGGAGCACGAGGGCATATGGTACCCGCGGGGAGGCATGATCCAGATACCGCTCGCGTTCCAGCGGTGCGGAGAGAAATTCGGGATGGAGCTCAAGATGGGCGCCCGGGTTGTCCAGGTCGTGGTCCGCAACCGCAGGGTCGCCGGCGTGCTGATGGACGACGGGACCGAGATAACCGCGGACATCGTGGTCTCGGACATCAACGCGATAAAGCTGTACCTCGAGATGATCGGCGAGCAGCAACTGCCGTGGCTCGCGCGCGTGGGCATGAAGAGCTATGAGTACTCCAAGAGCGTCCCGATGGTATACGTCGGCCTGGACTACGAGCCTCCGCTCGAGGCGCACCACAGCATAATCGCGTCCTCGCTCGAAGAGGTCAACGACTACTGGTACGACAACGCGAAGAAGGGCAAGCTCCCCGACGAGATGTTCGGCCTCATATGCTGGCCGACGCTGTCCGACCCGGGTCTCGCCCCGGAAGGCCACCACGGCCTGAACCTCATACCCGAGGGTTTCTACGACCTCGCGGGCACCGACTGGGACGCCGAGAAAGACGCTTTCGTCGAGCGTACCATCGACGACCTGGACAGCTACGCCATCCCCGGTCTGAAGGAACATGTGGTCGTCAAGGACTGTGCGACCCCGATGGACTTCGAGCGGAGGCTGCTGATGCCGAAGGGCGCCATATACGACATTCAGGAAGACTTTACCGAGCAGACGATCTTCAGGCCGTCGGCGAGGTCGAAGAGCATAAAGGGCCTCTACCTGGTCGGTAACTCCACACACCCCGGAGGGGGCGTACCGACGGTGATAGCCTCAGGAGTAATAGCGTCCAAGCTTATAGACAGGTACGAGTGATCGAGGGGAGAGACCATGGATTCGAAGCCCTGGTACAAGTCGTACGCCCCAGGAGTGCCCGAGTCGATAGATTACGAGAAGATGACCGTTTCCGCGAGCCTCGCCAGGTCCGCAAAGAGATTCGGTGATGCTCCCGCCCTTTACTACATGGGCAAGAAGATAACCTTCGCCGAGCTCGACGCCCTGGTCAACCGGTTCGCGAGGGCGCTCATGGGCCTCGGCATAGTGAAGGGCGACAAGGTCGCCATGGTGCTGCCGAACATCCCGCAGGTCGTCATAGCCAACATGGCCACGCTCCGCCTGGGAGCGGTGACGGTCATGAACAACCCGCTCTACACGGAGCACGAGCTCGCGTACCAGCTCAACGACTCCGACGCCAGGATAGCCCTTACGCTCGGCCCGCTCGTCCCTAGAGTATTGTCCGCGATGCCCCGAACTAAGCTCGAGAAAGTCATCGCGTGCAACATAAACGACTACCTCCCGTTCCCCAAGAAACAGCTGTTCCCGTACGTGATGAAGGCGATGTACAAGAAGATCGAGACCAGCGACAGGGTGCTCGATTTCACCCGGCTCATCAGGTCCAACCCGCCCGACGCCGTGGAGGACCGGGGGGAGTGGGACGGGCTCTCTACGCTGCTCTACACCGGCGGGACCACGGGCGTCGGCAAGGGCGTCATGCTGAGCCACGCCAACATCAGCAGCAACGTCCAGCAGTTCCATGCCTGGTTCCCCGACCTCAACAACGGCGAGGTCTCTCTCATCGGCACCTTTCCCATATTCCACTCGGCAGGGTATACCGCGATGCAGAACGCGCCGCTGTGGGGCGCCTGGACGCACATCATGATCCCGCGCCCGGAGCCCAAGACGATGATAGAGCTACTCAAGAAGCACAAGCCGCAGTTCCTGCCGGGCGTTCCCGCGATCTTCGTCGGCCTGCTGGCTTCGCCGGAGTTCCGGGAGATGGACCTGTCGTTCATCAAGGGATTTTTCTCGGGGGCCGCGCCGCTCGCCATCGACACTATCAAAGACCTGCACGACCTGACCGGCGCCAACATGGTCGAGGTCTACGGCATGACCGAGACCACCCCGATAGCGAGCGCACACCCGTGGGGCGGGCTGGTCAAGCCGGGCACCGTGGGCATCCCGATGCCTGATACCGACATCAAGGTGGTCGATGCCGATACGGGAGCGACCGAGATGGCGACCGGCGAGGTCGGAGAGATAATCATAAGCGGGCCGCAGGTGATGATGGGCTATTACAACAGGCCGGACGAGACCGCCGCGATACTTCGGGACGGCTGGATATTCACCGGGGACCTCGGCTTCATTGACGAGGACGGCTACATCAGCGTGGTCGACCGCAAGAAGGACCTGGTCATCTCGAGCGGTTTCAACGTCTACCCTGTCGAGGTGGACGACGTGCTCTTCAGCCACCCCAAGATCCTGGAAGCCTGCACCGTCGGCGTGCCCGACTCGTACCGTGGTGAGAGCCTCAAGGCGTTCGTGGTCCTCAAGGAGGGTGAGACCGCCACCGAGGAGGAGATAATCCAGTTCACTCGAGAGAACCTCGCCGCGTACAAGGTGCCGAAGTCTGTAGAGTTCATGGACGAGCTCCCCAAGACGGCGGTGGGCAAGATCCTGCGCCGCGAACTCCGCGACATGGAACTCAATAAAACCATCAAATAACCCCTATTCCATGCCCCCTATCATTCCCTCCCACTTATAATCCCGTCCCCCTCGAGGGGGGAGGGTCAGAGTGGGGGTGGCGCTAACGCCCCTTTGATGATTTGGAATTAAGTCAAAGAAGAAGTGAGCGTTTCCTCTACGATCCGGGCTGGAGAGGAACATCACAAATGAACTTTACGTTTGTCGGTGCTAAATGATTAAATATGTACCAATATTCTTTGGCCCCCAGAGACCCGCGAGTGGAGGTTCCTTTGGAAGTAGAAATCGGTATGGGAAAGTCGGGAAGGCGGGCCTACGGCCTCGATGACATCGCGATTGTGCCCTCCCGCCGGACCCGCGACCCCGAAGATATCGACCTGTCATGGCAGTTGGGACCGTACAAGCCCGAGCTGCCTTTTCTGGCCTCGGCGATGGACGGGGTGGTCAACCCCGAGTCGGCAATCGCCGTCGGAAAACTCGGCGGAATAGGCGTCCTCAACCTTGAGGGCATCCAGACACGGTACGATGACCCCGATCCGATCCTCGAAAAGATAGCATCGCTTCCCAAGAATAAGGCCACTAGGGGCATCCAGGAGGTCTACCAGGAGCCGATAAAGCCCGAGCTGATCGAAAAACGTATCGCCCAGATAAAAGAATCGGGCGTCCTTACCGCCGCGTCGCTCACTCCCAACAGGGTCGAGCACTACTACAAGATAGCCATGGGCGCGGGCCTCGACATTCTAGTCATCCAGGGTACGGTCATAAGCGCCGAGCATCTCTCCAGCAAGAGCGAGCCACTCGACCTGTACAAGTTCATCGCGAACCTCGAGCTACCGGTCATAGTCGGTGGCTGCGCCTCGTACCATACGGCTCTACACCTGATGAGGACCGGAGCGGTCGGTGTGCTGATCGGTGTGGGCCCCGGCCACGCATGCACGACGCGCGCGGTGCTTGGAATCGGCGTTCCGCAGGCGACGGCCCTCGCCGATGCCGCAGCCGCAAGGGCCAGGCTCATGGAAGAGACGGGACGCTATGTCAATGTGATTGCGGACGGCGGCATACGCACGGGCGGCGATATCGCCAAGTGCGTCGCGTGCGGGGCGGACGCGGTGATGATAGGCGCTCCGATCGCCCGGGCCTTTGAAGCCCCCGGGCGGGGCTTCCACTGGGGCATGGCGACGTTCCACCCCGAACTGCCCAGGGGAACGAGGGTCGAGGTCGGGCAGGCCGCCCCACTCGAGGAGATAATAAGGGGGCCGGCCCATGAGAACGACGGCACAATGAACCTGTTCGGTGGCCTGCGCATGTCCATGGCGACGTGCGGCTACCGCACTCTCAAAGAGTTCCAACGCGCCGAGGTGATGGTCGCGCCCGCGCTTCAGACCGAGGGCAAGGTCATGCAGCGCAGCCAGGAAGTGGGGATGGGCAAGTGACGATAACCCACGACCAAAGCATCCTCGTCGTTGATTACGGAGCCCAGTACGCTCAGCTCATCGCCCGCAAGGTTCGAGAGTGCAAGGTGTACAGCGAGATAATTCCTCACTCGACGTCTGTCGAAAAGATTCGTGAGATAAGACCCAGCGGCCTCATCCTCTCCGGAGGGCCCATGAGCGTCTACGAGGAGGGGGCTCCTTCGTGCGACCCGGAGCTGTTCGAGCTTGGCATACCCATACTCGGCATCTGCTACGGAATGCAGTTGATGGCCCGCACGCTGGGGGGCACCGTCGAGCGCACCGGCGGCCGTGAGTACGGCAAGACCGAGCTGTCGGTTACCGACGAAGGCATTCTGTTCGAGGGCCTGCCGCTCGAGCAGACCGTATGGATGAGCCACGGAGACAAGGTCACATCCGCACCGGCTGGCTTTGCTGTCACCGCGCATACCGCAAGCTCGCCGGTGGCCACGGCCGAAAACGCACCGGCCGGTCTGTACGGCGTCCAGTTCCACCCCGAGGTGGTACACACCCCGGCGGGTATGGATATTCTCAAGAACTTCCTCTACCACGCTTGCGACTGCCTTCCCGTGTGGACGATGTCCTCCATCATCGAAGATTCGGTCGCGGACATCCGCGAGCGGGTCGGAGGCGAAAAGATAATTTGCGGCCTCTCCGGCGGCGTCGATTCCGCGGTCGCGGCCGTGCTCGTCCACAAGGCGCTGGGCGACCAGTTGACGTGCGTGTTCGTCGACCACGGCCTGCTGCGCGCCAACGAGGCTCAGGAGGTAGTCGAGACGTTCGGCAGACATTTCGAGACGAACCTTATTCACGTCGACGCACGCGAGAGGTTCATGCGCAAGCTCGAGGGCGTGATCGACCCCGAGGCCAAGCGCAAGGCCATCGGCGAAGAGTTCATAAGGGTCTTCGAGGAGGTCGCGAGAGACCTCAAGGATACCAAGTTCCTCGTTCAGGGCACCCTCTATCCCGATATTATCGAGAGCGGTACCAAGGACGCCGCCCGCATAAAATCGCATCACAACGTCGGTGGGCTTCCCGAAGATATGGATTTCGAGCTTATCGAACCGCTCAGGCTTCTTTTCAAAGACGAGGTACGCGCGGTCGGCGAAGAGCTGGGCCTGCCCGAAGAGATCGTCTGGCGCCAGCCGTTCCCAGGCCCGGGCCTGGCCGTCCGGATTATCGGCGAGGTGACCGCCGAGCGATGTGAGGTGCTTCGCAATGCCGACGCGATCGTCACCGAAGAGATAAAGCGGGCCAACCTCTATCGAGAGATATGGCAATCGTTCGCGGTGCTTCCGTGTATAAAATCCGTTGGGGTCATGGGTGACGGGCGCACGTACGCCTATCCAATCGTGCTGCGCGCGGTCACGAGCGAAGACGCTATGACAGCCGACTGGGCGCGCATACCTTACGACGTGCTCGAACGCATCTCGAGTCGTATCATCAACGAGGTGGACGGTGTTAACCGCGTGGCGTACGACATATCTTCCAAGCCACCCGCGACCATCGAGTGGGAGTAAGAGAAAGACCTCATGACTCCTACAAGCCCGGTCCGCGATTACCTCGACGACCTCAATCCGCCTCAGCGCGAGGCTGTGGAATACATGGGCGGGCCGCTGCTCATCATTGCCGGCGCGGGCAGCGGTAAGACGCGCGTTCTCACGTACAGGATCGCCCACCTGATACATCGCCACGCGGTGAGCCCGTGGGGAGTACTGGCCCTCACGTTCACGAACAAGGCCGCGGGCGAGATGAAGGAAAGGGTCCAACGCCTCGTTGGCATCCCGTCCCGCGATATGATGATAGGTACGTTCCACTCCTCTTGCGCCAGGATACTGAGGCGCGAGATAACTCCGCTGGGCTACAGCTCGAGCTTCTCCATCTTCGACGAGTCAGACTCCGTACGGCTCGTGGCGCAATGCCTCGATGAGCTTGGACTCGACCGCAAAGCTTACCACCCGCGAGCCCTGAAATCGGTTATAAGCGCCGCCAAGAACGAGATGATCGATGAGGAATCTTTCGAATCGGAGGTCGGCAACTTCTACGAAGAGGTCGCGGCCAGCGTTTACCGCCGGTACCAGGAGAAACTGCGTGCGAACGACGCGCTCGATTTCGACGACCTCCTGGGGGTCATGGTCAACCTCTTCGAGCTCTACCCGGCGGCGCTCGAGCGGTACCGCGAGCGGTACCGCCACATCCTCGTCGACGAGTACCAGGACACCGACATAGTGCAATACCGGCTGGTCAAGATGCTCGCCGATGAGCACCGCAATCTATGCGTCGTAGGCGACGACGACCAGGGTATCTACTCGTGGCGCGGGGCTGACGTACGCAACATCCTGGAGTTCGAGAAAGATTATCCGGACGCCCGTGTGATCAAGCTCGAGCAGAACTACCGTTCGACTGGGTTGGTTCTGTCCGCGGCGGGCGCGGTCGTCGCGAATAACCGGGGGCGCAAGGAAAAGGCCCTGTGGACGGCCAATCCCGAGGGAGCGCGAGTTCGTTACCACATGGCCGAGGACGAGCACGGAGAAGCCAGGTTCGTCTGCGGAGAGGTCGAGAGGCTGAACTCCGAGGGGAGGCGCTACGATGAAGTCGCGGTGTTCTACCGGACGCATGCGCAGTCCCGGGTCGTCGAAGAATCGCTCGTGCGGTTCAACATCCCTTACCGGATATTCGGGGGGACGCGTTTCTATGAGCGCCAGGAGGTAAAAGATACCGTCGCCTACCTGCGCGTGATAGCAAACCCACGCGACGAGGTGAGCCTCAGGCGGATAATCAACGTTCCCGTGCGAGGCATAGGCAAGACGAGCCTCGCGTGCCTCGAGTCCCACGCCCGCACCCGCGATATGTCGCTGCTCAACGCTCTCCGAGAGGCCGAGGAAGTGCAGGGCCTGGGGCCTCGCGCCGTCAAGAGCGTACACGCTTTTGTCGAGTTGATAGATAGCCTCGCGACTTTCGCTGCGGGGCACGAGGTCGACGAGCTGCTGGAGGAGGTCTGGGAGAAGACCGGCTACATGATGGACCTGCAGGTCCAGAAATCTCTCGAAGCGGACGCCAGGATTGAAAACCTCAAGGAGTTGCTGAGCGTAGTCTCTGACTTCAGGGTCGAGTACGGCACCGTCGGGCTCGATGATTTCCTCGAGCGCGTTTCTCTCGTTGGCGACACCGACGAGTTGGAAACCGAGGGCGGATACCTGTCGCTCATGACCATGCACAACGCCAAGGGTCTCGAGTTCCCGGTCGTCTTTATCGTAGGCATGGAAGAAGGCGTCTTCCCCCATATCCGCTCGATGAACAGCGAGGCGGAGATGGAAGAGGAGAGGCGCCTGTGCTACGTCGGCATGACGAGGGCCGAGGAGCTTCTCTATCTCACCCACGCCGCCACACGCAGCCTCTGGGGTGGCCTTTCGGCGAACCCGGCCTCCAGGTTTCTGCGCGAGATACCCGAGGAGCGCCTGGAAGAGGTGGCCTGGAAGGACAAGCGCCAACCCGAGTTCGGGCCAGGAGGCGCCGACCTCGACTTCCGTCCCGGGGACAGGGTGATTCATGCGAAATGGGGGCCGGGCATCGTGATCGATTGCGTCGCGCTCGAGAACGATAACGAGGTCACGGTTAAGTTCCCCGCCGTAGGCAAGAAGCGCCTTCTTACGAGTTTCGCCCCGCTGTCAAGACCTGACGACCGAGCCCGATAGTAGGTTATCAGCTACGTCGAACCACCAGTCCCTGGCGCGGTGAAGTTGCTGGGCAACTCGCCTTTCTGATTCAGGAGCCAGGCGCCGTTTACGCATTTGAGCTTCACCACGAGTTTTGCCGTCGACATCAGGCTCGACATCTTTTGAGAGGCGACTTGGTCGCCCGATTTAACCTTGACCGTGAAGTCCACCAGCTGAACCGTAGCCTCGGTGGCATTCTGTTCCAGCGTCTTCAACTTGACGTCCTCGTACTTGATCGCGCCCGTGCCTGTGTATTTCGAGATGATGTCCAGTGTCGGCTGGTCGGGAGCCGCCTCGGGGGTGAAAAGGGTCTTCAGCAAAGTGATGTCCCCGGTCGAGAGTGCGTCGAAGTACTTGAGAACCGTCTGCTCGGGAGCCGTCGCCTCGTGCTGCTTTAATACGAAGAAGTACATGCCAGCCAGTAACGCGATTATCACAACGGTGGCAACACAGGCGATTGCCAGTATCTTTGTGTCATTTCGCTTTGCGGTCCCCGCGGGCTGCGTTCCCGGCATGCCCGGTTGTCCTCCCGTAGGTGGCGCTCCAGGCCCGCCTTGTATTCCGACCGCATAGGGGTCTGAGGGGGAGAAGTAATTCCCCGGAGGGCTTGAGCTGACGTCCCCTGGAGAGAAATACTGCCCCGGAGGCGGTGCTTGTGGCATTCCGCCGTACCCGGGAGGAGCCAGCGGAGGCATTCCAGTGGGCGGACCTTGTGGGGGCATGCCCCGTGGAGGCGGCGGAGGCTGTGGAACCGCACCGAACGCCTGGTGGGGTTCCGCCGGTTGGGCACCACCAGCCTGAGGATAGACCACTTCTTGAGGCGCGGACGGTGCCTGTGGAGCGAAACCGCCCTGCTGTGGGGCGGGCTGTCCCTCTGCCGGCGGCACGGCCGGAGCTGCCCTGAGCTTGAGTCCGCAGTTCGGACATGACCGGCTGTTCGTTGGTATATTCGCCTGGCAGCGGGCGCAGTTCAAAGAATCTCCACCTCTCTTCTCGAGCGGGAGTTGCTCCCGCGAGGATTCCGGCCCCGTTTAAGATGCACATAGTGCTAATCGGAGCGAAGTATGCCGGGCTTTAATCCGAATTGAAGTTTGAACGCTGCTATGATAGGTTTTCTTACGGTCGGCCCAGTGCTGCTTTATTTTCTGGTGGTTGGGTGGAGGGGTTCAGGGCTGGCAGTCAGCGATTGTTTCCGGCCGAGAACAATCAGAAAACCAGGCGAGCATACCCCGAGGAAGGTTAGCATGGATTTTGACCTTACAGAAGAACAAACAATGTTCCAGCAGATGGTTCGCGAATTTGCGGAAAAAGAGATCGCTCCCCAGGCTGAGGAGCTTGACGAGAAGGGTGAATTCCCTTATGCGGTTGTCGCCAAAATGGCCGATCTGGACCTTTTCGGCCTCCCGATTCCGGAGGAGTACGGCGGCTCGGGCGCGGACCTCGTCACCTATTCAATCGGCGTAGAGGAGATCTCTCGCGTGTCGGCGTCGCTCGGCATCACGATGGCAGCGCACACGTCCCTTGGCATGATGCCGATCTACCTGTTCGGCACCGAGGAGCAGAAGCGGAAGTGGCTACCTCCCCTTGCCAGAGGCGAGAAGCTGGGCGCGTTCGGGCTGACCGAGCCCGAGGCCGGCTCCGATTCCGGCGCGACCAAGACCACGGCCGTTCTCAAGGGCGACGAGTGGGTCATCAACGGCTCCAAGGAGTTCATCACAAACTCCGGCACGGATATCACCCAGCACGTGACCATCACCGCCATCACCGGCGAGAAAGACGGCAGGAAGCAGATCAGCAACATCATCGTGCCGAAGGGCACCGAGGGCTTCACGGTCGGCTCCCCGTACAGGAAGATGGGCTGGCACTCCTCCGACACTCACGCACTGTCTTTCAGCGACTGCCGCGTGCCTAAGGAAAACCTCATCGGGGATGAGGGCACCGGCTTCAAGCAGTTCATGAAGGTCCTCGATTGCGGCCGCATCGGTGTCGCCGCGCTTTCCGTGGGCACCGCCCAGGCGTGCTTCGAGGAGTCGGTCAAGTACGCCAAGAGCAGGGTCCAGTTCGGGAGGCCCATTGGCAAGAACCAGGCGATATCGTTCAAGTGCGCGGACATGCTCGTCGAGATCGAGCTCGCCCGCACGGCGACGCGCAAGGCAGCGTGGCTGGCCGACCAGGGCCGCCCGTACTCCAGGGAAGCTGCCATAGCCAAGCTGTTCGCGTCAGAGTCTTGTATGAGGATCGCGAGCGACGCGGTGCAAATACACGGCGGCTACGGGTATGTCGAGGACTACCCGGTATGCCGTTACTTCCGCGATACCAAAATACTCGAGATCGGGGAGGGGACCTCGGAAGTCCAGAGAATAGTGCTTTCCAGGGGCCTCGGCCTTTAGGAGCTTTTTCAACGTACTAGTGCTGATGTACACCAACGAGGGCGCCTGCTGCGCCCAGAGTGTTTGATCGAGGAGGTAGATTGATTTGTCCGAGACCGTAATTGTGGGAATGGCGAGGACCCCGTTCGGGCGCCTTGGTGGCGTGCTTGCCGATGTTAGCGCTGTGGACCTCGGCGCGGTTGCCATAAAGGGAGCGATGGAAAGGTCAGGCCTTTCCGGAGACCAGGTCGATTACGTAGTGATGGGACAGGTGCTCCAGGGCGGAAGCGGCCAGATGCCCGCGCGCCAGGCCTCGCTCAAGGCCGGAATGCCGATAAACGTGCCGACGTTGCTCGTGAACAAGGTCTGCATCTCGAGCATAAGCGCTCTGGTGACCGCCGATCAGATCATCAGGGCCGGGGACGCCGACATCATTGTAGCGGGTGGCATGGACAGCATGAGCCAGGGCTGCTACTACCTGCCCAAGGCTCGCTTCGGTTACAGGATGGGCAACGGCAAGATCATCGATGGCATGATCCACGACGCCCTCTGGTGCGCCATCAACGACTGGCACATGGGCGAGGGCACAGACAGGGTCGCCGAGGAGTTCGGCACGACCCGCGAGCAGCAGGACTTCTGGTCGGCGCGCAGCCAGCAGCGTGCGGCCGCCGCGCAGGAAGCCGGCAAGTTCGCCGAGGAGATCGTCCCCGTCGACGTCAAAAAGAAAAAGGACATCGTCTCCATCGACAAGGATGAGCATATCCGGCCCGAGACCACGGTAGAGTCGCTCTCCAAGCTGGCGCCGGCTTTCCGAAAGGAAGGCGGCACGGTCACTGCCGGCAACGCGTCGGGCATCAACGACGGGGCGGCTTGCCTCGTTGTCGCTTCCCGGAAGAAGGCCGAGGAGCTTGGCCTGCCGATACTCGGCACCGTCGTCTCGCACGGCATGGTGGCCGATAAGCCCGAGTACCTCGCGACCGTTCCGGCCAACTCGACGAAGAAGGCGCTCGAGAAGATCGGCAAGAAGGTCGAGGACGTCGACCTCTTCGAGATGAACGAAGCGTTCGCGGCGGTTTGCTGGCATTCCTCAGTCATGCTCGGGCTCGACCCCGAGACGGCCGAGACGACCAACGTCAACGGCGGGGCCATCGCGCTCGGACACCCCGTCGGGGCGAGCGGGGCTCGCATCGTGATGTCGCTGGTCAACGAGCTGCGCCGCAGGGGAGGCGGCCTCGGTGCGGCCTCGATCTGTGGAGGCGGCGGCCAGGGCGACGCGGTCCTGGTTCAGGTGGACGTTTGATGGTGGGTGGCGCCGCGAGCGCGGCAGCCCAACCCTTTGGACAATAGAGGCTGTCGGGGCAAGGCACCCCGGCGAAGATGCCTGTAAGAAACTAGGGAATTCTGTGGAGGTGCCAGATGTACGAGTTGAGTGAAGAGACAAAGTTGTTCCAGGAGTCCATCCGGGATTTCGCGAAGAACGTTGTCGAGCCCCGCGCGATCGAGATAGACGAGACGGGCGAGTTCCCCTGGGACATGGTCGAGAAACTGAAGGAGACCGGCTTTATCGGTCTCCCGTTCGCGGAGGAGTACGGCGGCGAAGGCGCCGACCTTCTCACAGTATGCATCGCCGTCGAGGAGCTCGCGAAGGCTTGTGCGAGCACGTCCCTCATCCTGTCATGCCAGGAGCTCGGCGCAACGCCGATCAAGCTCGGCGCCAGCGACGAGCAGAAGAAGAAATACCTTCCCCCACTGGCGGCGGGAGAGAAGCTCGTAGCTTTCGGCCTGACCGAGCCAGAGGCCGGCAGCGACGCGGCGTCCATGAAGAGCCGCGCGGTCAAGAAGGGTGACAAGTACATCCTCAACGGCCAGAAGTGCTTCATCACCAACGGCGGCGTCGCCGAGACCTTTACGATATTCGCGATGTCCGACCCAGAGAAGGGCGTTCGCGGGATCTCCGCGTTCATAGTCGAGAAGGAGTTCCCCGGGTTCTCCGTCGGAAAGCACGAGAACAAGATGGGCATCCGCGGCTCCTCGACGACCGAGCTCATCCTCGAGGACTGCGAAGTTCCCGCCGAGAACCTCCTCTGGGAGGAGGGCAAGGGCTTCAACCTCGCCATGATGACGCTCGACCGCACCCGCACGTCCGTCGGGGCCCAGGGTCTCGGCATCGCGGCCGGCGCGCTCGACTACGCGATGGCTTACATGAAGGACCGCGTGCAGTTCGGCCGCCCCATCTCCACGCTGCAGGGCCTGCAGTTCATGGTCGCCGACCTGGCGATACAGGTCGAGGCGGCCCGCTCGCTGCTATACAGGGCCGCCTGTGCGGTCGATAACGAGGAGCCCGGCTTCAGCGCGCTCTCCGCGATGGCCAAGTGCTTCGCGACCGACACCGCCATGAAGGTCACCACAGACTGCGTGCAGCTCATGGGCGGCTACGGCTACATGAAGGAATACCCGATGGAGCGCATGATGCGCGACGCCAAGATCACCCAGATCTACGAAGGTACCAACCAGATCCAGCGCGTCGTCATCTCCCGTGCCCTACTCGGCAAATAAATAGAGGCACTTGATTTCTTTCACTGTTCTTGAGCCGGGTTTCCCAGGCCCGGCTCCAGATGGCCTGGAGAGACCGCCCTCAATAACGCCGAATGAAAGAGACCGCCAGGATTGAACCTGGGGCGGAAGAGGAGGAGTTATTCCTCGGCGCGGTCGGCCAGGTCGTTGCGCCATTTCGCGAGGCGTTCGGCTACACGGGCTTCGAAGCCGTGGTTGGACGGATGGTAGTACTTGCGGCCTTTGAGCTTCTCGGGAAGATGCTCCTGGTCGACGATGTGCCCCTCGAAGTTGTGGGCGTACTTGTAGTCTTTCCCGTAACCAAGCTCTTTCATCAACCGGGTCGGCGCGTTCCTGATGTGCAATGGCACCGGCAAGGCCCCATACTGCCGGACGTCCGCCTTGACCTGACCGTATCCGGCGTAGAGCGAGTTGCTCTTGGGGGCCGCGGCGAGATACGTCACGGCCTGGGCGAGGGCGAGCTCGCATTCGGGCATGCCCACAAAGTGGCACGCCTGCATCGCGGCCACGGTGAGCCCCAGCGCCTGCGGGTCGGCGTTGCCCACATCCTCGCTCGCGAAACGGATGAGACGCCTCACGATATAGAGCGGGTCTTCGCCGGATTCCAGCATGCGCCCCAGCCAGTAGAGAGAGCCGTCCGGGTCGGAATCGCGAAGTGACTTGTGAAGCGCGGAAATGAGGTTGTAGTGCTCCTCGCCGGTCTTGTCGTAGAGTATGGTCTTTTCCTGTGCCGCCCTTGCGACGGTTTCCGCCGTTATCTGACGCGCCCCGGACCCCTCCGCCGCCTCCGCGGCTAGAAACGCCGACAGCTCGAGAAGGTTGAGCGCTATGCGCGCATCTCCGTCGGCTATGTTTGCCATCGCTTCGGCCGCGTCCTGATCGACGGTGAGGTCTTCACCGCCAAGGCCTCGCTCCTTATCGGATGCCGCGCGCATGACTATCTTTACCAGGTGTTCGGGCTCGAGCTGTTTGAGGACGTACACCCTCGTGCGGGACAGGAGTGGCGATATCACCTCGAAGGACGGGTTCTCGGTCGTAGCGCCGATGAGCGTGATAGTGCCGTCCTCGACGTGGGGGAG
>Ga0182021_10001436_pt1 | contig 27258 bp, 17 predicted proteins | sample 612E3MmetaG_FD_120493 | JGI IMG/M metagenome (GOLD analysis project Ga0182021, IMG submission 120493) | Permafrost microbial communities from Stordalen Mire, Sweden - 612E3M metaG (Illumina Assembly) | ecosystem: Environmental > Terrestrial > Soil > Wetlands > Permafrost | place: Sweden...
GTCATTGCGGCATGAACATCGCCTCGGTGGTGGTCGTCGAACGGGTGGTTGAAAATATTAAGGACCTGCCGCACGTGGTTTTCGCCTCGGATACGATGTTCACCTGCTCCGACACGAGCCTGTCGAATATCAAGGACATGATCCGCGAGCATCGCCTGAACCGGATCGTGGTGGCCTCCTGCACCCCGCGCACCCATGAGCCGCTGTTCCGGGAGACGCTCCGGGAAGCGGGGCTGAACCCCTATCTTTTTGAGATGGCCAACATCCGCGATCAGTGCTCCTGGGTGCATTCGTCGGAACCGGAGGCGGCCACTCAAAAAGCCGTCGAGCTCGTCAAAATGGCCATCGCGCGGTCGCGGCTCCTGCGCCCCCTCGAAAACGGCGCCCTGAAAGTCGACCAGACGGGCCTCGTCATCGGCGGCGGTTTGAGCGGTATGACCGCCGCGTTGGCGCTGGCCGACCAGGGATTCAAGGTGCAGCTGATTGAAAAAGCCGATCGGTTGGGCGGCACGCTGCACGATATTGACAGCACCTTGGAGCATGAGAATATCGCCGAATTCGCCGAGGCTCTTGGAAACAAAGTCAAAAAACATCCGAACATCACGCTTCTCCTCGGGGCCGAAATCACGGCGATCGCCGGCCACATCGGCAAATTCTCGATCAAGATGTCCCGGAACGGCAAAACCGTCGAGGCGGCCGGCGGGGCCGTCATCGTCGCCACCGGCGCGCGCAAGGCGGAGACCGCCGATTTCCTGTATGGGCGGTCGAAGAATGTTGTGACCCAATCGGAACTGGAAAAACAGCTTCACGACAACCGGTTCCCCGCGCAAGGGCAGAACGTCGTCATGATCCAGTGCGTCGGCTCCCGAAACGACCAGCATCCCTATTGCAGCCGGGTTTGCTGCGGCCGGGCCGTCAAGAACGCGCTGGAAATCAAGAAGCGCGATCCGGGCGCCAACGTCACCGTGCTCTATAGGGACATCCGGACGTACGGTTTCCGGGAAACCTATTTCAAGCAGGCGCGCGAAGCCGGGGTGGTCTTCATCCGGTATACGCCGGATTCCCTTCCCCAAGTTGAGGGGGACAAGGGCCTCATGGTCACGGTGAAGAGTCCCGACCTTTCGGAACCGATCCGCATCGAGGCGGATGACGTGATCCTCAGCACGGGCATCGAGCCCGACAGGGATAACAACAAGCGCCTTTCCGACATGCTGAAAGTGCCCTTGAACGCCGACGGTTTCTACGTCGAGGCGCACACGAAACTGCGTCCGGTGGATTTTACCACCGAGGGCATCTTCCTCTGCGGGCTGGCCCATTCGCCCAAGTACATCGACGAAAACATTTCCCAGGCCCGCGCCGCGGCGGCCCGGGCGGCCACCGTACTTTCCAAGACCGTGCTCGACGTGAGCGCGCAGGTTTCGCAGGTCGACCCGCAGAAGTGCGTCTCCTGCATGACCTGCGTGACGGTCTGCCCCTATTCGGCGCCGTTTTGCAACAAGGACGGCAAGGGGCAGATCGAGGCCGCCAAGTGCATGGGGTGCGGCATCTGCGCGTCGGAATGTCCGGCGCGGGCCATTCAGCTCAATCATTTCGAAACCGACCAATTCACCGTGATGATCCGGCAATTGTTCGAGGAAAACGGAAACGGCATCCACCATGAACCCAAAACAATTCGAGCCTAAAATCCTAGCCTTCTGCTGCCACTATTGCGCCTATTCATCGGCGGACCTGGCCGGGTCCATGCGTATTCAGTATCCCCCCAACGTGCGGATCATCCGCACGCCGTGCACGGGCCGGTTGGAGACGGATTATTTCATGAAGGCCATGGAAAACGGCGCGGACGGCGTGTTCATCGCCGGATGCCTCGAAGGGGGCTGCCATTTCGTCCAAGGGAACCTCTGCGCGAAACGCCGGGTCAACGCCACCCGGGACATGCTGCGGGAAATCGGAATGGAACCGGACCGTCTGCGCATGGTCAATGTGTCCGCCGCGATGGGTCGTCCCTTGGCCGACGCCATCATCGAATTCACGGAGGCCGTCCGAGAACTGGGCCCCAACCCGCTCAAAAAAGTTTTAAAACAGGAGAGTCACGCATGATCGTCGCTCAGAGGAAAAAAATCCCCGAACTGGCTGAAATCGTCAAATCCCACAAGAAGATCCTCGTTCTCGGCTGCGGTACTTGTGTCACCGTGTGCCTGGCGGGCGGGCAACGCGAGGTGAGCATCCTGGCGTCCGCTCTGCGGATGTCGGCAAAACTCAAGGGCTTGGCTCTCCAAATAGAGGAATTGACCATCGAGCGCCAATGCGACAATGTTTTCCTGGAACAGGCGGCCGAAGCCGTCGAGAGAAACGACGCCGTCCTCTCGCTCGGCTGCGGCGCCGGCGTGCAGGCTCTTGCGGAACGTTACGCGGCCAAACCCGTTTACGCCGGGCTCGATACCGCGTTCATCGGCATCCTCGAGGAACGGGGCGTCTGGGCCGAAAAATGCGCCGCCTGCGGCGCGTGTGTTTTGCATCAGTACGGCGGGATCTGCCCGGTGACCCGTTGCGCCAAACGCATGATGAACGGCCCCTGCGGCGGCTCGCGCGAAGACCGGTGCGAAGTCAGTCCGGAGCGGCCGTGCGCCTGGCAGCTCATCTATCAGCGTTTGAGCAAGATCGGGCAGCTCGACCGGCTGAAAGCGATCAAACCGCCGAAGGATTGGAGTTCCAACCGGGACGGGGGCGCTCGCACCATTATTCGCGAAGACCACAGGGTGGCCTAGTGTTGCGACCGCCTATTCGCCGGTCGCAACACTAATCACAACCCCCCGACGGTCTCAACTCGTTCCTTATCCCATCGAAGCCCCGGGGTACGAATAGGTTCCAGGGTAAGATCGGCAATTCCTGTTAAAGCCCGCGTGACCATCTTCTTCCTTCTGGCGGTCACCCTGATACCCCGGGTCGGCAATGCTGTTCACTTAACCCCAAAACGTTCAGTTGACCCGGTTCCACCGTCGAAGCCGGGCGGACTTTATTGTCCGTCATTCCGGCGAAAGCCGGAATCCAGGATTCAGAACTTCTTCCGATAAACAGTCTCAATTCCTGGACCCCGGCTTTCGCCGGGGTGACGCGCCAACTGAAAAATCGGGTTAATCCGAGCGGAGATCATCATCTGGCGACCACCAGCGTTTGGAATGTCGTTCCCCCGCTTTTCGACCGGATGCGGACGACGTAGACGCCGGAATCGACGATCCGGCCCCCGCCGTCGCGGCAGTTCCAGGCCAGCCGGCCGCTCCCCCCGCGGGAGGCCTCGAAGACGGCATGCCCGCGCACGTCGAACACCTGGACGCTTTCCGCCTCTTCTCCGAAGACCGCCTCGTCATTGATCCCATCCGCCAGCCCCGGAGACAAGAGCTGATGCGCGGCCTTGACCCCCGCCGGGACGTCGCCGGCATCGACGTTCGCGTTGTTGACGGTCACGGTCCGGCTGAACTCGGAGACGTTACCCGCGGCGTCCCTGGCCGAAACCAACAGGACATGGGAGCCGTTCGCGGTCCCCGTGGAATGCCAAACGAAAGCGTAAGGCGGGACCGTCACTTCCGCGCCGAGGTCGACGCCGTCCAGCTTGAATTGGACCCCCGTCACGCCGGAGGCGGGTACGGTGGGCGAGCCGGCATCGGAGGCCGCCGCCAGAAGAGTCACCGTTCCGGCCACATCCGAATTCTCCGCCAACGGGGTCAACGTCACGGAAGGAGAAGTGATGTCCGGGTTGGAAACCCGCACGGAAAGGACCGTTTGCGAGGATTGCCCCGAAATATCCCAGGCCGCGGCCGTCAGCGTATGAGTCCCGTTGACGACGGCCAGCGTGTTCCAGGACGCCCGGTAGGGCGATAGGGTGACGGTGGATATCGCCAATCCGTCGGCGAAGAACACGACGGACGCCACGCCGGAGTTATCCGACGCCTCGGCGGCGAGGCTCACCACGCCTTGCAGAACGGCGCCCGGGGTCGGCGTCGATATACTGACCGTCGGAGGGACGGTGTCGTTGTCGAGCGTGACGATCGCGGCCCTGCTTGATCTGATATTGCCGACGGTATCCACGGCCTGGGCCAGGACGCTATAGTTCCCGTTTTCGGCGCCCGTGGAGTTCCACACGGCCCGATACGGCGGCGCGGTCACCACCGCCGTGAAAACATCGACGGGTTCTACATCGCCGGGCCCTAAATCGTACGGCTTCATTACTATTTCTTGGACCCTGAAAGTCACCGACTGAACGCCGACGACGGCGCTCGTCGCCGTCGCCGACAGTTCAACCGATCCGTAGACGGTGGAACCCGACGTCGGCGAGGTCAAGGTCACGGAAGGCGGGTCGTAGTTGTAGAGGCTGACGTTCGCGGTCACCGTGCTGGTCCCGACGTTCCCCGCGTTGTCCACGGCGCGGGCCATGATGTAGTAGTCGCCGTTCGGGGTCCCCGTGGAGTTCCACACCGCCTGATACGGCGGCGCGGTCACGGTGGAGGTGAAGACGGTCTTGATGAGACTGAGTGGGCTCAGGTAAATCCGCTGTTGGACCTCGAAGACCACCGATTGGACACCCGAGTCGCCGTCCTTCGCCGTCGCGGCCAGGGCGACCGATCCCCCGACCTTGGCGCCGTCCAAGGGGGACGTTAGTGTCACCTCCGGCGGATCGAAGTCGTTTTGGAGCGTGACGTTCGCGGAGGCGAACTTTCCCGATCCGACGTTGCCGACGGTGTCCACGGCCTCGACTGTGACGCTGTAGAACCCGTTTTTGGTGCCCGTGGAGTTCCACACCGCCCGATACGGCGGCGCGGTCACCACCGCCGTGAAAACATCGACGGGCTCTACATCGCCGGGCCCTAAATCGAACGGCTTCATTACTATTTCTTGGACCCTGAAAGTCACGGACTGAACGTTGAGTTTGGCGCTCGTCGCCGTCGCCGTCAATTCAACCGATCCGTGGACCGTGGAACCCGCCGCCGGCGAGGTCAAGGTCACGGTCGGCGGGTCGTAGTTGTAGAGGCTGACGATCGCGGTCACCGTACTCGTCCCGACGTTCCCCGCGTTGTCCACGGCGCGGGCCAGCACGCGGTAGTCGCCGTTCGGGGTGCCCGTGGAGTTCCACACCGCCTGATACGGCGGCGCGGTCACGGTGGAGGTGAAAACGGTCGTATAGCCAATTAATTGACCCAGATTGATCAGCCGTTGGACCTCGAAGACCACCGATTGAACCCCGGAGTCGCCGTCCTTCGCCGTCGCGGCCAGGGCGACCGATCCCCCGACCGTCGAACCGCCCGCCGGGGACGTCAGGGTCACGGCCGGCGGATCGAAGTCGTTTTGGAGCGTGACGATTGCAGAGGCAAACTTTCCCGATCCGACATTGCCGACGGTGTCCACGGCCTCGGCTGTGACGCTGTAGAACCCGTTATTGGTGCCCGTGGAGTTCCACACCGCCCGATACGGCGGCGCGGTCACGACCGCCGTGAAAACATCGACGGTCTCTACATCGCCGGGCTTTAAATCGAACGGCGTCATTACTATTTCTTGGACCCTGAAGGTCACGGACTGAACATTGAGTTTGGCGCTTGTCGCCGTCGCCGTCAATTCAACCGATCCGTGGACCGTGGAACCCCCGGTCGGCGAGGTCAACGTCGCGACCGGTGGATCGTAGTTGTAGAGGCCGACGCCCGCGATTACCGTGCTTATCCCCACGTTCCCCGCGTTGTCAATGGCGCTCGCCTTGATGAAGCAGTCGCCGTTCGGTGTGCCCGTGGAGTTCCACACCGCCTGATACGGCGGTGCGGTCACAGTGGAGGTGAAGACGGTCTTGAAACTGAAACCTAACGAACCTAGGAAGATCCGCCGTTGGACCTCGAAGATCACCGATTGGACCCCGGAGTCGCCGTCCTTCGCCGTCGCGGCCAGGGCGACCGATCCACCGACATTGGAGCCGTCCGCCGGGGACGTCAGTGTCACGGCCGGCGGAGTCCCATCGATGGTCGTGAAAGTCCTGTCCGGCGAAACGGCCAGGTTCCCTTGCAAATCAAGGGATGTGACGCGGTAGTGGTAAAGGGTCGACGATTGAAGTCCCTCGAGGTTTTGGCGGTGGCCGGTGGTCAAGGCGGGGTCGAGCGGTCCGGTGCTGCCGTAGGCCGTCGTCGTGCCGTATTCTATCTGGGAATTCGCGACCCGGTTCGTGTTCCAGGAGATGGTGGCTGAGGTTTTATACACCGCGTCCGTCTGCACGCCGGAGATCGCCGGCGGCATGATGTTGAGGAATCGAACCGTCATCGACGACACGCCAAAACCTCCGTTCGTATCGTAGGCTTTGATTTCAAGGGCATGCGGTCCGTTCCTGTAATCGCGGGTGTCGAAGGTCGTATTCCAAGCGTTTCCTTTGAATCCTCCACTGGAAGTCGAGGAAGCATCAATGAAAAATTCGAAATGTCCCAACCCCGCCAAAGCCGAAGACGCCGTGCCGGCGATGTTGGCCGCTCCGCTTAAGATATTTCCGGAGGCCGGGGAAGTGATGGCGATCTGAACAGGAGGGGTCAAATATAACACCAGGTCGTCCCTGTCACCATTTGCAGCGTAACTGGGACAGGGATCACCAGGAGCATCGCCATCGAGGTAACTACCCCGTAAGATGGCGACCGTCCCCTGAGACGGAAGCGTCACCGTTGATGAAAGGATATGGGCGCCATTTTCCGATATATGGATGGTATTCAACGCCGTCCAGGATTGTGCGGAATTCGTTGAAATGAATAAATCCAAAGAATCGTAATTCCCTTTCTGCTTAATTGACCACACTTCGGCATCCACTCGGACCAATTTCCCATTAGCCAACGGGCCGCCGTCCAATGTGGTGACACGCAAGGAATCCAAGGACTGGTCCTTGTGAAATGTTCCGAAGGCGCCATCGGCGCAGGCTCCCATATAGGTGTTCGGTTGGTTCGGCTCGGCGACACCGGCGATATTGTTGCGACTCCTCACCAATACAGGTCCGGTCCGGCAAGACGAAACGTTCGAGGCGCAATAAGGAGTTTGGTATGTCGGATTATATGTGGCAAGGCCTGGGTCGTACGGATTCGAGAAAGTGACGGACACGGAAGCCGTTGAAATGAAGCCCACAGCGTCTTCCACCCGAAGCGACAGAATATGGGGGCCGTTCGTGAAATCGCGCGTGTCCAGCGGCCATTGCCAGTCGTTCCGGGGCGGCGCGATCGTGAACGTGGAACCATCAATTAAGAAAGCAAGACTCTTTAAGGCAAAATCGTCCGTAATCGTGCCGGAAATATTGATCATCCCCGATAAAACCGTTCCCGGCGCCGGGAATGCTATGACGGGTTTTAGAGCGGGCGGCGCCATGGTGATTATGAGGTCGTCTATGTCATTGAATTGGTCTGGGAAGCAATTGTTCGGCGATGAATCGAAGCATCCCCGCACCACCACGATTGTCCCCTCGGAAGGAAGCGTTATGTTTGTAGAGAGGACTTGGGCCCCCGTATGTGTCGGACGAAGGGTGTCCACATATGTCATCGAACTGTTGGAACCCGTCGAAATGAAAATCTTCAACCACTCATGAGCAAAGTCGGAACCGGCCCAGATGTTGGCTCCGAGCCATACCGCCTTTCGGGGCAACAGCGCGGTTCCGTCAAAAGTCATGATGTCGAGAGAGTCCAAGGACGGGTCCACATGGAAGGACCCCGCGCTTCCATCGGTTCCAGACCCCATGTAGGTATTGGGCTGGTTCGGCTCTTCGCCGCCGGTCATTGAACCTCGACCGACTAAAAGAGAACCGGAACGGCAAATGGAACCCGTCGAAGCGCAGAAAGGAGCACCATAATCGGGACTATAGGACGCCGCACCCGGATAACTCCCGCTCGTAAACGTCACGGAAACGGACATCTCAGTAACATTCCCCGTATTGTCTCGTGCGCGAAGGTTCAACGTGTGGGGCCCGGAAGAAAACTTCGTGGTATCCAGAATATAACCCCACGTTTTTGTCCCCATGGCATCCTCGTAAGCCCCTCCGTCCACGGACACTTGAACACAGTACACACCGCTGTCTTCATCCTGGGCGGCCCCGGAAACAGAGACAAAGCCGCTCAGGGTGGCCCCGGCGGAGGGGGAAGCAATCGTCAAGGCCGGGCCGGTGAAGTCCAATCCGCCGGCCAGCCCGTGCCGGGCGGCCGCATTCTGGATCTCGTTCCAGTGGGGCGTCCCGTTTGAAAGGTCGCCGTCGTCGTCGTCCAGAAGCGCCACTTGGTGGACCGCGGACAACATATTCGGGGAGTTGGCCCAGAACACCGGAATGATCAAATCCTCCGCTTTAGCAATGCCGGCCGATTCTCCCATGGAAGCGATTAAATTCTGCCGAAGATGCCAACCGAACCCGGACCATGCTTGACCCAGATGATGCGGCTCGTTGTAACCATTTGGATCATAAAAATAATCGTTGTCGGCCGTCTGCGCATAGGATCCCGGAGCACCGTTGTACCCTTCCTCCATCAACGGCTGACCCGAGACAAAGGCCGCGATTAAATCCCCCCAACCTTCGGCGAGCGCCCCAGTCACGTCCGAAAATCCTCCAATCAAAAGGTCTACTTCGTGGGCGAACTCATGGTAAATGACGGTGTCAAAAGCGAAGTTGACGCATCCATTTCCCGCCCGGCCGAAAATCATCAAACCGTCTCCGGCACAGGCCATGCAAAGATCGGGGGTGTTGACGTAAGCGGTAATCGGTTCATCGAACCCCGGGGGATTCATCCCCCGGGCCACGAACCAGTCGTGAACGAGACCCGTGTGATAGTAGGCGTTCACCTGGGCGGTATCGTCCCCGGGGTTGTCGGTCGGGTTGAACAGGAGTTGGATCGGGTTCGCGTCCACCGTGCTCATGGAGACGGTCAGGTTCGGATGCAGTCGGTCGATGACCACGACATGCCGTCCCACGAGCCCCACCGGGAACGGCCCGCCCGTGTCCGGGCCGGAAGTCGAAAATGCGCCGGAGCCGTCGGTGTACGTCGTGGCGCCGCCGGCCAGGGACACCGCCAAGTCCTCCAGAGGCAGCATGTCCGTGTTGCCTGCCGAGGGATCGAAGAGGAACCCTTTTCCCTTAATGGTTCCCTCGTAACGCCTCGCTTCCATGATCTCGCGCCAAAGAACAGTATTCCCGGATTCATCCACCGCGCCGTGCACGCCTTCCCCTTCCACATTAAATTCGCGCACCGCGCGCCATGCTCCGCTCATCCAGCGCAAGCGCGCGCCGCGCTCCTTTATCTTTCGTTCCCGCAGGCGGGACGGGAGTCGGGATTGGAGGGCGCTTTGGGCGTTGAACGACGACAGGGCCGACCGGCCCGCGTCGCGGACGCCGGGGAAGAGGCGTCCTTCCGTGTGCATCACGCGGGTTTCCCCCTTCAGCCGCTTGAGCGTGAAAACCACCTGGGTCCCCTCGACATCCATGCCGTCGGCCGTTTGGACCAGGCGGGCATAGCCGGTGTTTCCCTGCCAATGGACGTAGTCCACCCGTGTCCCCGGAGCGCTCTTCATCCCCGACCGCTTCCCGACCAGGTCCATGCGGCGCGTCAAAGCCGAGCCGATGTCGCTCTCCGTACCGGGGGCCCCATCCAGAGAGAATGGCTTGGCATCCTTTATATTGGATACGGGTGTTTCGGCCGGGGTCGGGGCGGCGGGGGCGCTGTCCAAAACGGCGTCGTCCGCGGCGGCGGAAGCGGCGGCGAATAAGGAAAAAAGGATGATGTAATTTATTTTCATATCAGCGCTCCTTCGCCGCGAAGAACCGGTAAGTCATCTGAACTTGATGGGTGGAAGCGTCCCCGGTGGACGGGGAGCGGTTCAACAGGAAGGCGTAATCGAGGGTCAGCCCCCGGAAATATAAACCAATCCCTGCGGAAGTCCGGTCCCGGTTCGCTCCGGCGCGCAGGAAGAAGGGCCCCTTAAGGAAGGATTTTTCAACGCCTATTCCCGCGCCGCCGCTCTCCATCCTCCGCCCGGAGGACCGATAGAACAATTCTCCCGAAACCGTCAGCGCCCACGCGGAATAATAATAGGAAGCCCCCGCGTCCAGCTCCCGCCCCAGGCGGTCTTCCATCGCCACGCCCACGTCGGCCCGCCGCACGTTGCGGACGGCGACCCCCGCGCGCAAGGCGTCGGACACCGCCACGGCGGCGGACACATCGGCGTCGTAGGACGCCCGGTCCGACTTGCCTTGGAACGCCGGGTCGGATCGAACCGAGGGATCGTCGGGAACCACGTATCGGTGTTCCAGACGCTTCCCGGACGCGCCCAAACTCACGCGGCCGCTAAAAAGGTTGACCGCACAGGCCGCCACAAAGGTGTTCTCCTCCATGGCGCCCGCCGCCTGAAACGAAGCCGCTCCCAGGCCCCAAGCGCCCCATCGGGTGGGAAAGCCAGCCGCCGCCGACCCTGCTTCCAAATCCACGCCGGGAGCGCCCGAAAAAGGCTTCGCATACATCAGGGAAGCCTCCGGAGCCTTCAGGCGGGACAGGGCCGCCGGCGTTCGGAAGATGTCCGCCGCGCCAGAGCCGTCCGCGGACACCGCGCCGCCGAGGGAGGACGACCGCACGCTCGAGAGGTCGTTTTGGAACGCCGCTCGGGAAGGCGCGGCGAGGAGCATGAGAAGAAGCAAATGTCTTCGGGACATGGAGAAACCTCCTTCCCAAACTGTAGCACCGAATTCGGGAAATGGTCTTAAGTATTTGTAAATATATTGAAACCGACATAATAAATATTGGTAACCGGGAGGTAACTGATCTGAAACCTTAACCCGAACTTTCCAGTTGGCGCGTCGGACCGAGACGAAGAAGGCCGAGGCTTTTTCGACGAAAAACGCGAAGGCCGTAGTGGGGCTACGGACGAGCGTTTTGAGGAAGAAAAAGTCCGGCATCCTTCGTCGAATCCAGCGTCCAACTGAAAAATTCAGGTTAATACCGGAAAAAAGGAGGGAACGTTTCGGATCACATCGGGTTGGTCGCGCCCCGCGCCTCTGCAGATGGACAGTAGTGGTTGTTTCCGAGTGTCTCTATACCGGATTGAGGAAGAATCAAGAGGAGGGCCTTGCCCGGTAGGAGCCTCCAACGGGTGGAAGCCTCCTCATGCTTTTTTAATGTTGGGCACTTCATACCCGGTAACGAGGCACGAATTCTGTGGTTTCTCTTTAGCGTTTCGAAGTGTCCGGCGGACCGTGGGGGGGGACCATAGTCGAAGAGATGGTGGGGCCCCCGTAGAGCCCGGCGCCTCTGGCGCCGGGCGGGTCCGACGGATACTTCGGAAGGCTAAAGAGACACATTCTGTGCTCGTTAAGCGAATAATCATGGCTTATGTAATTGGCCTTTACATTGACTAAACTAATACAGTATAATTGGGGCATGCAAATAGAAGCCCTTAAACTTTTCTGCGACATCATCCGGTTTCGCAGTTTTTCGGACAGTGCCCAGGCCAACGGCGTGAGCCAACCCGCGGCCAGCCAGACGGTTCAGGCCCTGGAGGAACGGTTGGGGGTCCCGCTCATCGACCGAAGCCGCCGCCCCTGGAGGCTCACCTCGGAGGGAGAACTCTTCTATCACGGGTGCCGGGACATCCTTCGCCGTTACGAGTCCCTGGAGACGAGGGTGAAAGGTCTTCCTTTGGCGCGGGAAGCCCAGGTGCGGGTGGCGGCCATCTATTCCGTTGGGTTGCGGCACATGAAGCGCTACGCCCAGGAGTACGAGGCGCTCTACATGCCCGCCCGCGTCCATCTCTCGTACCTGCCGCCGGAGAAGGTGTACGAAATGGTTCTTTCAGGCGCCGCGGACTTGGGGATTGTTTCTTTCCCCGAAGCCCGTCAGGACCTGGTTGTCCTGCCTTGGCGGGAGGAGCCTTTCGTGATCGCGGCGGCGCCCGACCACTGGTTGGCCAAAGCGCGGTCCGCGGACCTCAAGTCGTTGACGGGGGAGAAGTTCGTCGCTTTTGACCCGGGGATGGACATTCGCGCCGAGGTGGACCGGTTCTTGAAGCGGCACCGGGTGGCCGTCGACGTGGTGTTCGAGTTCGACACAGTCGAGGCCATCAAGCAAGCCGTGGAGATCGGGTCGGGCCTGTCTCTCCTCCCGCGCCCCACCCTCGACCGCGAAGTGCAGGCCGGGACCCTGGCCGCCATTCCTCTGCGGGGCGTCGGGTTCGTTCGTCCGCTGGCCATCCTGCGCCGCCGCGACGCGTTGAAGAGCCCGGCCGTCACCCGGTTCATTGATCTGCTGAGGCGGCCGGAAGCCGCTCACGCCGTCACATAACCCCCTTTGGATTCGGTCATGAAAAAACAAGGACTCTACGACCCTCAGTTTGAGCACGATGCCTGCGGCATCGGCGCGGTGGTGGACATCAAGGGACGGAAGTCTCATGCCATTGTCTCGGACGCGCTAACGGTCCTCAAGAACCTCAGCCATCGGGGCGCCTGCGGCTGCGAGCCGAACACGGGGGACGGCGCGGGGATCATCCTTCAAATTCCCCATGCGTTCTTCCTCAAGGCGGCCGGAGTGCCCCTGCCCGATCCGGGCCTGTACGGGGTCGGCATGGCCTACTTGCCCCGGGACGCGGGGGAGCGCGCGGACTGCGCAAAACGGTTCGAAACCATCGTTCGGGAAGAGGGCCAGGAGGTCCTGGGCTGGCGGGATGTTCCGACGAGCAACGCGCTTTTGGGCGCGACGGCCAAGTCGGGCGAGCCCGTCGTTCGGCAGGTCTTCATCAAGATGCGTTCGGGCACCGGGACCGATGATTTGAAATTTGAGCGGAAGCTCTACGTCATCCGCAAGCGGGCCGAGCACTCCATCAGGCTCCTGGACTCCAACGGCTCGAACCAATTCTATTTCCCCAGCCTTTCCACGCGGACGATCGTGTACAAGGGCATGCTCCTCGCGCACCAAATGGAGCCCTACTTCCCCGACCTGACCGACCCCGCCATGGAAAGCGCCCTGGCCTTGGTCCACTCCCGCTTTTCCACCAACACATTCCCCAACTGGAACCGGGCGCATCCCTACCGCTACATCGTGCACAACGGGGAGATCAATACCTTGCGCGGCAACATCAACTGGATGCATGCCCGGGAGAAGCTCTGCTCGTCCGAGCTGTTCGGCGAGGACTTGAAGAAGATCCTGCCGGTCATCGACGCGGACGGCTCGGATTCGTCCATGTTCGACAACGTGATGGAGTTCCTGCTCCTGGGCGGGCGCCCCCTCCCCCACGCCATGATGATGATGATCCCCGAACCTTGGGAGAACCACAAGACGATGGGGCCCGCGCGGAGGGCTTTCTACGAGTTCCACAACTGCCTCATGGAGCCCTGGGACGGCCCGGCTTCCGTCGCGTTCACGGACGGGTTCCTCATGGGGGCCAGCTTGGACCGGAACGGCTTGCGCCCCAGCCGGTACTATGTGACCGCAGACGACCGCCTCATCCTGGCCTCGGAGGCGGGCGTTTTGGACCTCCCTCCGGGGCAGGTCGTCAAGAAAGGCCGCCTCCAGCCCGGGCGGATGCTCTTGGTGGACACGCGGCAGGGCCGCATCATCGCCGACGAGGAGGTCAAAGCCCGGTTCGCCTCCGAACACCCCTACCGGGAATGGCTGGACAAAAACCGGATTCCCCTGGAAAAGCTCCCCGAAGCTCCCGAGCCGAAGGCGGTGGAAGGCCGCCGGGCCGTCGCCCGGCTCCAGAACGCCTTCGGCTACACGTTTGAGGACCTCCGCGTCATCCTTGAGCCGATGGCCAAGACCGGGGTCGAAGTCGTTGGCTCCATGGGGACGGACACTCCCTTGGCGGTGCTCTCGGACCGGCCGCAACTCTTGTACAACTATTTCAAACAGCTCTTCGCCCAGGTGACGAATCCGCCCATCGACTGCATTCGGGAGGAGATCATCACCTCGGGCGAGACAACCATCGGTTCGGAGGGGAACCTTCTCCGTCCCACGCCGGAAAGCTGCCGGCTGATCGAGCTTCACTCGCCCATCCTCACCAACGAGGAGCTGGAAAAGCTCCGTCACGTCAACCGCCCGGGCTTTAAAGCCGTGACGCTGCCCATGCTATTCGACATCGAGGCTGGAGGGTCGAGGCTGGAGGCTAGGAACGGCAAAAACCTGGAAGAAGCTCTCGACAAGCTTTTCACGGCAGCTGACCGTGCGATCAAGAAAGGCGCCAACATCCTCATCCTTTCCGACAAAGGCGTGACCGCGAAGAAAGCCCCCATCCCGGCCCTCCTGGCTTCGGCGGGCCTTCACCATCACCTGATCCGCGAGGGCACCCGGACGAAGGTCGGCCTCGTGCTCGAGACCGGCGAGCCTCGCGAAGTCCACCACTTCGCCCTCTTGATCGGCTACGGCGCGGCCGCCGTCAACCCGTGGCTCGCCTACGAGAGCTTGCGCGACATGATTTCGGACGGAATGCTCGCCGGGGTGGATTTCGAGGCCGCCCTCAAGAAATACGGCAAGGCGGCGTTCAAGGGCGTGGTGAAGACCATTTCCAAGATGGGCCTCTCGACCGTCCAGGCCTACCGCGGCGCCCAGATATTCGAGGCGGTGGGCCTGGCCCCCGACGTCATCGAGCGCTATTTCACGGGGACGGCCAGCCGTATCGGCGGGGTCGGATTGGAGGAAATCGCCGAGGAAGCCCGCCGGCGGCACGCCCGGGGTTTCCCGGCCCGGCCGACCTCGGAGGACTCCGTCCTCGATGCGGGCGGGGAATACCAGTGGCGGCAGGACGGGGAATTCCACCTCTTCAACCCCGACACCATCCATTTCTTGCAGACCGCCTGCCGGACGGGGGACTACGCCCTGTTCAAGAAATACGCGGAGAAAGTCAACGACCAAGCGGAAAAGCTCGCGACTCTGCGCGGCCTCCTGGCGTTCAAAACGGATCGCGCGCCGGTGCCGATCGAGGAGGTCGAGCCCGTTGAGTCCATCGTCAAGCGCTTCAAGACGGGCGCCATGAGTTACGGTTCCATCTCCAAGGAGGCCCACGAGGCCCTGGCCGTCGCCATGAACCGCCTGGGTGGTAAATCGAACACGGGCGAAGGGGGGGAAGACCCGGCCCGTTACCAGCCGATGCCCAACGGCGATTCCAAGAACAGCGCCATCAAGCAGGTGGCTTCGGGACGGTTCGGCGTCACAAGCTATTACTTGGTCAACGCCAAGGAGCTTCAGATCAAGATGGCCCAGGGCGCCAAACCGGGCGAAGGCGGCCAGCTCCCCGGAGCCAAGGTTTACCCCTGGATCGCCAAGGTCCGCCACACGACGGCGGGTGTTGGTTTGATCAGCCCGCCCCCCCACCACGACATCTACTCGATCGAGGACCTGGCGGAGCTGATCCATGACTTGAAGAACGCCAACGACAAAGCCCGCATCAGCGTGAAACTCGTCAGCGAAGTGGGCGTGGGGACCGTCGCCGCGGGCGTGGCCAAGGCCCACGCCGACGTCGTGCTGATCTCCGGCTACGATGGGGGGACGGGCGCCAGCCCCCAGACCTCCATCAAACATGCGGGACTGCCGTGGGAGCTGGGCCTGGCCGAGACGCACCAGACCCTGGTCCTCAACAATTTGCGCAGCCGGATCGTCGTCGAGACGGACGGCCAGCTCAAGACCGGACGGGACGTCGTCATCGCAGCCCTTTTGGGGGCCGAGGAATTCGGTTTCGCCACGGCCCCCCTGGTCGTCATGGGCTGCGTCATGATGCGCGTCTGCCACTTGAACACCTGCCCCGTCGGCGTCGCCACCCAGGACCCGGCGCTCCGGGCCAAGTTCACGGGCGACCCGGCGCACGTCGAGAACTTCATGCGCTTCGTGGCGCAAGAGGCCCGTGAGCACATGGCGAAGCTGGGCTTCCGGACCCTTGTCGAGATGGTCGGCCATTCGGAAGTCCTGGAGGCCCGGAAGGCCGCGGACCATTGGAAGGCCAAGGGTGTGGACTTGACGCCCATCCTTTTCCGCCCGGACGCCGGCCCCGAGGTGGGCCGCGTGTGCACCCAGGCCCAGGACCATGGGCTGGACAAGGGGTTGGACCGGCAAACCCTGCTCGGGCTCTGCCGGCCGGCGCTCGAGCGCGGCGAGAAGGTGAAGGCCGTCCTGCCCATCAGGAATTTCCACCGGGCGGTGGGGACACTCACGGGCTCCGAGCTCACCCGGCGGTACGGGCGGGAGGGGCTTCCCCCGGACACCATCGAGCTGACTTTTCAGGGCTCCGCGGGACAGAGTTTCGCGGCGTTCGTTCCCAAGGGGATGACGATGCGGCTGGAAGGGGACGCGAACGACTATTTCGGAAAGGGGTTATCCGGGGGCCGGCTGATCGTGTCGCCGCCTTCCGTCTCGACCTTCGCCCCCGAGGAGAACGTCATCGTCGGGAACGTCGCCTTCTACGGGGCCACGAGCGGCGAGGCGTACATTCAGGGCCTGGCCGGGGAGCGCTTTTGCGTGAGGAACTCCGGCGTCGCGGCCGTTGTGGAGGGCGTGGGCGACCACGGCTGCGAGTACATGACCGGCGGGCGCGTGGCCGTTTTGGGGCGGACGGGACGGAACTTCGCGGCGGGGATGTCGGGCGGCATCGCCTACGTGCTGGATGAGGACGGCGACTTTTCCGTCCACTTGAACAAGGAAATGGTGGATTTGGAAGCCCTGGCCGACGCGGACGAGGACGTGCTGTCCACCATGATTCAGCGCCACGTCCATTACACCGGTTCGGGCCGCGGCCAAACCATCCTGGACGCCTGGAAGGATTTCGCGCCCAAGTTCGTCAAGGTCATCCCGCACGACTTCAAGCGCATGCTGACGTGCATCAACAAGGCCTACGCGGCGGGCCTGGCCGGCGACGAGGCCGTCATGGCCGCCTTCAAGGAAAACGCCAAGAACCTCGCCCGGGTGGGGGGGAATTGACGGGCGGGGATAGTGGAGCTACAATGGGTGTATATGGAGGTGTATGTAAATGCGCACAAATGTCGTTTTGGATGACGGGTTGGTCCATCGAGCCATGAGGTGCGCGCGCGCCCGAACTAAGCGGGAGGTGATCGACACCGCGCTGCACGAATTTGTCGCCAACCACAGCCGCAAAGACTTGAGGGATTTGATCGGGAAAGTTCGTTTCCATCCCGGCTACGATTACAAAGCGCTGCGGATCGGGCGTTAGCCTTGGTTTTGGTGGATTCGTCCGTATTGGTGGATGTCTTCCGCAATCGGCCGACGCCCTGCGTCGCGAGGTTCAAGGATATTCTCAATCGCGGAATTCCTTTCGGGATCACTCTCCAGATTTATCAGGAAATCCTTCAAGGGGCGGCTTCCGAAAAGGACTTCATTCGGTTGAGAGAGTATCTCGACACCCAGATATTTTATGGATTGACCGGCGGCCGGGAGTCCGTGGCTGAAGCCGCGAAAATATATTTCCGGTGCCGCCGCGCCGGTGTGACGGTTCGGAGCACCATTGACTGCCTCATCGCGCGGATCGCCATCGAGAACCGGTTGAGCCTTCTCCACAACGACGGCGATTTCGACCGCATCGCCGGCGTCGTGAAAGACTTGGAAATCTATCGGTAGGACTTTGAGGGGACGTTGGGTTGCGGTTCAGCCGTTTCCCACCCGGCTGCAGGAGGGATGAGAACCACGTGCGAATAGCCATTCTGACGAACGAATATCCGCCCCATATCTACGGCGGCGCGGGCGTCCATGTCGGATATCTCACCCGAGAGATGGCGAAACTGGACGGCGGGAAGCATTCCTTCAAAGTCCTTTGTTTTGGGAACCAGCGAGAGGAGAGTTCCAACATCTCCGTCAAAGGCATTAGTCCCGAATATCCTCTGCCGGCGACGGATTCGCGGCATTCCATATTCTTGGGGACGATCCTGAAAGACATCGTAATGGCGGGGGAGCTTCGGGACGTGGACCTCGTCCATTGCCATACATGGTACAGCCATTTTGCGGGCCTCCTCTCGAAACAACTTCTTCAAATTCCGTTGGTCTTGACCACCCATTCGCTGGAACCCCACCGCCCGTGGAAAGCCGAACAGCTGGGGTCCGCCTATCACGCCAGCTCCTGGATCGAAAAGACCGCGTACGAAAACGCCGACGGCGTGGTTGCGGTCTCGGAAGCGATGAAGCACGACGTCCATGATCTCTATGGGGTTCCATTCAAAAAGATCAGGGTCATCCACAACGGCGTCGATCTGGACGAATTCAAGCCCGTTCTAGATGCGCGAGTATTGGGAAAATACAATGTGGACAAGAAGATCCCCTATGTTTTATTCGTAGGGCGCATCACGCGCCAAAAGGGGATCATTCATCTGGTGAACGCGCTCCGGCACATCAAGCCGGGGGTTCAGATCGTCCTTTGCGCGGGAGCGCCGGACACGGAAGAGATCGGGAAAGAAATGAAAGAACGGGTGGAGAGCGCCCGAAAACACTCCCCCAACAAGATCATTTGGATATCGGATATGGTGCCGAAGGCCGACTTGGTGCCCCTTTACTCGCAGGCGGCGATTTTCGTATGCCCTTCGGTGTATGAACCTTTCGGGATCATTAATCTCGAGGCGATGGCCTGCCGGATCCCGGTCGTGGCCACGGCCGTCGGCGGCATCCGCGAGGTCGTCGTCCCGGGAGAAACGGGGCTCTTAGTGCCGATCAAGCCGAAAAGCGCTAAAACCTCCGAGCCCGCCGAGCCCGGGAAGTTCGCCCAGGATTTGGCGGCGGCCATCAATTCCCTCCTTGCCTCTCCGGAGAAGATCAAGAAGATGGGATTGAAAGCACGGAAGAGGGTGGTCGATCATTTCAGCTGGAAAAGCATCGCGGTCCAGACGATGGAGTTTTACAGAAGTCTATTGAAGAACTAAAAGGTCGCCGGAATGAAGGCTCATGGAAAAAGGAAAACCTCTCAAGCGGTCGGGCGCGACGGTGTCGACCGGAAGGTCCGGTCGCGCGTCCAGATCGAAAACGTTCAGCCCAAGTTCAGCGGCGGCCGATTCCCCGTCAAAAGGATCGTGGGGGACAAAGTCGCCGTCGAGGCGGACATATTCGTCGATGGGAGCCACGAACTGTCCGCCGTGTTGCGCTTTTGCCGGGAAGGCCGGGACGAATGGTCGGAAACTCCGATGGCGCATTTGGAAAACGACCGCTGGCATGCCGAGTTCACGGTCACGGAGATCGGACGCTGGAAATACACGATCGAAGCCTGGATCAACCACTTCAAATCCTGGCAGCGCGATTTCAAGAAAAGGGTCGATGCGGGGCAAGAGGTGTCGGTCGATCTGCTCATTGGGATCGGGATCGTTCGCGAGGCCCTGAAGAGGGCTTCGCCGAAAGACAAAGGAAAGCTGAACCGGATTCTGGACAAACTGGGCGACAAGACCCGAAAAGAGGCGGCGAACAAGGCCGCACTTTCGGTTGAATTAACCCAACTCATGGCGCGCTGTCCCGACAGGGCGAACGCCGCCGCCTATCGGGAGCTTCTCGTGACGGTCGATCCCGAGATCGCCCGGTTCAGCGCTTGGTACGAGATGTTCCCCCGCTCGTGCGGTTCCACCCCCGGAAAACACGGCACGTTTAAAGACGTCATCCAAAAACTGCCGTATGTGGCGGAGATGGGATTCAACGTGCTGTATCTTACTCCGATCCATCCCATAGGGACCCAATTCCGCAAAGGCAAGAACAACTCGGTCATGCCCGAAACGGGCGCCGTGGGAAGTCCCTGGGCCATCGGGAACAAAGACGGCGGGCATTGCTCCGTCCACGCGGAACTGGGCGCCATGAAGGATTTCCATGACCTCGTCAGGGAAGCCGGAAAACTGGGGATTTCGATCGCCCTGGACATCGCCTACCAATGCTCCCCGGATCATCCCTACGTGAAAGAGCACCCGGAATGGTTCCGCAAGAGGCCCGACAATTCGATCCAATACGCGGAAAACCCTCCGAAGAAATACCAGGACATTTATCCGCTCGATTTCGAAACTGCGACCTGGGAGGAGCTGTGGGAAGAGCTCAAGAACATCGTCCTCTTCTGGATACGGCAGGGCGTGCGCCTGTTCCGCGTGGACAATCCCCACACCAAAGACCTGTCATTTTGGGAATGGATGATCACCGCCGTCAAGAAAGAGCATCCGGACGCGCTTTTCCTGTCGGAAGCCTTTACGCGCCCCAAACTCATGTACCGGCTGGCAAAAATAGGTTTCTCGCAGTCCTACAACTATTTCCCGTGGCGCAACGCCAAATGGGAGCTCACGCAGTTCTTCACGGAGATAACCAAGACGGAGGTGAAGGAATATTTCCGGGCCAACCTCTGGCCGAACACGCCCGACATCTTGACGGAATACCTCCAGACCGGCGGAGCCAACGCTTTCCGCGTCCGATTCCTGCTGGCGGCCACGTTGGGCGCCAGTTACGGGATTTACGGGCCGGCGTTTGAATTGTGCGTGAACAAGCCTCTCGCCGAGAAGAGCGAAGAGTACATGGACTCGGAAAAATATGAAATCAAGAGTTGGGACACGGACAGCCCCGCGAGCCTCAAGGCCTTGATCGCCAAGGTCAACCGGATCCGGAACGCCAACCCGGCGCTGCAGCAAGACCCTAACTTGAAATTCTTCCCCGTCGATAACAGTTCATTGATGTGTTACGCGAAGGTCGGCGAGCATTTCTCCGAGACCGTGCTCGTGGTCGTGAACCTCGACCCCCGCTGGCCCCAATCGGGATGGGTCGAACTCCCTCCTGAGAAATTGGGGATCCCGGACAAAGGGGCTTTCGAGGTGCACGACCTCCTGGATGGGGCGGTCTATTCGTGGCACGGGTCCCGGCATTTCGTCAAACTCGACCCCGCGAAAGCGCCCGGGCACATTTTCAAGATCAGGAAGCGGTAGGGGGGCCCATGGCCGAATTTACAAACGTCACGGTGGTCAAGAAGGCCAACGTCTATTTCAACGGAAAAGTCTCCAGCCGGACGGTGTTGTTCACGGACGGAACGAAAAAAACCCTGGGGATCATGCTCCCCGGCGAGTATGAGTTCGGAACCGCCGAGAAGGAGGGAATGGAGATCCTGGCGGGCCGGCTCGACGTCCTCTTGCCGGGGTCGCCGACCTGGCGTTCCGTGAAGGCGGGAGATTCGTTCGAGGTCCCGCCTCAATCCAAGTTTAAGTTGAAGGTGGCCGAGACGACCGACTATTGTTGCTCCTACCTCAAGGGGTTGGACGGTCTTGAAAGGGATTGGCCGCGTCGGAGAAATCCGGGCGGTAGGAGTCGGGGGACTCTTCGGGGTCCTGGATGAAGCCTTTCTCGTCCACCATCCACCGCTCGTGGGCTTCCACGACGGAGCGCCATTCGGCGGGGCTGATCCGGCGCCGCAAGGCCGGTGGGACGTGCCGGAGCGGCTCGGCGGCGAGGTGCGCGGGGTAGTACTGGGACATGAGGCTCACCCCGACGCGGGGCGATAAGTTTTCAGCGATCCAACGGATATTTTGTTCCGTGCCGCTCAGGCCCCCGGGCAGGACCAGGAGGCGGATCAGGAGCCCGCGGCAAAGGCGGTCCCCGTCCATGACCCAATCGTCGCCCACTTGCCGGAACATCTCGGCCACCGCGTCGCGGGCTTTGGAAGGATAGTCGGGGACGCCGGAGAGCTTTCGCCCGGTTTCGGGATCGGCGTAGCGGAGGTCCGGCAGGTAGATGTCCACGACGCCGTCGAGAAGCTTGAGCGTCTCGACCGAGTCGTAGCCGCCGGTGTTGTAGACGATCGGCAGGCGGAGGCCCCGCCGCGCGGCGATGTCCAGCGCCCGCGCGAGAACGGCGGCCTGGTGGGTCGGGGTCACCCAGTTGATGTTCCGGCAGCCCGACGCTTGCAGGGCCAGCATCATTTCGGCCAACGACTCATGGGTTTCGCCGGTTTCCGCGAACGCGGTCGGCCGTTGGGAAATTTGGTGGTTTTGGCAGTACACGCATTTCATCGCGCAGTTGGCGAGGAAGATCGTCCCCGATCCTCCGCGGCCGGAAATCGGCGGTTCCTCGCCGAAGTGGGGCGTATGGCTGGCCACGAGGGGTCCAAGGCCCGTGGCGCAGGGGCCCAGGCGCGTCGTCCGGTCCACCCCGCATTCGCGGGGGCAAAGCCGGCAAGGGGACATGAGCCGCTCGAGCGCCTCGGTCCGCCGGGCCAGTTCGCCCGACTTGGACAGCGCCGCGTAGCCCGGCTCGAACGTTTTCACGGAGTCTGACATGACGACATTATTCTATCACGACAATCCGATCGCGGCCCCGAGCGCCGCCGGGGCCCCGGAGGAAGGACGGCCATGAAGCCCCCCATCCCCGTTCCCAAACCCCTCGGGATCGCGAAGCCCAAAGGCTTCATGCTGGTCCCGCGCGAGCTGCCCAAGGACGTTCCTCCCGGAGAGAGGATCAAGACTTGGAAGGAATTCCACGGCCGCATGACGGAGGATGCCCTGCGCAAACAGGGCGCCCGGTGCATGGACTGCGGGACGCCCTTTTGCCACACGGGGAACCTCCTGGCCGGGATGGCTTCGGGGTGCCCGATCAGCAACCTGATCCCCGAGTGGAACGATTTAGTCTACCGCGGCCTTTGGCGTGACGCCTTGGGGCGTCTCTTCAAGACCAACAACTTCCCCGAGTTCACCGGCCGGGTCTGTCCCGCGCCCTGCGAGGGCTCCTGCGTGCTGGGCATCTCCGAGCCGCCGGTCACGATCAAGCAGATTGAAGTCTCCATCATCGAGAAGGGCTTCGATGAGGGCTGGGTCGCGCCGGAAAAGCCCAAAAAGCGGACGGGCAAGTCCGTCGCCGTCGTGGGATCGGGGCCGGCGGGCCTCTCCGCGGCCGAGCAGCTCAACAAGGCGGGTCACCGCGTCACGGTGTTCGAGCGGGCGGACCGCCCGGGAGGGCTCCTCATGTACGGCATCCCCAACATGAAGCTCGACAAGAAAGGCGTCGTCCTTCGCCGGATCAAGCTCATGGAGAAGGCGGGGATCGCCTTCGTCTGCAATGCCGAGGTGGGGACGAAGGTTCCCGTCGAGAAGCTGCGCAAGGACTTCGACGCCGTTATATTGTCCGTCGGGGCCGCCAAGCCACGGGATTTGCCCGTCCCGGGCCGGGACTTGAAGGGCGTTCATTTCGCCATGGAGTTCCTCCTTAGGAACACCAAGAGCCTCCTGGACTCCGGCCACAAGGACGGGAAGTTCATCGACGCCAAGGGGAAAGACGTCGTCGTCATCGGCGGCGGCGACACGGGCACCGATTGCGTGGGCACCTCGCTCCGCCATGGCGCGAAGAGCGTTGTCCAGTTCGAGATCCTGCCCCGGCACCCGGACGCCCGCGCCGGCGACAATCCGTGGCCTCAATGGCCCAAGGTTTTCAAAGCCGACTACGGGCAGGAAGAGGCCGTCGCCCTCCAGGGCGCGGACCCCCGCAACTACCTGATCCAAACGAAGGGCATCGTCGGGGATTCCAGCGGGAACGTGAAGGAGATCCACACGGTCGGCATCGAGCGGGGCAAGGACGAGAAGGGGAGGTTCGTCTCCAAGGAAGTTCCGGGGACTGAAAAGGTCTGGCCGGCCCAAATGGTTCTTCTGGCGATGGGTTTTTTGGGACCCGAGGAAGGACTCCTCAACCAACTCGGCATCGAGCGCGACGAGCGCTCGAACGCCAAGGCCGAGCACGGGAAATTCTTGACGAGCGCGAAGGGCGTCTTCGCCTGCGGCGACTGCCGGCGGGGCCAAAGCCTCGTCGTCTGGGCGATCAACGAGGGCCGAGGCGCCGCCCGCGAGTGCGACCGCTATTTAATGGGGACGACCGAACTACCGTAGGAGCCTTGTTCCGGGCCGCAGCGAATCATAGTGGGAACACTTCCGGTACGGCGCGCCTGCGAAGGGATCGGTCCCTGAGGTGCGGTCCAACCAACGCCAACATCTCCTCCAGCCATTCGATCCGCTGCGCCGGTGTGGATTCGCGCGCCACGGCCATAAACTGAGCCCGGCGATGAGCCTCAAAACCCGCGGGCCAAGCCCCTTCACCCGAGTCCGGCACTCTTAATCTCCTCCAAAATACGGATGTCCTCCAAGTCTTGGGGCCTTCCGGCTTTCTTCTTCATGGCAATCAAGTCGTCGATCCCCGCGATCCTAACCGGGAGCGGGCCGAGGGCCTTCACGACGGACCGCTTCATCAACTCATCAAAATCCATGGGATAGTCGACGAACAGGTCAACCTCGAAATAGGGTTGGCTCTTGTTGAAGAAAGAGAAAACAGTCAGACCTTTTTGGGCTATCCATGAGGCGCGGATTTTCGGGTCGGCGAACTGCTTCGGGTCCACCGGGGCGCGTGGAGCGTAGCCGAGGGCGGTCAAGGCGTCCACCGTCTTGCTCGCGTTCTCCCGATCCAGGCGAATCACGAGATCCACATCAACCGTCAATCTCCCATGCCCGTGTAGGACGACAGCCAGACCGCCGACGACGACATAGGCGATCTTCTCGCGCTCAAGCCTTTCAATAAGCGGAATGATCGTGGACATGATTTTCTCACCTCAATCATATCTTGGCGAACATAGGGTCGCAATGGTGCGGTTGAACACAACGTTGCATGCGGTCAGCCGAATCGGCCGGTGATGTACTGCTCCGTGCGGTGGTCTTTCGGCGCGGTGAAGATCCGGCTGGTCTCTCCGAACTCAACCATCTCTCCCAGCAAGAAATAGGCCGTCCACTTGGCGACCCGCGCGGCTTGCTGCATGTTGTGCGTCACAATGACGATGGAGTAGCTTGATTGGAGTTTAAAGAGGAGCTCCTCGACCCGCGCCGTCGCGATGGGGTCCAGGGATGAACAGGGTTCGTCCATCAACAGCACGTCCGGCTCCACCGCCAAGAGACGCGAGATGCACAGCCGCTGCTGGGTCTCCGGCGGCAACGCCAGGGCGGGGGAGCCGAGCTTGTCCTTGAGCGCGATCCACAAATCGGTGGCTTTCAGGCTTCCTTCAACGATCTCTTCCAGGCGGTTCCGGCGAAGCTCGCCGTGCACGCGCGGCCCGTAGGCGACGTTTTCGAAGACGGAAATCGGAAACGGGTTGGGCCGCTGGAAAACCATCCCGACCCGTTTCCTGAGCGCAATTAAGTCGGTCTTCGGCGCGTAGATATCCCGCCCGTCCAACAGGACTTGACCCTCCACGCGCACCCCTTTTATCAGGTCATTCATCCGGTCGAGGCAGCGGAGGATCGTGGACTTGCCGCAGCCCGAAGGCCCGATGAAAGCCGTGATCGAGCGGTCGGCGACGGACACGTTCACGCCTTTCAACGCCTGGAACGATCCGTAATAGAGGCTGACGTTCCGCGCCTCCATCTTGGGCCGGACCGCAGGGGGTCGCGGCTCGACGGCCGCTGCCGGCCTATCCAAAACGTCCTGAGACATAGTCCCCCGTCCTTTGGTCTTTGGGGTTCGTGAAAAGCGCCCCCGTCTCGCCCACCTCCACCAGTTCGCCCGACAGCAGAAAGGCGGTCCGGTCGGAGGTCCGAGAGGCCTGTTTCACGTTGTTGGTCACGAGAACGACCGAGACTCTCTTTTTAAGCCTCTGAAGGGCCTCTTCGATTTTCGCCGTCGAAATCGGGTCCAGTCCCGAGCACGGCTCGTCCAAGAGCAGCGCGTCCGGCCGCACCATGAGGCTCCGCGCCAGGCATAATCGCTGCTGCTGGCCGCCGGAGAGGTCGGTGGCGGGGAGAGAAAGGCGGTCCTTAACCTCGTCCCACAAGAAGGCGGCTTCCAGGGATTCCTCCATCCGCGCCTCGTCTTCCGACGTCCGCCGGCCGCCTTGGAACAGGAGCCCCAACATCAGGTTGTCCCGGACGGACATAGGCAGGGGCGTGGGCACGGCGAAGACCATGCTGACCCGCCGGCGAAGGACGGCCGGATCGAGTTCCCGGTCGAACACGTCTTGGCCGTCGAATATGACCCGCCCTTCGATTCTCAGCTCGCCCTCGAAGTCCGTCAGGCGGTTCAAGACGCGCAAGAGAGTCGTCTTCCCGCTCCCCGCCGGGCCGATGACGGCGAGGATCTCGTTCCTCTTCACCGACAGGGAAACCCCCTTCAACAATTCCGCCGCCCCGGCGCGGACGGACAAATTCTCGATTTGGATCAGGTCATTCATGTCACTTGCCCCTGAGCCTCCGGCGGATGCGCGAACGGAAGACGATTGCCGTCGCGTTCAAGGAAAACGTCAGAAGCAGGAGCACCAGTACCGTCGAGTACAGGAGCGGCAACGTCGCGTCGATATCCGGGGATTGGGTCGCCAGGACATAGACGTGGTAGTTCATGACCATGAACTGCTGGTTTAGCTTCGTCGGAAGGAAGGGAAGGTAGTACGCGGCGCCGGTGAACAGGATGGGAGCCACCTCGCCGACGCCCCGGCTCACGGCCAGGATCGTCCCGGTCAGCATCCCCTCGATGGCCTGGGGCAAAACCACCCGACGGACCATTTGCCAGCGCGTGGCGCCCAGGGAATAGGCCACCTCCCGATGAGCCTTGGGGACCACCCGAAGGGACTCCTCGGTTGAGACCACGACCGTCGGGAGCGTCAGGAGGGCCAGGGTTAAGGCCGCCCACAAAATGCATGGCTGGCCGAAGACGAGGTGGTGGCTGAAAAAGAGTGAGTCCACGCCTTTCCCGACGAATTCGATGAAGAAGCCCAGCCCGAACAGGCCGAAGACGATGGCCGGCACGCCCGCCAAGTTCTGGATCGCCATCCGGACGGCCTGCACCCAGCGGGAACCCGCCTTGGCGTATTCTTGCAGGTAAACGGCGGTGCCCACGCCCAGGGGCACCACGGCCACCGTCATCAAGATTACCAGGAAGACCGTCCCGAAGATCGCCGGGAAGATTCCGCCCGCGGTCATACCGTCTTTCGGCGGGGCCGACAGAAACTCCCACGAAAGAGATCCCCACCCGCGGAGGAGGACGTGCCCGAAGATCATCGCCACCGCGGCGACCAAAACGGCGCAGGCCAGGCCCGTCAAGACCGTGAAGATCCCGCTCACGAAGTTGATCCAGCGTCGGCTCATCGCGCGCCCGTGAGTTTTTCTTTCAGCCGCCCCACGAATTGCTGGCCGGCGTAGTTGATGAGGAACGTAAAGATGAACAAGAGCACCCCGATGAAGAAAAGGACGTGGTAGTGCGGGCTCCCCTTCACCACTTCGCCCAACTCGGCCGCGACGGTGGCCGACAGGCTCCGGAAAGGGTCGCCGGGGTTCCAGGACAGGAC
>Ga0182021_10001437_pt1 | contig 27254 bp, 28 predicted proteins | sample 612E3MmetaG_FD_120493 | JGI IMG/M metagenome (GOLD analysis project Ga0182021, IMG submission 120493) | Permafrost microbial communities from Stordalen Mire, Sweden - 612E3M metaG (Illumina Assembly) | ecosystem: Environmental > Terrestrial > Soil > Wetlands > Permafrost | place: Sweden...
ACGTGGATGACCTCTAGCTGTCCGGGGAGGGCGCTGAGGAAGGATCCAACCTGCGGGACGCTGACTATGGCTGCGAGGAGGAGAAGGATAATCAGGGGGCTGAAGCATCTGATCTCCTCCCTGCCGATCGGCGGTGCCTTCTCCTTCTTCACCCCTTTGATGCGCTCGTAGAGGTAGAGGGTCCCCATGGTGAAAGCGCCGGCGATGACGCCGATGATCCTGACCGGTATAACCTCGTAAGCGAAGTAGAAGTCGATGTACGAAAAGGCGAGGCAGGAGAGGGAGATTGTGAGCCCAGAGAGTATAGCGGGGACTAGCCCCTTACGGATGGACTTCGTACCGCCGAGAAGCCAGAGTATAGCGAGGCTGAAGGCCGTTGACACAACTGGGAGATATAGGCTGATCTTGTAGGCGAAGTCAATCTGGCTGAACCCGAAACTTTGAGCCGGGAGGGTTATAGGGAGACCGAGGATCGCGAAGCTCGTCGTCGGGTCATATCCGAGCACTGCGACGGCGACGCTCTGCATCGGCGTGAAGCCCATCGACAGGAGGAGCGGCGGGAAGAGCGTAGGTGTCGTCACTCCGAGACAGGTGAGGAAGCTGCCGAAGCCGAGCCCGATGTAGAGCGCCTGCATCTCGTCACCCACGACCTGCCTCTTGATCACGTTGGCCACGACCTTGAGGGCCCCCGTCTCATCCATCAGGTAGACCATTAGCATCGTCGCGGCGGTAGTGATTGCCAGCCCGAAGCTCTTGAAGACGCCAACGATCGTGTTCTCAAAAGCCAGTTGTATGGTCGTGTCAAACTGGAGGATGACGAGGACGGTGGTGAGGGCGTACCCGATGATCGCCATCTTCAGCCCCCCTTGCCCCAGGAAGGCTATACCGATGAGGATAACGAGTATGGGGTAGGCGGCTAGGGGGAAGCGCCAGACTGTCCCCTGGCCCGACGCGGCGAATGCGTAGAAGACCAAGCCTAGGCCCGCTAAGGCTGCGATGGTGATGCGCTGATCCTTGAAGTCCATGTAAAGTGCACTGAAGTAGAGTCGAGTGCCTTAACCCATAATATAATTTGTGTTAAATCGTCCTCGGTTAGGACTTGAAGCCTCTTACGAACTCCTCAGTGGCGGTGAGATAGGCGTCGATGTCCCCCGTCGTGTGTGGGCTGCTTATCCAGCAGTGACTCACGTTGGGGCTTAGGTATATGATGCCTCTATCGAGCATGTGGATGAAGTAAGCTTTCGTCGCCGCGGCGTTATTCCTCGCTGTGTCGGCAGCGTTTCTTGGTATCTTCGACTGGAAGTGGATGGCGAAAGTGGAGCCGACGCCCGTCACCGTCGCGGGCAGCCTACCCCTGCCGAATACATCCTCCAACCCGTCCCTCATCCTCCTCCCCAGCTTGTCGATGGTGATGTAGGTCTTCCCATCCTTGAGGAGGTCGAGGGTCGTGCAGCCCGCCACCATGCTGATGGGGTTGCCCGTGAAGGTGCCGCCGTGGGCTACGCGTTCCTCCGCTTTCGGGTATTTCCTCTGGTCGATGCGCTCCATGATCTCCGCGGGGCCACAAAAGGCACCGATGGGGAAGCCGCCGCCTATGATCTTGCCGAGGATGGTGAGGTCGGGCTTGACCCCGTATAGTTCCTGAGCTCCGCCGGGGGCGAGGCGGAATCCAGTCACCACCTCGTCGAAGACGAGCAGGGTCCCCGTCTCGTCGCAAACCTCGCGGAGCCCCTGGAGGTAACCGGGCTCCGGTGTGATGAAGCCCGCCGCGCCCATCACCGGCTCGAGTACGATACAGGCGTACTCCCTAGTCCTAATGTACTTCCTCGCCGCATCTAAATCGTTGAACGGAACGGCATCGGTGTCCTCCGTCGTCTTCGGGTTAAGCCCCGCCGACTCGGACTTGGTGAATGGATAGCTCACGGCTTTGTGTAGGCTGTCGTAGCCGCCGTGCCACCCGCCCTCTATTTTGAGCATCTTCATCCTCCCCGTGTAGGCGCGGGCTAGGCGGGTGCCGTACATGTTCGCCTCCGTGCCGCTTGTTGTGTACCTAACCATCTCGGCTGAGGGGACGTTCCTGACTATACGCTCCGCGAGCTCTATTTCCAACTCGTGGCTGAAGCCGATGTGAGTCCCGTTGGGTAGCTGTCTCCTTACCGCGTCCATTACCCTCTTCAGACTGTGGCCGAGGATCAGGGCGCCGTGCCCCACCCAGAAGTCCGTGTACTCGTTCCCGTCCACGTCCCTGAGCTTAACACCCTGCGCCTCATCAACAAAGAACGGGTACGGGGGCAGGGCCCGTATACCGTAGCTGACGCCCGAAGGCAGGACCCTACACGCCCTTTCGTACAACTCCTTCGACTTAATTGTCCTCTTTTCGAAGCCGCTCATACTGAACCCCAGCCAAGGGATAGGTGCAATACGTATAACTATTTTACACCACCCCGCCGGAGAACGTTTATACCCAGATCGACCCAAAGTCGAGCGATGCTCGACGAAGCCGTGAAGCACCAGATTGAGACGTGCAAATCAAAGATAGGCACCGATGGTTTCGCGTCATGCGTCATGGACCTCTTCAACATGCTCCCAGAGGAAACCCGAGTCGAGATCGAGAAGGTCGAAGGCGTCTGTAAGTTATCCGAAAACTACGTGAATCGCTTCATAAACAACGTCCTCATCACCGTCGAGTTCATGACAACGAAGACCTACGACCACAAGGTCCTCTACTCTGAGATCCTGAAGAGTATCGAAAAGTAACGAGGGGTTACGGTGACCCCGATCACACGAAGGCGATCGGAGGGAGGGAGTCCTTCCCCGTCCTCACCTTCAACTCCTGAAGGTCACGCTTCTGCTGGCTGAGCACGTCCCAGAACTCCCGCGGCATGTTCGGCTCTTCCTTGTATAGCTGCTCCATGCGCCCGATCTTCTCCAGGTACTTCGTGACACGTATGCTAAATTGCTGGATATACTCCTCCTCCGAATAGTCCCTCTTGAAGACGGTCTTGAAGAGCTGCTTGAGGTCCCTGTATTGGGGGATGAGCCCTATCGGGGTCTTGATCGTCTCGTAGTCCCCTTTGACCCGGCCCTCAGCCCAGAGGACCCAGATCTTCTTGTCGAGCTTCGTGTTCGTGTACTTGCCATCATAACGGAGGAAGTAGTTTGTCGCGTAGACGCGTGGCTTGTGCTTGAGTTTCTTGCCGAACTTGATGTGGTTTGTGAGGTAGGTGGAGAGTGGGACGACTACGAAGTCCATGTTCGCCATGGGATCCTGTCTCCGCACACCCGTCTTGCCGATGATGGCGGTCGTCGTTTCGGATTCGAGCGTCGCGCCGATGTAGACGCCGTGCTCCCAGCTGAGCGCCTCCGAGATTGGGACGTTCGTGTCAGAGTCGCGGCCCCCGTAGAAGATGCCCTCCACGACGACGCCGACCGGGTCGTTGTATCTTGGGTCAACATTCTCCAGTTCGCTGAGCCTCATCGTGTAGCGGGCGTTGCCATGGGCGAAGGGTATCTCATTGCCGTCCTTGTCTTTCTTCCCCTTGAACCAGTCACCGCTGAAGTTCGTACCCTTCTCGGGGATGTCGCTCCGGCCCATCCCGAGCCAGTAGGGGACGCCGTCCGAGACGAGGACATTGCTGAAGACTAACTCCCTAGGAGTTGTGAGGCTCTTGTAGATGAGGGGGTCGTCGACGAGGTTAACGTCCTGTATGATGCCGAAGATGCCCTGTTCGATGTTTACGCCCCTGCAGTAGCCCTCCTTGTCCTCACGGAGGTAGGCGATGTCGTCGCCGACGATGCTCTGCCCGGGAATCATGGCGGTGCTCGTCTTCCCACAGGCGCTCGGGTAGGCACCGGCGAAGTATGTGACCCTGTCCTTGCCCGGGGGGTGGACGCCCATGAGAAGCATGTGCTCCGCGAGCCAGTCCTCGTGGTTCGCCTTGTAGATGGCGAGGCGCAGTGCCAGCTTCTTAAGCCCCACGCTGTTACCCGCGTACTGGTTGTTTACGGAGTAGACCTTTCCGTCAGTTACGTCTATGTAGATGCGGCGGCTTCCATAGTTCTTCGTGACCTTCCTCTCGTCCAGCTCCCCCGCGGAGTGTAGGAAGGTGAAGAAGTCCATGCCACCATTTAGCTTCCTGAACTGCTCGAACCCCTGTCTGTATAGGAGGTCCTCGCTATGGGAGACGTAGGCAGAGTCTGTGACCTGCATGGCGCATAGACTAAAGCGGCTGTTCGTGGGACCGAGGCTGTAGAACTTCACGATCATTGCCTTACCCCTCATGCAGCCGTCCATGAGGCCGAGAATCTCCTTGAGCCCCTCCTCCCTGCCAATGGTGTTAATCTTCTTACTCAAAGTCATCCCCGACGGGGTCAGTACCTTAGTGCTCCCCGTGTCGCGGGCGAGGTCGTTATACCCGTCGAAGTGGATGGTGTGCCCCTTCATTTTCAGCGATCTCTCCTCCCCCGTCTCGAGGGCGAGCCCGCGTATGCGGTCCACGTCGGTCTGGGCTTCGCCGAATACGATAACCCGCGCCGGCTTGCACAGCGCTGCGAAGGTTTGAAGCTGGTCGATAACATGCTGGTTGCCGAGGGACTCCAGATTCTCTCGGCTCTCCTCATCCAGGACCCTAACGAGTGTGTCCGGGATCATGAACCATCATTTGATGTACGGCACTCCCCCGATAAGTGTAACGGTAGAAACAAAAACCTGGGGAAAAGCCCCAGATAGGGCATCCGATATTATACCATATACTCTATAAACTGGGTGGTCTCCTTCATGTATAATTGGGACTTTCAGATATTGGGCTGCCATCTAACGTGGGCGCATATTATACCAACATCCGGATGGGTGATTGGGGAGGGTACATCCTCATGTCCATCCTCGGTTATATGCTAGGATTCAACACAACTAACGTCTACTCTGCCAATCACTTGCTCGCCCTCCCCTACTTCACGGCCATCGCCTGCTACCTCGGCTTCTCGTTCTCCATAAACAACTGCTTCGACTGCGAGGGAGATAGGCTTGGTATTAAGGCAACGCGGAACCCAATCGCCCTCGAAAAGATTAGCGTCCGAAATGGCTTCCTTTTCTCACTGCTTCTCGCCGCAACAGGATTAGTAGTAACTGGCTTCCTGCTAGGATCGGGTCCCGCCCTCCTCTACGCCGTCATGCTGCTACTTAGCGGTGCGTACTCTTCCCCTAAGCCAAGGTTCAAATCGGTCCCAGTCGTAGACATGCTGTCACATGGGCTCTTCTTCGGCTCACTCCTAATACTCTTCGGTCTAACCGCTACTGGTGGCACAAACCCGCAGACACCCTTCATCTGCGCTGGGATATTTCTAGCCTCGATAATTGTAGAACTCAACAACCAGATTGAGGATATTGCCGCAGACGCCGAGGCTGGTGTGAGGACGACGACCGTGACCGTCGGGCTACCATGGGCGAAGAGGCTGTTCGCTGCACTCCTTTCGCTCCACATCTGTGTGCTCGTCTACATGCTTAGTCAACCTGGGGGTCTTATTGCCACGGCTATATCTGTCAGCTTCTTCATGTTTTTGGCCTACAAATTTTATGTGGGCAAGGAGAGAAAGGTCTATTTCTTACTTGTCGAGAAGATCACGCCGTTTGTATACTGCCTCTATGTCCTCTTCCTCATCATCTAATGAAAAAAAATCATTTCTTCTTTTCCTTAGATGCTTTCTTAATCATTTCTCCCTTATTAGGAAGGAAATCGAAGATGGCGATAATGGCGAAAACGATCATGACGGCTATCACAATTATCATCGGCCCCAGGTAAATATCCGCCACGTAAGGAAATTTCTCGTAAACACTATTTATCGTTTTGGGGGTGCACCAGCAACAGTTAAGGCTGATAGTGTCCCACCTTCCCCGATCATAATGAGTGAGAACGGTTTACTATCTAAGTTCTGGCTCTGGGAGCTAACCCGGCCCGCATTCGAGGACTGGCTCGCCAACGACCCAGCGCCAACGGTTATAATCGGCATCGGCGCGATCGAGCAGCACGCCGTCCATCTCCCGCTGGGGTGCGACAGCATAGGAGTCGCCAAGTTCATACACGACGTCGCCGAGAAGACGAACAGCGTATGCCTCCACCCCACGTGGGCTGGGTATAGCCCTCACCATATGGAGTTCGCCGGAACAATAACCTACAGCCACGAGACCATGCTCAACATCCTCCTCGACACGATGAGGAGCCTCTCCTACCACGGTGTGAAACGCTTCGTACTCATCAACTACCATGGTGGAAACGAGAACATAATGAACCTCGCCGCCCAGATGGCTAAGAGGGAGTACCGCGTCATGGTGGCGACCCCTCACGGGCCGAGCAACACCGAGCTCTCCAAGAAGATCAGGGACCGGATGCAGCGCTACCTCGAGGTCCACAGCTGCGCCCGCGAGACAAGCTACGCTCTCCACTACTTCCCCGAGCTAGTCGAGATGTGGCGCCTCGAAGGCTGGGAGAACCCCACACTAATCCCCGACTACCTGCTAGAGTTCCTCAACCCCGACCGCCCAGACTACGAGATAGTCCACCAGATATTCGACGCCAGCATCGGCCCAGACACGATCGACATCACCAAGACGGGGCAATACAGCATTAATGACCCCCGCGCCGCGACTGTAGAGGAGGGGGACGCGATGGCTGCGGAGGCGACCCAGTTCCTCGTCGACTTCATAAACACATGGAAGAAGGTTCCGACCCCCCCCGCCTATTTAGACGCTTGCAGCTGCGGCGACCCCAACTGCCATGAGGAGCACGGCGACGACTGCGGATGTGGCGGGAAGGGACCATGCCACGACCACGAGGACGCCGAGGAAGGAGACGACCACGGGTACCACCATGACTGAGAAACTGACCTTAACCCACAAACTCGATAGTGAAGGCTTCTAGATCAACGAAATATTCGGCTCCTAAAATGGAGCGGGAGATAGAATTAACCCGTATAACGGATTTGGGGGAGCCCCGAGAAAAGGATCCTAGAGGTTCGAATCCACCTTCTTCGTCTTAGAGGGCGTGATGACCTTCTGCTCCTGCTTCTCCAGCTCACTCTCCTGCATCGCGTGCTTGAGGTTCCAAGCCGTGACGCTGGGGAGGCCCCAGAGGGCGATGAAGCCGAGGGCGTCACCCTGATCGTACTTCGTGTTGATGTCGAAGCTCGTCAGGTTGTAGTCGTAGAGGCTGAACTCGCTGTTCCTCTTCACCGGCTTAGCCGTCCCCTTGTGTAGCTTCATCGTCACCCACCCAGTCACCTTCTCCTGAGTGCTATTGATGAACGCCCCCAGGTCCTGCATGAGCGGATCAACCCAGAGCCCCTGATAGGCGAGGACCGTCCATTTGTGATCAATTTCCCGCTTTGTCAGCATTTGGTGGATGGTGAGCACCATCTTCTCCAAGTCCTTGTGGGCCGTGAGGATGATCTCGGCGGCTGGGCACTCATATGTCTCCCTGCTCTTGAGGCCAACGGTGCGGTCCTCCATGTGCTCGATTCGCCCGATTCCGTGCTTGCCCCCCTTCTCGTTCAGCTTCTGCAGTATGCTGACGGGGTCCATCTCTACGGCGTCGATGCTGACCGGGACGCCCTTCTCAAAGCCGATGGTAATGAACTCTGGCTCGTCGGGCGTATCCTTGATCTCCTTGGTCCACTCCCAAACCTCCTTAGGCACCATCTTGTCGGGGTACTCGAGGATACCGCCCTCGATGCTACGCCCCCAGAGATTCTGGTCTACGCTGTATGGGCTTTCAACTGTCACCGGCACTGGTATGCCGTGCTCCTTCGCGTAGACGATCTCTCCGTGGCGGTCGAACTTCCACTCGCGGACGGGTGCGATTATCTTTGTCTTTGGGCTCAGTGCCTTGATGGTGACGTCGAACCTGATCTGGTCATTGCCCTTGCCCGTGCACCCGTGGGCTACGGCGTATGCGTCCTCCATCTCGGCGACCTCCACCATCTTCTTCGCGATTAGGGGGCGGCTGAGGCTGCTGCTGATCGGGTAGCTGTCCATGTAGAGGGCGTTCGCCTTAATCGCCGGGTAGACGTATTCCTGCGCGAACTCCTTCTTCACGTCCATCGTGTAGGCGTTCACCACACCAAGGCTCCACGCCTTCTCCTCGATCTTCTTCATATTCTCCTCCTGACCGACATCGAGGGTGAGGCTTACGACGTCGCTCTTGTACTGCTCCTGAAGCCATTTGAGCATAACCGAAGTGTCTAGGCCGCCGCTGTAGGCGAGCACGATCTTCTTCTTTGCCATTCTGGTTCCTCTTTGAGATAGCCGTATGAGACTAAGGCGGCAATTTATACATTACGACATATATGCTTTAAAAGAAGGTATAATTGTTCTGTTTAGAACATCATGGTTGGAGCTTATGTGGCTCAGCCTTTTCCGAACCCTTTGGCCCCGCTATTCTTACATTTTCCATCTTAGCCCTCATGAACATTACCCCAATTACCGCGCCGATCAGCAGACTCACTATGGCGTATATGTCGGTCAGCGTAGCCTCGACTATCAAGTTATACGCGAACTCGAAGATGTACGCGAGCACAGCCGTCACAATCCCAGTAAGGAGATAATTGGATCGTCTAACCCTCGCGACAAGGTATCCACCAAGGAACCCCCCAATTATGTGCGAGGTGATGTAGATTCCTATGATCAGAGTATAAACCGATTCCCTGTCCCCGGGGGCTAGCCCACCGTACAGCAGTTGCAGCACCTGGGATACGAGGAGCACGACACCGAAGGCAAGCGCCGCTCCGGCTAGGTAGTTCCTGAAGTCGCGCTGACTTTTCAAGACGATTCACCTGTTAAGGTGGCGCTCCGATATTTAACCCCCCGCGGGAAGCTTTGCGCTAAGTTCATTTCCCCTCTTCTCTGATCAGGTTCTGGACCCGATATGGCGGACGTTGACAGGACCCCTAAGTTTATGGACTACATCGCAGGGGCAATCTTCACAAACGGCCTGGCGAGCGTCGCCATCTACCTCGTTCTGTTCGAACCTTCTTCGAGTTGGCTCTCATACCACTTTGGTGTATCTTCGCGGGTATAGCCACATACCTCGTCTGTATGAGGACCACGAGGCAGCATCTGCTCACTGGAGTGAAGACCGCAGCAGTCTCCACAATCCTCGGCGTACCACTTATTCCCCTGCTCCAGAGGCTGGACCTCGGCAACATACTGGTAATCCTCGCCTGCTTCTTCGTGGGGAGCATCGGGGGAGCATATTCAGCTCTACGCACCCAGCTGAGAAGGAGGAAATACATTGCATCGCCTTCGCCTCTTGCTGGGCCTTAACCTTAAATCACCTCCAGACCGTTTACAACTGGCGAAGGGCTTGTACTCAGACATCGAGATCACCCCGAAAGACGAGGAGGAGTTCATCGAGAAGGTCGCCCAGAAGATTCATGAGTACGAATTGGAGACCGCCGCCATCCTCCTTCTGGAGAGCAGCAAGCCCCTCGTTTGGATCGGTGGGGAGATGGGCCGCTTCTTCATCAGCCCCTTCGCTCCTATAATCAGGGAAGAGTGAGGCATCACAAGCGAGAAGTTCTTCCTTATTTTCGAGAAACGGGAGAACATAGAAACTGCTGAAGCGCCTCGAGCAGCTCACCCAGGAGGAGGACAGAAAGGCAAGGGAGGCCAAGAGGGCTGCGAAGGAGAAGAAGGAGGCGAATAAGAAAGCGGCCGAGGCCGTGGGCATCGAGCAGCCTCAGGCTGAGAAGACGAGCCTGTGCAAACGCCTCCACATCTAGACACATTTATCTTTCAGAAACCTTTAATGCTGATGTAACTACAGTTTTCAGATTCGCGATGCTTACCCTCAAGAAACCCATCGAGGATATGCAGTATATTCTAGCGACGGACGTCGGCAGCACCACGACGAAGGCTCGCTTCTTCCGAAAGGTCGACGGAGTCTGGCGATTCTACGTCGCCGGTGAGGCACCAACGACTGTAGAGGCCCCATACGAGGACGTCACACTTGGAGTGCAGAACGCCGTGCGCGAGGTGGAGGAGCTGACCGGGCACAAGCTCCTAAACCCGGACGGGAGCGGCCTCATTCTACCATATGATGGGAAGCAAGGAGTCGACCTCTACTGCACGACGAGCAGCGCGGGTGGTGGCCTACAGATGATGGTCGCCGGCCTCATCAAGAATATGACCGCTGAGTCGGCTAACAGGGCGGCGCTCGGCGCGGGCGCTATCGTCATGGACGTCATCGCCCGAGACGATGGCCGGCAGCCCTACCAAAAGATACAGCGCATCAGGAACCTGCGCCCAGACATGATCCTCCTTGCTGGGGGCACCGACGGCGGCGCGGGGCAGCACGTCATGGAGATCGCGGAGCTGATTAAAGCGGCTGAGCCCAAGCCACGTCTCGGCGCCAGCTACAAGCTACCCATCGTCTACGCCGGCAACAAGACAATCAGAGAGGACATCGCAAAGCTCTTCAAAGGCGAATTCGCGCTCACCTGCGTCGATAACATCAGACCCACCCTCGAGGTCTAGAATACCGAGCCCGCGAGGCGCGCCGTCCACGAGCTATTCATGGAACACGTCATGAGCCACGCCCCCGGCTACAACAGGCTCATGAACTGGACAGACATCCCCATCATGCCGACGCCCGCCGGCGAAGGCATGGCAATGCAGCTCATAGCCGATACCTTCAAGATAAACGTACTCGGCGTCGGCCTCGGCGGGGCAACGACTAACGTCTACAGCGTCGTCGACGGCCGCTTCGTAAGAAGCGTCTCCGCCAACCTCGGCATGAGCTACAGCGTCACCAATGTCATGAAGGAGGCGGGTATCCACAACATAATGAGATGGATCCCCTTCAAGATCGAGGAGGAGGAGGTCGCTAGCCGCCTGATGAATAAGATGATCAGGCCCACCACCATCCCCCAGACCCTTGAGGACCTCATGGTCGAGCACGCTGTCGCGCGCGAGGCACTCCGCCTCGGTCTCCAGCACCACCGCACCATTGCGACACGCCTCAAGGGCATCCAAACCCAACGCACTATCAGTGACATGTTCAACCAGCAACTCGAGGACAGTTACGTCAAGATGATGAACATCGACGTGATCGCCGGCACCGGCGGGCTGTTGAGTCACGCCCCGCGCCGCGTCCAGCCGATGTTCATCCTTAGCGACGCGTGGCTCCCCGAGGGGGTCACGAGGATGTTCCAGGACAGTGTCTTCATGATGCCTCACCTCGGCGTTACTAGCACCGTCTACCGCGACGCCGCGTGGAGCATCTTCGACAAGGACTGCCTCGTCAGGATAGGCACAAGCATAGCGGCTGCGGGGACGGGTAAGCTCGGCGAGCACTGCATGACCGTCGAGCTAATGATGCCCGACGGCAGCAGCCTCAAGGAGGAGATGAACTTCGGCGACGCGCGCGCGGAGGGGAAGGAGGCGAAGGCCGTCATACGCCCCGGGAAGACCTTTGACGTGGGGGATGGCCCAGGCAAGTCCAAGGAGGCCACGATCATCGGAGGCAAGGCGGGCATTATGCTCGACGCGCGCGGCCGCCCACTTAACCTGCCCGAGGACGACGCCTAGAGGAGGGCGCTGCTATACAAGTGGTTCTCGACGCTGAAGTTGTACCCCGAGGACCCCCTCAAGGAGCTGGTGAAGTAAATGTCGACAAAGAAGCACGAAGCCCCAAAGAACGAGAAGAAGAAGGACGACAAGGAGAGCGGGGAGGCACACGCCTACACGCCCGGTCTCAAGGTCAAGCGCGCCATGACGATCGAGAAACTGCGCCGCCTACCCATTCCCGGCGAGGTCCTCCACAAGGTCGGGGACATAGTAAACTACGACACGAAGGTCGCGAGGACGGAGATAAGCGGGGAGCCCGAGATCGTTAAGGCTTCTATGAGCCTCGGGGTAGAGGCCGATGAAGTGAGCCGCTTCTTGCTGAAGAAGGTGGGGGATAAGGTCAAAGAGGGCGAGAACATCGCTTTCTACTCCGCCCTGTTCGGCCTCGTGAAGAAGGGCGTTCCGAGCCCGAGGGACGGGGTTATCGAGTCGATCTCTGAGGTGACGGGGCAGGTGATTATAAGGGGGGCACCTATCCCCGTCGAGGTCGACGCCTACCTTCCGGGGAGGATCGTCGACGTTATACCCCACGAGGGTGCCACCGTCCAGACGCACGGAGCATTCATACAGGGAATCTTTGGCATAGGCGGCGAGACACACGGCGAGATCAAGGTCATCGTCGGCGGGAACTCGGATGAGATCACGCCCGAGATGATCGACCCAGACTGCAAGGGTAAGGTCCTAATCGGAGGTTCCCTAGTCACCTTAGACGCGATGAAGAAGGCGGCCCAGATCGGCGTCTCGGCCATCGTCGTGGGCGGGGTCCGCCACCGGGACCTCACCACCTTCACAGGCCAGGAGATAGGTGTCGCTATCACGGGGCAGGAGGAGGTCGGCTTCACCCTCATCATCACTGAGGGATTCGGCAGGATGAACATGAGCACTACAACCTTCAAGCTCCTCAAGAGCTTCGAGGGCAGACTCGCATGTGTCAACGGCGCCACCCAGATCAGGGCTGGTGTCCAGAGGCCCGAGATAATCATCCCGCATGAGGAGGTTGGGGAGGAGAAGGAGGACACCTTTGCCCTCGGCATGATCCCCGGGACCCCGGTGAGGATCATACGACAGCCCTACTTCGGCGCCATCGGAGTCGTGGACCGCCTCCCAGTGGAGCTGCAGGCGATGGAGTCCGAAAGCATGGTACGCGTCCTCACGGTGAAGCTGAGCGATGGCACGATGGCGACCGTCCCGAGGGCTAACGTCGAGATAATCGAGGAGTAAGGCTCCTGAATGCGGTTACTTCCCGCTTCCCTTTTTGGGAAAGTAATTAACCACCACTATCGAAGCTAGAACCATGAAGAAGTCACTGGGAGTCGGGACATTCGCGCTGCCTTCACCCGTCTGGGTCGTGGGCACATACGACGCTGCGGGGAAGCCAAACCTCATGACCGCCGCCTGGGGCGGCATATGCAACTCGCGCCCGCCATCGATCTACGTTAGTCTACGCAAGGCCACCTACAGTCACGGGAACATAATGGCGAGGAGGGCCTACACTGTAAGTATCCCCTCGGAGAAGTACGTGAGGGAGGCTGACTGGATCGGGATCGCTACAGGGCGCGAGTTGGACAAGTTTGCAACTGCCAAGCTCACACCCGTCAAGGGGTCAGCCGTGGACGCCCCCTACGTAGACGAGTTCCCCGTTGTGCTCGAATGCCGGGTAAAGGAGGTCTTCGAGTTAGGTCTTCACACCCAGTTCGTAGGCGAGATAATGGACGTAAAGGCCGATGAGAGTGTCCTCAACGCGAAGGGGGCGATAGACATCGAGAAGGTGAAACCCATAATATTCACCGCCAGCTCCGGCACCTACCACGGCATCGGGAAAAAGCTGCAGGACGCCTTCACGACCCGGGAGATGAAGAAGGGCTAGACTTCGCTCGCGCATTAGTAGATGGCGTTGAAGAGCATCTTGAAGGTGCCATGCGCTTGATTCCTGAGGTGGGGTGGGAACCCGAAAAGGATCACCCTACTCCTCCCGACCGTGTGGTCCCCGACCTTGAAGCCGAGGTGCTCCTCCGGGGAGGGGACACCCTTCTTTGCCATGATAAAGGCAAGCCAGCCAGCGGATAAAAGTCGAGTGAGTCAAGAAGAACCAGGAAGGGGGCGAATACGCTGCGACTTGTAACTAAGTTTTAATATCCCAAAACTTTCCAGAACCCGTGCGAACACGTGACCTCGCGGCCGTAGCTGTATTTGCAGCCCTCTACGCGGTGGGGAGCTTCATACCCGGATTCCCCGTCCTCGGATTACCCGGCAGCAGCATCGACCCGGTACGCGCGATCGAGATCGTCTACGGGCTCCTCCTCGGCCCGATCTACGGGCCAGCAGCGGCCTTCCTAGGCGCTGTCGTAGGCAAGACCCTCACCGGGGGAGGGAGCAATCTATTCTTCACGCCTCTAGCGGCTGCATCAACCTTCGCCGCGGCGTGCTTGGGCCGACGCCAAGTGTGGAAGGTCCCCGGCTGGTCCCTCTCGGCCGCTACAATGATCGTCCTCATCGTCGCATGGTACTTGACGGATGTCGGGCAGGCAGCACCTCTCTACCCCTCGCTCCATCTGATCGGGTTGATCATCATCTTGATGTTCCGGGGCAGGATCGCGGACCTGATCCAAAGCAAGGACGCGAAGAAGATCAGCATCGGGGTGGCACTGACTGCCTTCCCCAGTACCTTAGTGGGTCACCTCCTGGGCGGGATCATCTTCATAACTATCTTACACCCGGCTCCGGCGCTGTTCATGAGCACACTCCCTGTTGCGGTGATGGAACGGACATTCCTCACCCTCCTAGCCACAGTGATAGGTGCTCCATTAATAATAATCGTACGCCGCTCCTATCCCAGCTTCGAGAAACCTTAGAATGGGAACCAGATCTCCCGGGCTTCCCCGACGAGGAAGACGCTGCCGACGACGAGGACGACACCACCACGCCCCGCGAGGGTGATCGCCTTATTCACCGCATCCTTCACATCAGGCACCACCTCCGCGGTCACCCCGTTTCTCCGCACCTCCGCGGCGATGAGCTCCGGGTCCGCGGTTCGTGTCTTGACGCGATGGGAGCAGGCGATGATGTGGCTGCTTACCGAGACGAACTGCGCGACCATGCCGGGTATATCCTTGTCGCTGCTTATCCCCACGACAGCAACCGTTTTGACTGGAGGCAGGACGCTGGAGGCGGTTAAGCGAAATGCAATCGCCGCCTGAAGGTCCTTGGCGCCATCGAGCACAACGATCGGGTTCCGCTGCACGACCTCGAAGCGCCCCGGCCACCTAGTTGCACTAACGCCCTCCTCAACCGCGTGGACCTGCAACGGGATCCAACCCTCCGCAAGCGCCTCCGCAGCGGCTACCGCAGTCGCCGCGTTGGAACGTTGATGAGCGCCCAGTAGGACTGATTGAAGATTGTACTCCCCCTTTGGAGTGTTTACTTTGAAGGCTTGTCCCTCGAGGCTCTCGCCTATGGGCTCAATCTTCACTTCTTGCCCAACGCGGATCATCCTCGCCCCCTGGCTCAGACGGACCCGCTCAAGCACCTGTAGTGTCTCGAGGTCCTGGGCCGCGGTGATGAGGGTCGAGTGAGACTTCACTATACCCGCCTTATTCTCCGTGATCTCAGCGACTGTGTTACCAAGCCACTTGGTGTGTTCGAGGCTCACGTTGGTTACGATGGCGACCTGAGCATTCATTATATTGGTGGCGTCGAACCTGCCCCCCATCCCGACCTCCACGACGGCGCAGTCGACACGTCGCTCCGCAAACCATGTGAATCCGAGGACAGCGAGTACCTCAAACTGTGTCGGGTGGCGTATGTCTTCCCCCTCCATGGCCTCGCAGAGGGGGTGAAGGACAGAGAGTATGCGAGCACAGTCAGTCTGCGGTATCTTCTCACCGTTGACCTGGACGCTTTCAGTGAAGACGCTGAGGTGGGGGCTCGTGAATAGGCCGACGCGGAGGCCAGCAGCCCGGAGGATACCGGCCGCGTAGGCGGAGGTCGACCCCTTGCCGCTGGTACCCGTAACGTGTATCGCGCGGAACATCCGTTGCGGGTCCCCCATACGGCGTGCCAGCTCCCGGACCGCCTCGAGCCCGGGTTTAGAGCCTAGCCTCTCTAGGTCCAGATACCAGTGGGAGGCCTCTGCGAAATTCATGGTTTACTAGACGAAGCCATGCGATATATAAAAAAAATGAAGGTCCTATTATGCCGTAAACTTAGAGGGTCTACTTCTTCCTCAGCGGTATCTCGCCCTGTTTCACGGGCATCCTCTCGACCTTGAAGGTGACTGGGCGCTCAGAGTCGGGGCAGCTGAAGAACTTTACCTTGTCTATGTAGTCCCACGGCTCCGTGACGTTTCTCTCCATCGCCGATGTGAGGGGGAGTATGGCGCTGAAGGCGGCGAGGCAGACGCTATCAGTCTCCTCTAGTACGAGCCTGCCCGGGTTGCTGGTGATGGTGATCTTGTCACCGACCTTGTAGACCTTACATGGCCCTTTGACGTGTGGGGGGCTCCCGTCTATGCTCTTTGGGTCCTGCACATCGACAACCGTGAAGACTACCTTGTACATGTCTATCACATCACCCCGGGGCTTCGAGTGTAAAAAAATTAGCCTCCCCGATATACGCCCCAGAAATGGCGGACGTCGACGTCGTTCGGACTATCAGTTCCGTGGGCACCCTTCCCCGTCGTCGGATCTATATGAGTGCCGTGGGCGGTAAAAATAGTTGTTTTAAACTAATCGATGAGGTAGACGATGTTTAAGGTCACCGTCACGCTCAGGTTACCCGAGAGCACCGGGGTGGAGGCCTTCGATCCTGATGCGGTCATATCGTAACTAGGATAAGCAATTGGAGGGTAGTAGACGCTCTCGTTCACGCTCTGGACTCCGGTGATTTGGATGCCCAGGCCGCTGGTTAGCACGTCGCTCTTCGCTTTTGCGTCGGCGATCGCGGCCGAATAAGCCTGTAGTCTCATGGCGGAGGCGGTCTCATCAGTTATCCCGAAGCTGATTGAGTCGACCCTGTTGGCACCCGCTGTAGTCGCGGCGTCGATCGTTGGTCCGACCTTTGTGAGGTCTTTAATCCTGATCTGGATCACATTAGTGACTTGGTATCCGACAACCTGACGGACATCGTAGTTGTAGTTCGGGTACACGGTGTACGTCGTTGTCTGCATGTCGTCGTCTGTGAGACCAAGTTGCTTCAGAGCGGCGATGACCGTAGTCATCGTGGCGGCGTTCTCGTCGATTGCGGCGCTTGCGATTTTATCCTCGGTATAAACACCGAGTGAGACAGTTGCCTGGTTTGCTTTGACGTTTATAACGCCGGTTCCAGAGACGCTAAGCGTTTTGGGGTTCGTACCAGTGTCGGTGGCACCAATTGTGGAGCTTGATAATCCTACTGCTGGTGGGACTCCAGTTGGAACCCTGAACTCAGTCGCGTCGGTGACCATGCCCGGATTGTAGGCTATCATCATCCCCGCTAGGAGGATGGATGCACAGACCGCCATGACGGCAGCAGCTTGACTTGTCTTCTCCATGTTTATTACCGAATGGAAGACTTGTCACGACTCTATTATACCCATAGATTAGAACGAGTGTACGAATGATTAGAACAGTCGAAATGTTGGTCAGACCTTGAACGGGGGGATATGCCACTCCCTCCCCCTCTGGGTGGTGACATACTCGGGCCATGGGAGGTCTACAGGGGGCTCCATATCAACCGGAAGGAGAGGCTTCTCGATGTACATGCTCGTTTTCTCCTTCCACTCGTCTTTACACACCTTCAGTGTGGCTGGATCGGTGACGAGGTCTATCATGGTGCTGCTTATCGCCTTCCCGGCAGTATAGATGCTTCTGTCTATCACCCCCTTCATGCCGCATAGGGCGTAGCGGGTCCACGCCGGGAGCCTCACACCAGGGACGCCTACGCTTGGGACGTAGACCTGTATCCAGACAGTCGGGCAGTGCCACGTGAACTCTACGTAGTCGTCGCTCCCGTGGTGAGTCTGGTAGTTAGGAATTGGCGCACGGAACGCCTTCTCCCAGTCCGCGGGTGTTGTCAGCTTCTCGTTGTAAGGCTCCTGCGGCGGCTTGTAACCAAGTCCCCTAACGATCTCGCGGGCCTTCTCCTTGTCCCCTTCTGTGAACTTAGGTGCCCCGATGAGTTCCAGGTTCTTGTAGGCTAGGTCGGCGAGGGCCTTGTTGAAGAGGCCGGTGCGGGTCTTCGCCACCCACTTTATCCCCAGCTTGCAGCCGGTCACCCTCGCGACCGACTCGGCGTTGTTGACAAGCACCTTGTATATCTGCTCCTGCTGCGCGAGGCTCGGGCTCCTGAAGGCGTAGGTGATTACACCCACCCTCGGCGGTAGGTTGTCCGCCGTAGCCTGGCCCGCGACGAGGATCGCCTCGTTTATGGTCCACAACCCGGTGCGTGGGAGCATGTTCTCCTTCGTGTACTTCGTCGTCGTGTACATGAGGCAGACCGCGTCGAGGGCCCCCGGTGCCCGGGTCTGGGCGGGGAGGTCAGAGGCGTAGCTCATCCACTTCTCCGGCTCGTCGCAGTCGAAGACGAAGGCGACGCACCAGTAGCTCCCCCACTGTGTCTCATACATGACCGTCGTTGAGCCCCTCGGGTGCCACGCCACCGTCGCATCGAGGCCCTCATAGTAACCCCTCGCGGCCTCATAGGGCTTAGAAATGCAAATCTTCTCCCCCGGGGCCCCGAAGATCTTTATCGTGCCCTTGAGGCCATGCTTCTCCATCGCGTGCTTGGTTGCGTGTGCGCCCGCTGCCGCAGCGACGCCGAGTGCGCTGTGAGGGTCTGTGTGCCCAGCCTGCCACGGATTCTCAGCCTCCTTATGGGTGACTGGTTCCTGTGACGTTTCGGGTACGGCGTCATACTCCGTGTAGGTGCTTATGACTGGTTTGCCCTTCCCCCACGTCGCAACATAGGCGGTGGGCATCCCGGCGATCCCATCCTCCACCTCGAAGCCCTCCTCGCGGTGCCACCGCACGAGGGCGTCGTAGCTCTTGTATTCACGGAGAGCCGGCTCAGCGTACCTCCAGATAAGCTGGTGCAAGTCGCTGATCTTCTCCGAGTTCTCCTCGAAGTACTCAAACGTCGTCCTCTTCTCCTTGGTAAGATTCACCATGATAAGTCGTAGAAAATAATCACTAAGACCTTATAACATGTGGGCGAGTGAAGCCCTCGTCCCACTGGGGTGAAGAAATAAAAGAAAGGGAGAGTCTACTTGACCTTCTTTATGGCTTCCTTGGTCTCGGCTGGGAAGTCGCGCATGAGGTTACTTAGAACGACTTCAGCGACGTACTGCTTGAACTGAGCCTCGTCGAGCTTCGTGGAGTAGATGCGGCGATGTCCACCCTTGCCCGTTATCTCCGTGTAGTTGAGCACGCCCTCGTCCACCATGGCGTTCAGGAAGTTGATTATGGAAGCCCTGCTGATGCTCCTAGTCTTTAAGGTCTTGTTAACCATGCTCCAGACGTCCCGCGAGCTGGCGCCCTCCCCCTTCTTCTCCCAAATGTAGTGGAGTGCCTCCTCTTGATAGTCCTTAAGGACCATGGCTAGTCCGTGGCCGGCGGTATCAATGGTTAGTGTCAATTCTTATTCACTTACTGGACGTTAATGCGAGTATGTCCGAAAATATAAACGTTAAGTTTTTTTTAAGGGCTTCGACGTCGCAACTTCATTAGGTTTAAATAACGCATGTACCCAATCTTCATATGAAGAAATCTTCATAAGTGATCTGTGTTGAAGAGGGGTCTCACCGATCTTTGCTACGGCTTCTTCTCCACGCTCGCCAACCCGACACGACTCGCAATACTCGAGAAACTCAGAGGCAACCCGATGAACGTCACCAGCCTCGCGGAGGCCATCGGGCAGGAGCAGAGCATGATCAGCCACAACCTGAAGACACTCGAGAGGTGCAACTTAGTGCATAGCGAACGTAAGGGAAAGGAGAAGGTCTACAGCATCAACGTCGAGACCGTCGAGGGATTGTTCCGGGTCGTGGAAAACCATGCGGTTAATCACTGCCCATTCCACGGATCATGCCCAGAATCAAGGTAAGAGAGTGAATTAATATGCAAGAACCAAAGATTGAGGTAGAGAAGGCGCCCGAGTCGCCGATGTTCTGCTACCAATGCGAGCAGACGGCTCAGGGTAGAGGATGCACCCAGATGGGCGTATGCGGCAAGAATCCAGATGTGGCTGCTCTTCAGGACCTCCTGATATACGCCCTCAAGGGGCTATCGATGGTCGCCTCCGAAGGACGAAAGAGGGGGATATACGACAGGGAGATCGACAGGTTCGTCTGCGAGGCCACGTTCTCCACACTGACGAATGTAAACTTCGACACTGAGAGGATAGCGGCACTCGTTAGAAAGACCATCTACTACCGCGACAGACTGAACCTGCTCGTCAAGGCGAAGTTACCCGACTCCATGGCTGGCTTCAAACCCGCTGACGACACGGTCGGGATGGTCGAGCAGGGGGAGAAGGTCGGCATCAAGTCGGAGCCGGACGCGGGAAGCGACGTCCACAGCTTGCGCTGGACACTCATATACGGCCTGAAGGGGATAAGCGCCTACGCGGACCACGCCGCGATACTCGGAAAGGAGGACGAAGGAGTCTACGCCTTCATCGAGAAGGGCTTCGCGGCAGCTGCGAACCCCGCCTTGGGTCTCAATGACTACTTGGGCCTCGTCATGGAGGCGGGGAAGACTAACCTCCGCGCCATGGAGCTGCTCGACGCCGCAAACACCGGCGTTTACGGCAACCCGGTCCCAACGACAGTGCCCTTAGGCCACAAGAAGGGCAAAGCCATCCTCGTCTCCGGCCACGACCTAAAAGATCTAGAACTACTACTCCAGCAGACGGAGGGTAAGGGCATCTACGTTTACACCCACGGGGAGATGCTGCCTACCCACGGCTACCCGAAGCTCAAGAAGTACAGTCACTTCTACGGCCACTACGGCACGGCCTGGCAGAACCAAATCAGGGAGTTCTACGCCTTCCCAGGCGCCATACTGATGACGACGAACTGCATCCAGCGCCCAGCACCAACATACATCACTAACATCTTCACCACGGGACTCGTCGGCTGGCCCAACGTAACACACATCGCCGACAAGGACTTTACACCAGTCATCAAGAAGGCCCTAGAGCTACCCGGCTTCCAGGAGGACAAGGAGGCGGGTACCGTCATGGTGGGCTTCGGCCACGAAGCTGTGATGAGCGTTGCCCCAAAGGTCATCGAACTCATCAAGGAGAAGAAGATTAGGCACTTATTCCTCGTCGCCGGATGCGACGGTGCAAAGCCTGGGCGCAACTACTACACCGAGTTCGTCGAGAAGGTGCCAAAGGACTGCGTCGTCCTCACCCTCGCATGCGGTAAATTCAGGTTCTTCGGCAAGGACCTCGGTACAATCGACGGGATACCCAGGCTCCTCGACATCGGTCAATGCAACGACGCGTACTCCGCTATACAGATCGCTGTCGCCCTGAGCAAGGCTTTCGGTGTCGACGTGAACCAGATCCCGTTAAGCATGATCTTGAGCTGGTACGAGCAGAAGTCGGTTGCAATCCTGCTGACGCTACTAAGTCTCGGGATAAAGAACATTCGCCTCGGCCCCAGCCTCCCCGTATTCCTTACGCCGAACGTCCTCAAGGTGCTTGTTGACAACTACAACATCATGCCCATCACAACCCCGGAAGCCGACCTGAAGGCCATCCTCGGTTAAACGGGCCGGTCCAAGTTTCTCTAGCATTTATCTCCCGCGCTTCACTTTTTCCCAACGATTCATATGACTGAGATTAAGGTGGGAGATAGTGCCCCCGACTTCACCCTCCCTGACCAAGATGGGAAGTTGCTGACTCTCTCCTCCCTCAGAGGTAAGGTCGTCGTCCTCTACTTCTACCCGAAGGACTTCACCTCCGGCTGCACCAAAGAAGCATGCCACTTCAGGGACGCCTACGAGGACTTCACCGAGGCAGGGGCCGAGGTCGTCGGCATTAGTACTGACAGTCAAGAGTCCCACAGAAAGTTCAGGGACACCTACCTCCTCCCCTTCTCCCTCCTTAGCGACGAGAAGGGTGACGTGAAGAAGCTTTACGGCCTCTCCGGCCACCTGCTCCCCGCGAGGGTAACGTTCGTCATTGACAAAGGGGGTATCGTCCGCCTAGTGTTCAGCTCGAAGATAGACATGAAGGCCCACGTAAACGAGGCGATGAAAATACTGAAGTCCCTGACCTGAGCTTCTACCCTCTAACCAAGTAATTAAATGGGCGCGCGCGCATCCGCCCCACGATCCAGAGAACGGGAGTCATGACGATGACCTGTACAACTAGACCGATCAGGGTTGGTACAATGTCCAATATCAGACACCTGTATTAAATGCGTTAATTTTAACCATAAAAAAACATAACCTCTGCAGCACATGAAAGTCAGGTGTCGAAGACAACTTGGACCCGGAATCCCTCCGTTGTCTTCTCTATCTTCATCATGTGGTAGGTCACGGCTTTTACGGCGATGCCCACCTCGTGCGTGGCAGCGCTGAAGCGTTCCCCTCTCGCCTCAGCCTTCGCTGTGAGGTTCTTCTCATCCACGTCGATTGTGAGCCTCTTCGCTGTGAGCCCCTCTGAGTCGTTGAGGAAGAGCAGCTCGTCGAGTATGTTGACGATGAGGCTCAGGAGGTCTGTGCCACTCGCTTCTGCGCTATAGGACTCCTTCTCCTTGATGCCTTCAAGGGGGGTGATTGAGTTCAGCATCCCGAGGGCCACGTTCGCTATGGCTTCCCCTAGGGTTTTGCCCCTACCCTCGACGAGAAGGTCGGCTGGAGGACCACCCGGCGGATAGCTGTACCCTAGCAAGTTACTCCCACTCTATCGTGCTTGGCGGCTTGTTGGTGATGTCGTAGACGACGCGTGTGACCTGGGGGATGCTATTTGTTATGTCGTTGCTTATACGTTCGAGGAGTTCCCAGGGAGCGCGTGTAAAGTTGGCGGTCATCGCGTCGACGCTCTCAACTATCCGGACAGCGACGGTCCACCCGTAAGCGCGCTCATCCCCCTTCACACCGGTGCTCTTCGTGTCGGTTAGAACAGCGAAGTACTGCCAGGGTAAGCCGGCTATCTCTGACTTCTCCACTTGCTCCGTCACTATGGCGTCTGCCTTGCGTAGCGTCTCGATTTTATCCTCCGTAATCTCGCCAACTATACGGACTGCGAGGCCGGGGCCGGGGAACGGCTGGCGCCAAACGAGTTCCCTTGGGAGCCCGATCTTCGCGCCTAGAGCCCTGACCTCGTCCTTGTAGAGGTCCTTGAGGGGCTCGACGACGCCCTTGAACTCCATGTGTAAGGGTAGTCCACCGACGTTGTGGTGGGTCTTTATCGTGTCTGCGTGGCGGGTTATCCCCGACTCAATTCTGTCGGGGTAGATGGTGCCTTGGACCAGATACTCAGCGCCGAAGCCGCGCGCCTCCTCCTCGAAGACCCTGATGAACTCCTCCCCGATGATTTTTCTCTTCCTCTCCGGGTCGACGACGCCCTGCAGCCTCTTCAGAAACCTCTCCTTCGCTTCGATGACCTTGACGTTAACTCCTATACGCTCCATGGCTTCCTTGACCTGCTGGGACTCGCCCATACGCATTAGGCCGTGATCGACGTGGACGGCGATTATTCGGTCGCCGAGAGCCTTGCCGACGATGGCCGCTGCAACGCTCGAGTCAACACCCCCGCTGAGGGCGATGACCGCCTTTCCTTTTCCTACCTGTTTCTTGACGGTTCTGATGCCCTCCTCGACGGCGTCAGCCGGGTGCCAGTTGGAGACGCACTTGCAGATATTGAAGACGAAGTTGTGGAGCATACGGTCGCCGTGGACTGTGTGCTTGACCTCCGGGTGCCACTGTAGGCCGTAGATACCCTTCTCCGGGTAGCTGAAAGCCGCAACTGGTGCCGAGTCGGTGTGTGCGAGGACTCTGAAGCGGCTCGGCATGCTGTACACGGTGTCGCCGTGGCTCATCCAGACGGGCTCCTCAAACTCCAACCCCTCGAGTATCCCCTCCGCCTTCTCGATGTAGGCGGTCCTCGACCCGTACTCCTTCACCGTCCCCTTCCTGACGTCGCCCTTGTTTAACTGCGCGAGGAGCTGGTGGCCGTAGCAGAGGCCGAGTACTGGTACTCCGAGGTCGAGTATCTTCTCGTCGAGCCTCAGCGAGTCGCGTGCATTGACGCTGCTGGGGCTACCTGATAGGATTACGCCTTTTATCCGCATTATCTTGCCGAGGGCCTTGACGTCGTCGACGCAGGCGTCGCTCGGTTGAATCTCTGAGTAGACATTCATCTCCCTAACCCGACGAGCTATGAGGTGGCAGTACTGGCCACCGAAGTCGAGGATGACGATCCCGTCTGGAAGCAGGTCGGGGGACATTGATCAACACAACCCCGATGTCTCTATATGGGTTTTGTTGCACCGATGTGCAAGTGGGCTACTTGGCGTACGCCTCGACGAGGTCCCTAGCCGTGATGATGCCCACAATCTCATCCTCTTCCATCAGGGGTAGCCTCCTGATGTGCCTGTCCGCCATAATGTAGGCGGCCTCATAGACGCTGATCCAGGCCGGGGCGACGATGAGAGGTGTGGAGGCGTAGCCCTTTACCGGAGCCTCGAGCGACTTCCCCTCCTTCAGGAAGGTTGTGAGGAGATCCCGTTCCGTAAAGATGCCTTTCGGCTTCCCGCTGAAGGAGACTATGACGCTGCCTATCCTCTCCTTGCCCATCGTGACGGCAATGTCGGCCACGGGGGTCGCCTCGTCGACCATCACTACCTCGGGGGTCATGTAGTCTTCTACTTTAACAAGCGTCTCGGGCACGTCTGGGAGGCTGCGGATGAAGTCCGAGGCGGAGACAATGCCGATGAGCTTATCCTTCTCCATCACGCCAAGCCTCCCCTTCCGCTTCATCATGATCTTGGCCGCTTCCTTAATGGGAGCGTCGGGAGGGATGGTGAGGAGGGGCCACGACATGGCTTCACCCACCTTCGACTTCGCCGGGTCCCTCCTGAGGGCGAGGATTCCGCTGAGCAGGTCCCTCTCAGTGACGATCCCCTTCGGCTTGGCGTCCGCCTCGACTACTAGGCTCCCGATGTGCTTCTCACCCATGGCGCGGGCTGCATCGGCCATGGTCTTATCCTCAGTGATCGTGACGACACTGGGAGTCATTATGTCCCTGACGTAGCGGAACTTCTTCATCTGCTCGTATGCCCTGTCGTAGACTCCCGGGAACTCCCTCCTCAGATCCTTTGGGTACTCCAACCACACCACCGTGAAGACCCTCGGAATCTGAGTTGATATCTGTAGTGGTCAGTTACACCTTGAACCAGCCTAGCTTGTTTGGATGAAAGCGTGCTTAATTGTCTCATTTTGGTACATAATCGGCAACCGGCTGGCTGGTTTTCTTGCTCCTTTCGGTGATTGGCATCGTTTTCGGTCTCGGATTGGGTATTCCCCCTTTCCCTGTTTTTTGATTATGTAGCTACACGGCTTCTAAGAGGTGCATATCTTGCCTTCGATGTGTTACGTCTTTAAATGGCGTAGGTGCTGGTCTTACCCATGAAGTACATCAAAGTTCCCGCCTGGGAGTGGTACGGATGGAAGCCCGAGCGCCTTAGCTTCCCCGACGGCTGGGACGTAAGCATCCAGAAGATGAAGGGCCACGACGCCAAAGCCCTGAAGCCGAAGGAGATCAAGGAGAAGATCGCACACCCATACGGCACGAAGCCGCTGAGCGAACTCGCCAAGGGGAAGAGAAAGTGCATCCTCCTCTTCGACGACATGACTCGCCCAACTAAGACGACGCAGATGCTACCCGCTGTCCTCGACGAGCTACACGAGGGCGGCCTGACTGACGATAGTATAGTCTTCATGATGGCCTCCGGTGCACACACGGGACGGATGCTCTTCGACTTCCAGAAGAAACTCGGCGAGGACATCTGCGCAAAGCACCTCGTCTTCAACCATAACCCTTACGACAGCTTCGAGGATCTAGGCAAGACGAGTTGGGGTACGCCCATACTCATCAACAAGGAGGTCATGAGCTGTGACCTCAAGGTCACGGTCAGCAGTATCATGCCCCACTTCGGGTACGGCTTCGGGGGCGGGAGCAAAATGATCCTCCCCGGCGTATCCGCGGTCGAGTCCATCAGCCCCAACCACGCCATAAAGAAGGGCACCGACCCCGGTAGAGTAACCAGCAACGAGCGCCGCCTCGACTCCGAGGAGGCGGCCAGCAAGGTCGGCGTCGACTTCATAGTCCACTCCCTCCTCAACGCCGACTCCGACGTCTGCGACCTCGTCTCCGGCGACCTAATCACCGCCCACAGGGAGGGCGTCAAGCGGGCGCGTGCCCACTACGTAACCAAAGTCGTCCCCAACGCCGACGTAAGCATAGGGAACACCTACCCCATGGCAAACGAGGGCTACAAGTCCTACCACATAGCCCTCGAGTCCGTCAGGAAGGGCGGTGACCTTGTCTACCTTCTCTACACTCCCGAGGGATGCCGCGTACACTTCTACAATGGCCGCTTCGGGACCGACTATGGCGGCGAGGGGTGGAATCCGGAAGTCTACACTAAGAAGCCGTGGAGGATGGGGCGCGTCATCTGTGTCAGCCCCAGCGGTCTCATGAAAGCGGACGAGCACTACTACGGTGAGGGCTCCAAGTGGGTGAAGAAGTGGAGCGATGCCAGGGCACTAATGGAGGGGATCCATGGCTCAAGCGCGAAGGTCGCCGTCTACCCAACGGCCTCAATGCAGATAAGCGAGAAGAATGCGGGTAACGACTAACCACGTCGAGTCGTTACGTTTTCTATTCTTAAATAGCAAGTCTAGACGATGTAAAAGTTCACGCCCTTCTCCAAAATGGGTTACTGGCCGTATGCCTCGCGATGTAACTCCTCTTTATAGTACTCACACGCATGACACCCTATACCTTCAGGCTCATATTATACATCGGTTACGCCTCAAACACGGGATTTTATTTTTTTAATGCGATGGACCCCCGACCAGCATCACCGAGATGTGACCTATTAGCTTAAACTTCAAATCCCACCAAAGGAAATGATCAAACGCCCTTATCGGTGATTCTATGAGCGGAATAATCCTAGTTCGAGACATCATGGCGAAGAACGTCAAGACCGTCCGCACCGACGACAGTGTTCACGACGCCGTCGTCAAGATGAACAAATTTGACGTGGGCAGTGTCATTGTAGTGAACGGCAACCGCCCCGTCGGCATTATCACCAGTAAAAACATCCTGAGCAGGGTCGTGGAGCCCCGCCTCGATGCTGGCATTGTCAGGGCCAGGGAGATAATGAGCAGCCCCGTCATCACCATCGAGCCCGATTCATCCGTGGAGGACGCGGCCAAACTCATGTCCCAGAAAAGAATCAAGAAACTCGCTGTTATGGACAAGGACAAACTACTAGGAGTCCTCAGCACCAGTGACATAGTCCGCGCCAACCCAAAGCAATTGGGAATACTCCAGGAACTCCTCAAGATCAGCTGAGGTGAATGTAGACCCCGCCTAGTAACCTCACCATGATACTTGTCCAGTTCGCCGATTAGGTGGAGGG
>Ga0182021_10001438_pt1 | contig 27241 bp, 19 predicted proteins | sample 612E3MmetaG_FD_120493 | JGI IMG/M metagenome (GOLD analysis project Ga0182021, IMG submission 120493) | Permafrost microbial communities from Stordalen Mire, Sweden - 612E3M metaG (Illumina Assembly) | ecosystem: Environmental > Terrestrial > Soil > Wetlands > Permafrost | place: Sweden...
CAGGAGCGCATGTTGCTGGTGGTCGAAAAGGGCCGCGAGGACGAGGTCTTTCGCGTCTTCAAGAAGTGGGGCCTGGACGCGGTGTCGATCGGCGCCGTGACCGCCGACGGGAAGATGCGCGTCAGGGACCGCGGGCAGGTGGTGGCCGAGATCCCGGCGCGCGAACTGGCCGACGAAGCGCCGCTCTATGACCGGCCTCACACGCTGCCGTTCCGCGCGGCGCCCATCGACGGGCCGCCGATTCCCGAGGGCGACCCCGAGGCCGATCTGGTGGCGCTGGTGGGTTCCGGCGACCTGTGTTCCAAGCGCTGGATCTGGGAGCAATACGACCACATGGTGCGCACCAACACCACGCAGGGGCCGGGCGGCGACGCGGCCATCGTGCGCATCAAGGAAACCGGCACTTCGATCGCCATGGCGCTCGACGGCAGCGGCCGTTACGCCTACCTCGCCCCGCGCGAGGGCGCCAGGCTGGCCGTGGCGGAGTGCTGCCGCAACCTCTCGACCGCCGGCGCGCTGCCCGTGGCCGCGACCAACTGCCTGAACTTCGGCAATCCCGAGAAACCGGAGATCATGGCGCAGCTCGTCGAAGCCATCGAAGGCATGGCCGAGGCCTGCCGCTTCTTCGAGACGCCGATTACGGGCGGCAACGTGAGCCTCTACAACGAGACGCTGGGCGAGGGCGTATATCCCACGCCGGTCCTGGGCATCGTGGGCCTGCTCCCGACGGCCGCGCCGGTGACCATCGACTTCAAAGGGCCCGGACGCTCGGTGATTCTGCTGGGCGGGCTGGGCCAATCGGACGACGTGCGCTTCGGATCGAGCCAGTACGCCAAGGTCGTTCTGAAGGGGCTCTGGGGCCTGCCGCCGGCTCTCGATATGGAATACGAGAAGCGCGTTCAGGCCGCCATGCGGGCGATCGTGGCCGCAGGCCTGGCCGAGTCCGCGCACGATCTGAGCGATGGGGGTCTGGCCGTAGCTCTGGCGGAGTGCTCCTTCGGCCCCGCCGGCGCGGGCGCCGCGCTCGACCTGGCGAGCGACCTGCGACCCGAGTTTCTGTTGTTCCACGAAGGCCCGTCGCGCATTCTGATTTCGACGGAACGGCCGGGCGAGGTGCAGCGGATCGCGGAAGAGCACGGCGTCGCGGCGTTGCTGGCCGGCGCCACCGTCGCGGGCCGCCTCTCGATTCGCAACCGGGAGCGGACATTGATAGACTGTGACATTCGGCGCCTCCGCGAAGCCTGGGAAGGGGCGCTCGAAGCGGGCTTGAGAGGGTAACGATGTTCGACAAACTGCACGAGGAGTGCGGCGTCGTCGCCGTTTACGGCCATCCCGAAGCGGCCAACCTCGCTTACCTGGGGCTGTATGCCCTGCAACACCGCGGGCAGGAAAGCGCCGGCATGTGCTCCACCGACGGGCGGGAGATTTACACCGTCAAACAGATGGGCTACGTGGCCGACATTTTCACCCCCGAACAACTCGGAACGCTGCGCGGCAACTCGGCCATCGGCCACACGCGCTATTCGACCGCCGGCACCACCGTGCTTTGCAATGCGCAGCCGTTCGCCGTGGCGTGCAACAAGGGCCGCATTGCGGTGGCGCACAACGGGAATATCACCAACGCGGCGGAGTTGCGGCGCGACCTCGAGCGCGAAGGCTCCATCTTCCAGGCCTCGAGCGACACCGAGGTGATCCTGCACCTGGTGGCGCACTCCCGCGAGCGGACCCTGGCGGGCGCTCTCCGCGAAGCCCTGCTCCAGCTTGAAGGCGCATTTTCGCTGGTGTTCCTGGCGCAGGATCGCGTCATTGTGGCCCGCGACCCGCAGGGATTCCGCCCCCTGGCCATGGGCCAGATGGAGCTTTCGGGCGGCAAGAAGTCCTACGTGTTCGCTTCGGAAACCTGCGCCTTCGACCTGATCGGCGCGGTGTATCTGAACGAGGTCGAGCCGGGCGAGATGGTGGTGGCGGGGCCGGACGGGCTGACACGCGAGCGCTACTGCCCGGAGCAACCCAAGGCGCAGTGCGTTTTCGAGCACGTCTATTTCTCGCGGCCGGACTCGATCGTCTTCGGCCGCTCGGTCCAGGAATCGCGCGAGTTGCTGGGGCGGCTGCTGGCGCGCGAGCACCCGGTGGAGGCGGACGTGGTCGTGCCCGTCCCCGATTCGGGCGTGGCCGCCGCCATCGGCTACGCGGCCGAGGCCGGCATTCCGTTCCGCCACGGACTGATCCGCAGCCACTACATCGGCCGGACGTTTATCGAGCCTTCGCAGGCCATCCGCGACTTCGGGGTGAAGCTCAAACTCAACCCCGTGCGGCATCTGATCGAGGGCAAGCGCGTGGTGCTGGTGGACGACTCGATCGTGCGTGGGACCACTTCCCGCAAGATCGTGCGCATGGTCCGCAACGCCGGCGCCCGCGAGGTGCATGTCCGCATCTCGTGCCCGCCCACCCGGTCGCCGTGCTTCTACGGCGTCGACACGCCCACCAAGCGCGAGCTGATCGCCGCCAACAACACGGTCGAGGAGATCCGCACGTTCCTCGAGGCCGACAGCCTCGGCTACCTGTCGCTTTCCGGTCTGCGCGAGGCGGTCGCCGACCGCCGCCACGAGTATTGCTACGCCTGTTACACCGGCGATTACCCCACCGACCTGGTCAACATCGAAGAGCTCATGACCGCCAAGGAGCGCCGCGGGTAATGCCCGCACGCGTCGCGCCTTCCGCCGCACGCGTGGAGCACTCTCGAATCCGGGAGATCGCCCACATCGCCATGGGCATGCCGGGAACGCTCAAGCTGTACTCCGGCGAATCGAGCACGCCCACCCCGGAGTACATCCGCCGCGCCGCGCAGAAGGCGATGGCCGACGGCTACCTGTTCTACACCGAGAACGCAGGACTGCCGTCGCTGCGCCGCTGCCTCGCCGATTCCTACCGAAAGCTGCACGGCGTGGAACTCGATCCGGAGCGCGAGATCGTGGTCACGGCCTCGGGCGTGCAGGCCCTGAACGTCGCGATCCGGTGCACCATCGACCCGGGCGACGAGGCGCTGGTTCTCACGCCGGCCTGGCCCAACGGCGCGGCCAGCGTCGCGCTGGCGAACGGCGTGCCGCGCATGGTCCCGCACGTTCTCGCGGGCGCGCGCTACGAGATCGATTTCGACGCTCTCGAAGCTGCCCTCACGCCGCGCACGCGCCTCGTGATCTACACTTCGCCGTCGAATCCGTTGGGCTGGGTGGCCACCGGCGCGGACCAGGACCGCCTGCTCGAGTTCGCCCGGCGCCACGAGCTGTGGCTGCTGGCCGACGAAGTCTACGAGCGCCTGGTTTACCGCGAGCCTCTGGGCGCGCCGGCTCCCTCCATTCTGAAGAAAGCGACCCGGGAAGACGCGGTCATCGTGGTGCAGTCGTTCTCGAAAACCTACTGCATGACCGGCTGGCGCGTGGGCTGGCTGGTGGCGCGGCGCGACCTGGCGGAGAAGGCGGCGCAACTGAACGAGTTCATCATTTCCCATGCGCCGAGCTTCGCGCAGCGCGCCGCGGAGGCCGCGCTCGTTTGGGGCGAGATCGAGCTCAAGAAGATGCTCGCGCGCTACAAGGAGAACCGCGACACCTGCCTGGCCATGCTGAAGAAGGCGCCGGGCGTCACCGTGCCCGAACCGGAAGGCGCTTTCTACCTGTTTCCGCGCGTCGAAGGGATGACGGATTCGTTCGCCTTCTGCCGCCGGCTGCTGGAGGAGACCAGCGTCGGCCTGGCGCCCGGCGTGGCCTTCGGAGCCGGCGGCGAGGGATCTATCCGCATCTGCTACGCGGCCGAACGCGAGATCGTCAAGCCCGCCATGGAGCGCCTGGTGGCGTTCTTGCAGGAGCCATCGGCCAACTGCGGCCGGCGATAGAATAGATCCCATGCAAGCGCCCGCCTGGAGACGCTCCCATCTGCTCATTGCGGCGCTTTTCCTCTGGGTAACGGCCCTCGCCGTGGTGGACCGTTTTCTTCCGCAGCGGCCTGCTCTGCGGACCGGAATCGAAGTGCTCCTGTCGGCAGCCCTGCTTTTCTACTGGGTTTGGTTTGAAGGGTGGCGGAAGTTCTTGCGGGAGACAGTGCCATGGTTCGTCATTTTCTTCCCCATCCTGTGGATCGCTGACCGGGTCAGCGGCGGCCTGTTCAACCGCGGGATCGGCAGCTACTTATGCTACATGCTGGCTTTCATGGCGGCATGGCTCCTCCATGGCCTCTACCTGAGACTCATCGGCTCCGACCGTGCGGACGATCGGGCGGCCGCGCCCTCCTGGACCGAAGCATGGGCCGACCTGCGGGCGGTCTGGGCGCGCAGGCCCTCCTGGGCCGAGGCACGGGCGCTATCGCGAGTCCCGACCATCAAGACCGTCTGCGTCAAGGCGAACGAACTGGCAGGCGTGGTGGAATACGAGACGATGCATTTTGCCGGCATGCGCGTCGAAGAATGCGCCGCGGACTGGGTGCAGCAGCTTTCGGAGGCGAGAACCGATGCCAACGGCCGGTTTGCGCTGCCGAGCGCCTCGGAGAGTCCGGTCCACTGGGTAAGAGTCTCGTGGCCGGGAACCGAGCCGTTCCACCTGGAGGTGGAACTCACTCCGGACGCCCAGCCGCTGCTGGTCCGCTTGAAGCCGCGCAGACCCACGGCGTACCCGCGCGGCTGAGACGCGAGCTTCACCCTGCGGGCCGCTGAGACCGCGGCTACTCCCCGGCCATGCTGAAGAAGACGCCCGGCGTGACCTTCGGCGCCGGCGGCGAGGGCTCCCTCCGAATCTCCTGCGCCGCCGGGCGCGAGATCGTGAAGGCCGCGATGGACCCGCTGGTGCGGTTCCTCGAGACCGCGCCGGCGTCTGGCCAAGCCCTATCCGCAGTTGCCCGGCCCACGGCCGGACGAGGAGTTGTTTCAGCCGCCGCCCAGACGGCTGAGCACCAGCAGGGCCGCAAAGATGGCCACCATCCAGATCCAATCCATCGGCTTAAGTGTACCCCGCCGCCGTCGGTCACGCGCGGTAGGCAGCGCCGGCCAGCTCGGCCACGCGGCGGCGAAGCTCCTCGTTCAGGCTGTGCCGGTCATGCATGCTCTGGCCGCCAACCTTGATCGGATCGCCGATCCTGAGCACCACCTGGGCGGGCTTTACCATGATCGAGCCCATGGGCAGGACTTGACGCGTGCCTTCGAGACCGACCGGAAGCGCGTCGACTCCCGCCTTGATTGCAATGTAAGCAGCCCCTTCCCTGAAACCGCGCATCTGGGCCGGCGATCGCCCGCCTTCCGGAAAAACCAGTACCGAAATGCCGCGACTGCGGATGATCTGGGCCGCTTGAGCCATCAGCTTCAGCGATGCCCGGATGTCCTCCCGCTCCACCGGAAGGTGCCCTGCCCGCTCGAGGTGGTAACCGATGAAGGGGACCTTGAACAGGCTCTTCTTCGCCAGGAACCGGATCTCCACGGGGATGTGCGCCAGAATCACCGGGATATCCATGAAACTGAGGTGGTTTGCGACGATGACGTAGCTGGCGCCGGGGGCGATCCTCTCCAGCCCCTCCACGCGCACCTTTGCCCCCGCGATCCGAAGCAACACGCGCGCCCAGGCCCGCGCGACGCGGTGCTGCGTGTGCCCGGTGGCGTCGAAAAGCGAGGCGATCAGGGAGACCGTCCCCATCGCGGCCGTGGCCAGAAGGATGAGCGGGTCGGTGATCAGGAATGCGCGGATCGCACTGAGCATCGGAAAGCGCGGCCGGGCTACTGACCGGCCGAAACGTTCATTCTAGCTCGCCTGGGCGTCCGGCGGCCCTGAAACGACCCGGGACATGCCCTGTGTGAGCTATATGACATGTCGCCCCATCAATGTTCGCGCAATACCCGCGAAATAGCCATGCGGGGAGGGCGGCCGCGGGCGCACGAACGGGAATACGAACGACTGGAGGCGGAATTCTTGGAAAGTCGCCTGGACGGGTGTATCCTTATCATCTGGCCCCCCAGGAAATGAACTCCGCCCCAAAGGCCTTTGTTCTCACCGCGTTGGGTACTGCCTCCGGCGCCGCCCGCCAGCGCCGGCTGGCTGCGGGTGTGGTTCTGGCGACGATTTGGGTGGCGGGCGCCGGCTGTACGCGGTCGCCGCGCTACTCGCAGAACGCCACTCTGACCACCGTGGAACAGGTGCGCCAGCTCACTTCGGAAGGCGCAGCGGCGCAGATCCCGGCCCATCTTCGCGCGACGGTAATCTTCTCCGACGCTCCGGTCCTGCTGCTGCTGGTGCAGGACTCGACCGGCGCCATCCGCGTGGAGGGCGCGCCCATGGCGGGCCTGACGCTGGAGCCGGGACTCCCGATCGAACTTACCGGGGTGGTGACCAGTGGCGGGGTGAGCCCGGTGGTGAGCTCGAGAAGCCTCGTCGTGAGCGGCCCGGCCGGCCCGCTGCCTGAACCGGCGCGGCCCGACGCGCAGGACCTGATCTCGGGGAACCTGCAGTACCGTTACGTCGAGATCGAGGGGCTGGTGACATCCGCAGCCGTCGATCACGGCGGAAAGGTCGTGCTGGTGTTGCACGCTCTCGGCTGGGATATCAGCGTCCGCGTGCGAGACCTGTCGTTTTCGGACTACCGCTCGCTCGTCGATTCGATGGTCCGGGTGCGAGGCGCGTTGGGAACGAGTTTTGACGCCCGCGGCGTTCCCATCGGCGTGAAGATCTGGGCGAGGACGATGCGAGACGTCACTGTGGTAAAGGCGGCGCCCCCGGCCGCGGATGTCCCGCTCCGGACCGTTCGCTCGATTCTGTCGGAGGATCGCGCCAGTCTTCCGCAGCACCGCATCCGGCTGCATGGCGCGGTCACGCTCGGCGAGGCGGGCTTGCTGCTGCGGGATTCGACGGGCGCCATACCGTTGCGGCCCGCCCAAGCGGAGACCATCGGGACCGCGGCGGAGGCCGAGATCCTGGGATTTGTGGGCGAAGAGCGCGGCTCGCGGGCGATGATCGAGTGCACCGTTCCGGACTTGACCCGGGAACGCGGCGGCGCGCCGCCTTTGTCGGTGCTGACCAAGGTCGAGCAGGTGAAGACGCTCTCGGAAGACCAGGCCAGGCTGGGCTATCCGATCCATTTGCACGGTGTGGTGACGTACCACAATCCGATGGCCGGAAACTCGTTCATGCAGGACACTACAGGAGGGGTTTACCTGGTTTTCCAGCGCGACGAGCAGCCCGCCATGCGGGCCGGAGACCTGGTGGACATCGAGGGACGCAGCCGGCCCGGAAATTTCGCGCCCGTGGTTGTCGTGACGGACCTGCGGGTGGTCGGACGGCAGCCATTTCCCGCTCCAGCCCACCTCGAAATGGAGCAGCTCTTCTCCGGCATCGCGGACAGCACATGGGTGGAAGCACAAGGCGTAGTCCATTCGATAGGAGAGGAGGGCGGGCTTCGCACCCTCGGAATCAATTGGGGAATTCATCATTTCACCGTCTTCATTTTCGACGCCACCAGGCTTCCCGGTTCCCTGCTCGATTCGCGCATCCGGCTGCAGGGCGTTTGCGGCTCGAAATTCAACTTCAAGCGGCAGATTCTGGGCATAAACCTGCTCGTGCCCGACGCCAGCCTGATTCGGGTGGAAGGCAGCGGGGCGCCCCAAAGCCCGCCCCTGCGGGCCATCGAGGAGCTTCTGCAGTTCGCTTCCGGGTCCCACTTCGGGGAACGCGCGCGCATCCGCGGCGTGGTCACGCTGGCGCATCCCCGCGGTCCCACCTACGTTAGCGATTCGACCGGCGGGGTGCTGGTTCAGGACCACGCTCCGGCAGTTCTCAAAGTGGGCGACGCGGTCGAGGTGCTGGGGTTTCCGGTCGCGGCGGCGGGGCGATTCAATCCCGTGCTGCGCGACGCGGAGGTGCGCGAACTGGGCCCCGGGAGGCCGCCCGAACCGCTTCGGGTGACGGCCACCGACATTCTGGACGAGGGCTACGACGCGGAACTGGTCCAGATCGACGCGGTGCTGGTGGACCGGTCGGCGGGCAAAGGGAGCCAGGCGCTGGTGCTGCAGGCCGGAGACCGGCTGTTCGACGCCCGCATCGACGAGCAGCGGCTCCCGACGCTCGATCAGGGCAGCGTGCTGCGGGTGACCGGGATTACATCGGTCGAGACCTACGAATCGCAACAGGCGGTGCTGCCGCGATCGTTCTCGATCCTGATGCGGTCGCCGGCCGACGTCCAGGTGCTGGAGCCGGCGCCGTGGTGGACGGCGTCGCGGACGCTGCGGCTGCTGGGACTGGTGGGCGCCCTGGCGTTGCTGGCGCTGGTCTGGATCGTGGTGCTGCGGCGCCGCGTGCGGCTGAAGACCTCGGACCTGCGGGAATCGCAGCAGAGACTCCAGGTGGTGTTGGATCATATCCCGGAGCGGGTGTTCTGGAAGGACCTGGAAGGCCGCTTCCTGGGCTGCAACAAGGCCTGCGCGGAGGACGCCGGGATCTCCTCGCCCGAGGAGATCGTGGGCAAAACCGACTATGAGATGGCCTGGCGGCCGGTGGCGGAACTCTACGTGGCCGACGACCGGCGGGTGATCGAGACCGGCCAGGCCAAGCTCGGCTACGAAGAGGCGCTGATCAAGACGGACGGCACCCAGCTCTGGGTGCGCGCAAACAAGGTTCCCCTGTACGACCCGCGCGGCGGCGTCATCGGCGTGCTGGGGGTATACGGGGACATCACCGACCGCAAGCGGGCGGAGGAGAAGCTGCAACGTTACAGCGCGCAACTGGCGGACACCAACGAGGAGCTGAAGCACTTCACCTACATCGTGTCGCACGATTTGCGGGCGCCCCTGCTGAGTCTGCGGGGCTTTGCGGCGGAACTGCGCCGCTCTCTGGAGTCGCTGCGCAAGCCGGTGGAAGGCCTGCTGCCGAGCCTGGCGGAGCCGGAGCGGAGCGCTGCGGCGCTGGCGCTGGAAGAGGCGGTTCCGGAGGCGCTGGGCTTCATCGAGAGCTCGGTGGCGCGCATGGACCACCTGATCGGCGCGCTGCTTCGGCTGTCGCGCGTGGGCTACCGGGAGTTCCGAATAGAGGAACTGGACAGCGGGGAGCTCTTCGCGGAGACGCTGCGCACGATGGCGCACCAGATCGAGAGCCACAAGGTGGAGCTGAAGGTTGGGCCGCTTCCGCGCATCAGGAGCGACCGTACGGCGATCGAGCAGGTCTTCGGGAACCTGCTGGACAACGCGGTAAAATACCTGGACCCGCATCGGCCGGGGAAGGTCGAGGTATCGGCGGAAGAGACCTCCGAAGGGGTGGTGTTCGAGGTGCGGGACAATGGGCGGGGAATCGCGGAGGAGGACATGGACAAGGTCTTCGCGCCGTTCCGCCGGGCAGGGCCGCAGGACGTTCCCGGGGAGGGGATGGGATTGGCATACGTGCGGGCGCTGCTGAACCGGTTGGGCGGGCGTATCCAATGCGAGTCGAAGCTGGGCGCGGGCAGCACTTTCAGTTTCACGCTGCCGAAGAACGGTTGATGGAGGGCGCATGGAGACATCGGAACAAACCGTCATCTTATTGGTGGAGGACGATCCGGCCCACGCCCGGCTGATCGAGAAGAACCTACGCCGTTCCAACCCGGCCAGCGAGATCGTGAAACTTGGGGATGGCCAGCGGGCTCTGGATTATCTGCGCCGCGACGGGGCGGATGCGAAGCGTCCCGAGGCCTCTCACATCGTGGTTCTGCTGGACCTCAACATGCCGGGGATGAGCGGTTATCAAGTGCTCCAGCGTTTGAAGGCCGACGAACGCACGCGGTCGATCCCGGTGGTCGTGCTGACCACGACGGACGACTCCACGGAGATCAGAAGGTGCTACGAGCTGGGCTGCAACATGTACATCACCAAGCCGGTCGATTACGAACGGTTCTCGGAGGCGATCCACCGGCTGGGGCATCTTCTGGCCGTCGCGAGCATGCCGGACGGCCAGGCCGTATGATGAGTTTCGAGGAGCCAGGCGCCCGCAGCCGCGGTGCCGGAGACCTTGGCGCCGGGATGAGTCCCGACGCGGCATGCACGGGTGTGTGCGCCACAGGAACATATGCCAGAGCAACTTAGCGTTCTCTTGATTGACGATCGCGAGAAGGGGGCAGTCCTGGCGCAGCAACTGTCAGCCGGGACGGAGCCTCCTGCCATACGGGTCGAGTCGGGCGGCACCCTGCAAGAAGGTCTGGCCAGGCTGGAGAAGGAGACGTTCGACGCCATCCTTCTGGAGCTGAACCTGCCGGACAGCAGCGGCCTCGAGACCTTCGCCAAAGTGCGCCAGCGCTGCGGAAACGCCGCGCTGATCGTGCTGACCTCCGTGGAGGGCGAAGGGCTGGCGCTAGGCGCGCTCAGAGAAGGCGCCGACGACTGCCTGGCCGCGGGCGATGCGAGCGGAGCGGCGCTGGCCCGGCGCGTGCGGTACGCGGTGGAGCGTTCCCGATCGAGAGCCGGGGCGGCAGGCGCCGGGAGCCGGCGGGGGAAGGTGCTGGGGTTCATCGGCGTCAAGGGCGGCACCGGAACGACGACCGTCGCTCTCAACGTTGCCGCCGTACTCGCCAGGCAGGGCAAGAGCACGATTGCCCTGGAGATGAAGCCGGACCTCGGGCTGTTCTCTTTTCAGTTGAACCACAGCCCCGCCGTCAACCTCAGGTCCCTTACTTCCCTGCCCGCGGGCAGGATCGACGCCGTCGAGGTCGGCAAGGCGCTGTGCAGCTTCCCGCAGGGGCTGCGGGTGCTGTTTGGCCCCCAGAGGCCGGACGAATTCGGCGACGTCGATGCCGCGACGGCCGAAGCGATCGTCCAGACGGTGTCGCGGATGGCGGAATACACGGTGATCGATCTGCCCTCGCTCGCCTTCGGGATGAGCCAGGCTGCGATCCGGCAGTGCCACTTCGTCTCGATGGTATTGGAGCGGGACTCGATGAGCGCCTACGCCGCGAAGAACCTCGCGGAGGTTCTGCACTCCTGGGGGATCAGCCAGCAGATCACCGGGGCCATCGTGGTGAGCCGGACGATGTCGTACACGCCGACGCCGATCAACGACATCGCCTCCCAGTTGGGCTGCCCCATTTTCGGAGTGGTGCCGCCCGCCGTGGAGCTGTGCGCCAGAGCGAGCAACGTGGGCACCCCCATCGTGTTTTTGGAGCCGGAAAGCACGTATTCGAACACGCTGACCGAGCTGACGCTGCGCCTCGCCGCCGACTTCGTGAAGCCGATGTCCCGATAGGGGCAGGGGCCGGAGCGCAGGCTAAGGGCTCGTCAGTAAACAACCGCTCCAATCTTCGGAGAGCGCAAGGACGTACGAGAACATCTTGCCGAGTGCAAGAAGGCGCCCAGAAAAGTTGGCAAAGGCACTTCCTGCCGCCGATAAACGCAGATTGACGCGGATAAACGAATCTTGTTCTCGTTTTCTTATCGGCGTTCATCTGTGTTGATCGGCGGCAGGTATTGGATCTGCTATTTCCCGACAGACCCTAAGCTTCCGGCGCCTCTTTGCGGGCGTGCTCGAACAAGAAGCTCAGCGTCTTGTCGGTGCGGATGCGGTTGGCGATGCGGCGAACGCCGTCGTCCTTTTCCAGCCGCTTGCGGGTTGCCGCCACGGGCTCGCGCGCCTGACGCGCGATGCGCTGCACCTCGCGGTCCACTTCCTCCGTCGTCGCGAAAATCTGCTCGGCCTCGGCGATCCGGCTCAACAGCAGGGAGGCCTTAACGTCGTGGATCGCCTTGTCCCGCTGGGAAGCCTTGACCTTCTCCCAATCGAGCTTGATGGACCGCGGATCGACTCCCTCGGCCGCCAGCATGTGCAAGTTGCGTTCGACCTCGGACTCGATCTGGCGCTCGATGAACGCTTCGGGAACGGGGAACTCATGCCGCTCGACGAGCGCGTCCACAATTCCGTTCTTGGCCTCCTGCTGGGCGAAGAACTGGCGCTCGGCGAACAGCGACTTGCGCACCGCCTCGCGCAGCTCTTCCAGGTTCTGGTAGTCGCCGAGATCGCGGGCGAATTCGTCGTTGAGCTCGGGCAACTCCTTGCGCCGGATCCCTTTGAGCACGGCGCGGAAGCGGATGGTCTTGCCGGCCAGCTTGGCTTGGCCGAAGTCGTCCGGATAGCGGACGTCGAATTCCTTGGCTTCGCCCGGGGTCATGCCCGTCAGATTTTCGCTGAAGTCGCCGAGGGTATCCTCGCCGCCGACGTGCAGCGTGAGTTCATCGTGTTTGATGGGGCTGGGAGCGCCGGCCAGGCTCTCGAGCGCCAGCACCGCGTAGTCGGCGTTCTCCACCGGGCGCGGGTCCACGTTGACATACTCGGCTTTCTGCCCGCGCAGTTCCTCGATGCGCTTGGCGACGTCCTCGCCGGAGATCTCGGGATCCTGGTAGGGAACGGGAACGTCGCGGTAATCCTTGAGCTCGATGGTGGGCGCGACCTCGAACTCGGCCTTGAACCGCAGCGGCTCGCCGGGTTCGAATTTCATGTCGGCGATGCTGGGCGTGCCGACCACGGCCAACCCTTCCTGCTCGGCCTTCTTGAAGAAGTGGCGCGGAACCAGCTTCTCGATCACCTCCTGCCGGATATCGCTCTGGTAGCGGCTGCGAATCAGCTCGGCGGGGACCTTGCCCGGGCGGAAGCCGGGAAGACGGATCTTCTTCTGCAGAGACTCGACGACGCGGGCCGTCTCCGCCGCGACCTCATCGGCCGGAACCGTGATTTCGAGAGAGTGCTTGGTGCTCTGAGGATCTGCCAAGGGAATACCTCCGTCCGCCGCCGGCTGCCGGCCATCGGCCATGAGCCATCGGCTAAACCGCCCACGCGCGGGCTGACCGCCGGCCGTCTACCTACGTTCCTTCCGACCAGCTCGCGAGGTAGCGTTCCTGCTCGGGAGTCAGCCGGTCGATCTTGATCCCCATGGAATCGAGCTTCATGCGCGCCACTTTCTTGTCGAGTTCCTCGGGAACCGGGTACACGCGCTTCTCGAGCGAGGCGTGGTGTTGGACCAGGTACTCGACCGCCTGCGCCTGGTTGGCGAAGCTCATGTCCATCACGGAAGCGGGATGCCCCTCGGCCGCGGCGAGATTGATGAGACGGCCTTCGCCGAGCACGTAAACCCGCCGCCCATCGCGCAGCGCGAACTCTTCGACGAACTCGCGGGCCGGGCGCCTGGAAGAGGACATCTTGGCCAGCGCTTCGAGGTCGATCTCGACGTTGAAGTGGCCCGAGTTGCAGACGATGGCGCCGCTCTTGATCCGCTCGAAGTGCTCCCGCGCGATCACGCTCTTGTTGCCGGTGAGGGTGACGAACAGGTCGCCGATCTCGGCGGCTTCGAGCATCGACATCACGCGAAAGCCGTCCATGACGGCTTCGATCGCCTTGGTGGGATCGATCTCGGTCACGATGACGTTGGCGCCCAGGCCGCGCGCGCGATTGGCAAAGCCGCGCCCGCACCATCCGTAGCCCGCCACCACCACGGTAAGGCCGGCCACCAGGACGTTGGTGGCGCGGATGATGCCGTCGAGCGTGCTCTGGCCGGTGCCGTAACGGTTGTCGAAAAGGTGCTTGGTCAGGGCGTCGTTGATGGCGATGACCGGGTAGCGGAGCACGCCGTCCTTGCTCATGGCGCGCAGGCGGATGACGCCGGTGGTGGTCTCCTCGGTGCCGCCCAGCACGCCCTCGATGGCGTCCTTCCGCTTGGTGTGCAGCACGGTGACCAGATCGCAGCCGTCGTCCATGGTGATCTGCGGTTTGGAATCGATGGCGGCCAGGATATGGGAGTAGTAGACTTCGTTGGTTTCGCCCTTGATGGCGTAGACCGGAATGCCGTAGTCCCGCACCAGCGTCGCAGCCACGTCGTCCTGAGTGGAGAGCGGGTTGGAGGCGCACACCACCGGGAGGGCGCCGCCGTCGCGCAGCGTGATCATGAGGTTGGCGGTTTCGGTGGTCACATGCAGGCAGGCTGCGATCCGAATGCCGGCCAGCGGCTGGGTCTTGATGAACTGCTTGCGGATGGTCTGCAGCACCGGCATGGACTGAAAGGCCCATTCCGTGCGCCGCTTGCCGATGTCGGCCAGGGCGAGATCTTTAACGTCGTGCGCGATGGATGTTTGTGGATGCGTGGACATGAGACTCCTAGACCTCCGCCGCAGCAGGCGCCAGGTGCGCCTCTTCCCGCAGAAGGGCGGCCTTGGGAGTTGCCTCCCACGTGAAGGTGTCGTCGGTGCGGCCGAAATGGCCGAACGCGGCGGTCTTGCGGTAAATCGGCCGGCGAAGCTGCAGATAATCGATCATGCCGCGCGGCGTCAGCGGGAAGTGCGCGCGGATCAACTCGACCAGCCGCTCCTCTGGGATCTGTCCGGTGCCGTAAGTGTTCACCGAAATGGACACCGGGTCGGCGACGCCGATGGCGTATGCAAGCTGGACCTCGCAACGGCTGGCGAGACCGGCCGCGACGATGTTCTTGGCGATGTGTCGCGCCATGTAGCACGCCGAACGGTCCACCTTGGTCGGGTCCTTGCCCGAGAAGGCGCCGCCGCCGTGGCGTCCCATGCCGCCGTAGGTATCGACGATGATCTTCCGCCCGGTCAGTCCGGTGTCGCCGTGCGGGCCGCCGATCACGAACCGGCCGGTGGGATTGATGTGATACTTGGTTTCGGAGTCGACCATGGCGGCGGGAATCACGGGATCGATGACCAGGCGCTTCACTTCGGCGCACAGCGTCTCGTAGGGGACCTCCGGGCTGTGCTGAGTGGAAACCACGATGGCGGTGATCCGCTTCGGCCGCCCGTCCACGTACTCGACGCTGACCTGGGATTTGCCGTCTGGCCGCAGGAAATCGACCAGTCCCTGACGCCGCACCTGGCTGAGCCGCTCCACCAGCTTGTGGGCCATCATGATGGGCAGAGGCATCAACTCGGGAGTCTCGTCGCAGGCGTAGCCGAACATCAGCCCCTGATCGCCGGCGCCGCCGGTGTCGACGCCCATCGCGATGTCCCCCGACTGCTTCTGAACGGCGTTGACGACTCCGCAGGTGTCGGCGTCGAACCCGATTCGCGCGTCGTCGTAACCGATATCGCGGATCGTGTCGCGCGCCAGCTTCTGGATATCGAGGTGACAGTTGGCGCTGGCCGTGATCTCGCCGGCCACGATGCACAGGCCGGTAGTCACGAGCACTTCGCAGGCCACACGGCCCATGGGGTCGTCCGTGAGGACCGCGTCCAATACAGCGTCCGATATCTGGTCGGCTACCTTATCGGGATGCCCCTCGGTAACCGATTCCGACGTAAAAATAGAACTGCGTCCGTCTGCCACCCGTGTTGTCCTCCGTTGCCGATCTCAACAGCCGTGGATTTTCTGAGAGAGAGTTGAAACATCAAGTGTATCGGAGCAGGGGGGAAGCGTCAATCGACACACCTACCGTACAACTCCAGCCTCGCGTTCCCCCTATTCTGACAGAACTTCGGACGTCGGGCAAACGGCCACCGGACCGGCATCGCGGCCACTCTACCCGTCCTTGATCCAGACGGCACAGACCGACTTGCCGAGGGCGTACAGGAGAATCCGGTCCAGCAAGCGCGAGATGGGGACCAGACACCGATCCCAGAACAGCACCTGCCGCAGGGCAGGCCGGCCCTGGCGCAGGAACAGGCGATTGGCCGCCGATGCGATCAGGCCGGCGGCGTCCAGATAGCGAAGCTCCCGCAACGTGGCGCCGGGTGGCGCAATCGCCGCGAGTGTCCGCTTGGTGTAGCGGCGGAAGTGTCCAATGGCCGCGTCAAACTCGCTGAAAAGCACCATGTGCGCGGGTGCCACCACGATCAGCGCGCCACCGGGTCTGAGCAAGCAGGCAGCCCGCTCGAGTTCGGCGCGGTCATCCTCGATATGCTCGAGAACATCGCTATAGAGAACCGCGTCGTACGTTTTCGCCTCGCGCCGGAGATCGGCCACCGTGCCGCAACGGACTTCGATCGGAGGAGTGGATCGAAAGCGGCCGTCGAGCGCAGCGGCAAGGGACGCATCGGGTTCCAGACACAGCCAGCGGCCGACCTCGCTCCCGCAGAAGACCGCCGTGTTGGCGCCGAGGCCCGCTCCCACCTCCAGAACATTCCCCTTCAAATATGAACGCAGGAGGCGGGCGACGTAGCGTTTCCAGTTGACTGCCTTGGCGAATACGGGCAGCTCGTCTCCGATGTAGGCTCGCTCAGACATCGGTCAGATGCAGTTCTTCCACGCGGTCGACGAAACACGGGCAATCGCGCTCCGGAACCGTGGTCAACTGGGACCGGCCATTGAGCAACAGGAACGCCAGCACGAAGCAGACGAGCGCGGCATGGCCGACGAACAAGCCCAGGGCCGTCAATGCGAGGACGGCTCCAGCCGGCGGCGCCCAGGCGCCGGTCAGGACGCAGGCGGCGATGGACGCTGCGGCAGCCCCACCGGCGACGCAAACGGCCGTCACGCCCGCGAGCAGACGGACGGCCACAATGTCGCCGAAGACCGAGATGGCGCTGAGGCCGTGAGCCACCAGGGACGCAAAACTCATCCGGGACGAGCCCAGCAACCGCCGCCCGCGGGGAAGCGCAATCGTACCGATCTGCGCACGGGTCCGGCACACGGCCGCGGCATAGTGGTTCCAAAGTTCCGCCGTGACGCCAAGAGTTCGGAGAAGGTCCCATCGGAGTGCGCTGAAATTGCCCATGCGGACATTCCACCCGACCAGGACGCGGTGGGCCAGCAAATACAGCGCATAGAAGAGCCGGAAGACCGCTCCCTCCAAGCGGCGGCTGCGAGCCGCGAAGACCGCTGGCTGGCCCGTCTGCCGCAGGCGATCCAGCAGCACGGCGACGTGTTCCGGCAGGTCCTCGCCGTCGGCATCCATGACAACCACGGCATCCCCTCGGGCATTGAGCAGCAGGTGCATCAGTCCGACCGCGATTGCCCGCTGGTGGCCGAGATTGCGGCGCAAGTGCAGCACCTCGACGCTCCGGATCAGGGAACGCAAGCCCTGGCCCAAGTCCGCCGGAACCGGCGCGCTGGAGCCGTCGTCGACCAGCAGCACAGCCGGGGGAACTGCCAGCGTCTTCCCGATCCGGGAGAGCAGCGGGGCAACCGACCCCCAGTCGTCGTAAACGGGGATAACGATGTGTACGTTCGTCAGCATATCGATGGGCCGCCCTCGCTGCCGGCCGCCTGCCCCGACTCCATGCCCGGCAGCAAGGCCCGATTCCAGGCCTCTTCGGACACCGGTGAGATCACCGGCCGCAACCGTCCTGCCGAACGCAGGAATTTGACGGCGGCGAGAGCGGCGAGCGTCGCGAGCGCGATCTTCCAGCCGGCCTCGAAGAGCGGGTCGCGATACCGCAGTTCGACCGTGTGTTCTCCGGGCGGGACGGTGAACAGGACCTGGCGCCGGTCTCTGGCGAAGTGGACGTCCTTGCCATCCACCTTCACGAAAAAGAAGGCGTGAGCGGCATATCTCATCCTGATCCTCCGCTCAACCGGACTCGCGACCCGGCATTCCACCGCATTGACACCGGTGCGGCAGCGAATGCCCTGCGCGCCCCCCCCATCCCAGGAGACGAGTGGAGCGGCCTGGGCGTCTTTGAAAACCCGTCTCAGCGGGTCTTCGTGCAACAGGCTCAGGCCGAGGCCGGTCAGCCTGGCCCCGCAGTCGCCGGCAGCGGGGCTGACCACATAATAGGACACACCCCAGCTTCGCAAGTACTCGAGGCGCGCGATTGCGTCTCCGCACTCGAACGATGAGAGGTGATTCAACCCCAGGGCAACTTCATCATTCAGCCTGGTCGCGAAAGGATCGTAGCCGCCGAACGCCTGGATGCCCCACATGGTCGGGTAATCGAAGCCGAGCGCTTGCGGCGTGTCCGGATCCGAGAAATCGCGATATCCGACGGTGACGGTACGGCCTTCCGTCAGCAAGCTGGCGAGAGGCTCCGAAGCGGGCAACGGACCGGCGCTGGTCGTGGACGCCTTGACGGTCGTGCCGACGTAGAGACCGGCCAAACTCGCCAGCGAGAGCAGGCAGAGGACCGAGAGGCAAAGTCCCGGCCGCTTCAGCCGGGTCCTGGCCAGCATCTGGTCGAGTGCCCAGCCGGCAAGCCCGGCCAGGAAGAACGCCGTGAACAGTTGCAACTTGAACGGCCATCGCATCCGGTTGAAAACCGGGACGTGGTAGAGAACCGGAGAGAATATGCCAATAGACCACAGGAAAGCGGCCAGCGCGCACACGGCGAGCATGCGGCCCACGCGGCCAGCGGCGCGGGACCGCCGTTCCAACAGAAGGAGCACCCCGAAGAACGCGAGTGCAGCCACGGGGTAGCCTAAGTACGCAATGACCTCCGCGTTCGGGAACAACGGGCAGACGATGCCCGCGAGCCACGCCAGCGGAGAGAAGGCGCCGCTCGCAAACTCCGGCCACTTCAGCGCATGAGCGCGCGCGGCTGAGGCCGCGGTCTGCCCGGCCATCGGCAACAGCAAGGGCGCGGCAAGCAGCCCGCTTGCGATCCAGTTGCCCGCATAGGCCAACGCAGTCCGGACAGGCGCCACGCCCAGCCAGCGCGCCGCGGTGAAAAAGAACGCCGCCTCAAACACCGCGCCGTACAGCAGGAGTTGTGGATATCCGTTCAAGAACCAAAGAAGGTTGGAAACCGCCAAACCCGTGGCGGCCCACTTGCGTCCCTGTGCGAACCTCAACGCGAATCCCAGCGCCCAAGGAAAATACGCGGCCGCGGCCGGCACTCCGGGCCACGAGTCGCCCACGTAGATCACGAAAGCGTTCAGCACCGCCGCGGGTCCCGCAAAGGCAGCGGCGGCGCCGCTGAGCCGGAGCGCGCGGAAACAGAACCAAGCCCCAACCGCTCCCAGCAGGAGATGAAACGCGACCTGCAGATCGACGGCGGCAGAGGCCGAACCGAACAGCAGCCAGCTCAAGCCGGTGGCCGCATACGCTGGAGGATAGAGCGCCTCAGCCTGGCCATTCGCCAGCGCAGGCATGCCGCAGAACTGGAAGAAGTTGAATTGCGCGATCTGCCCGGAGCAGATGGCCCGCCAGTTGTGAATCAGATGAGGGAGCACGAAGTTCCGGTTGTCATCCTGGAGGAAGAAGAGGGGATGCCTCCACTCGATCAAGGCCAGGACCGCCCCGACCTGCGCCGCCGCCAGCAGGGCGGCGCCCGGAACCCGGATACGGGTACTCATGGTGCCTGGAACAGCGTGCCGACAGCCACTTCGGCTGCTCAGCCATTCTACACGAAAGCTCCACACAGGCGGCAGGGGTAGGCTGGCCACAAGGTGGGCTTGGCCAGGGGCGGCGAGGGCCGACTGGACTGGAACGGCGGGACAGGGCCGGTGAGCTGGCGGGGCTGCGCGGCTCGTCCCAAGCCTCTGGCCGGCGAAGACTCAGGCGGCGATGGACGCCGGCTTGGCGGCTTTGAGAGCGGAGTGCGCGAGCTCGCGGAGGGCCTCGCTCGGCTGCGCGGGCGGGCTCTCCTCCCAGGGAATCTCGTAGACACGGTTGCAGCGGCGGCAACGGTAGTGGCCCTGCACGGGCCAGGCGACGTCATCGTGCATGGCACGGCACCAGAGATTCCCCAAGGATGCCAGCGCTTTGTTCCCGTGTGCTACCGCCGCCCTCGTTCTCACGGTGCCTCCTGTCGAATCCTCTTCGGGATTCATTCGGATGGACGCGAGCGGGACGGGCCGGGTTTCAGCGGGCGGGCGCAGAGCGGCGCCAGGCGGAACGGCCTGACCCACCCCACTTTCTCTGGCACTGGAATTGCACGAATGCGCTGCGATGGTACACATTTCCGGCTTCGGCACCTCCCGCCATCGTCGAATGCACGATCTCTCAGCCCCCGTCGCAGGCGCTGGCCGGAGCAGGATGTAAGTTCCGGGTGGTCGTCCTGTAAGATTTGCACAGGGCGAGCCTGCTCTGAAGCGGGGAGAGTTTCGAGTCTGTCCTCAATGTGCTCGCGCATTCAAGCGCAACCTCGGTCTCCCGGCTGAAGGCGGAATTCCGCCCAGAACCTGTGCCGTGCCTGGTTGAGCCTCTCCAGGCACGGCACTTGGACGCGTCCCATGCCTGACCTGGGGGTCGCAACGCCAGCCGGGGTAATGGTGGTTCCGGCGGTCCAAGGAGATGGCCGGGGGCCGAACCAAACACAGCCAGTTTCACACTAAGTCTTTTATAGTCAATATGTAAGCAGGCGTGTGCAACATCCCGTCCGGGAACGGCGGGCGGCCGGCCACGCCTGCTATAATGGTCATTCCATTCCCCCATGCGGTCCGGCCGGCCATCGCGGTTCGCGGTCTCGGCGGGCGGCTGCGGAATCCGGGTATTGAATGTTTCTTAGCATCGGCGACATGCAGTTGGGCAAGGTGCGCTTCGGCGAATCGTTCGCCCCCGGGGCCATTGAGTTCTTCGACCCGCAACTCCGGCAGGTCGAGCCCATCGTCGCGACCGGCACCGCCGAGCTGAGCGAATCCACGTTGGAGATCGCCGTCAGCGGCCACCTCTCGACTACGATAGAGGTTGCGTGCGACCGCTGTCTCGAGAAGTCAATGTTTCCAGTCGGCGCCGATTTCACTCTGCTCTACCAGCCGGCTGCGGTCGCTCCGGAGGAGGGCGAAGTCGCCCTCGCGGGCCCCGAGGCCGAGGTCGGCTTCTACGAGGGCGAGGGTCTGGAGTTGAGCGATGTGCTGCGGGAAGAGATCCTGCTGCTGCTGCCGATGCAGCGCGTCTGCCGTGAAGACTGTAAAGGAATCTGCCCCGTCTGCGGGCAAAACCGGAACCAGGTCGAGTGCGACTGCCACATGGTAGCTGGCGACGACCGCTGGGCCGGGCTGCGGAATCTGTAACTCGATCTACTACAATAGGGAATTGCCATGCCGAATCCGAAACGAAGACATTCCGCGCAGCGCCGCGCCAAGCGCCGCGCCCACGACTCGATCAAGCCGCCCGCCGGGGCCGAATGCCCCAACTGCCACGAGCCCAAGCTCCCGCACCGGGTCTGCCCTCACTGCGGCCAGTACAAGGGCCGCGAAGTCATCGAGGTCGGCGAAGAGTAGCGCGAGCCCACGGCCATGGTGACCATCGCTGTTGACGCGATGGGCGGCGACCACGCCCCCGAAGCCGAAGTAGAAGGCGCCGTTCGCGCGGTCAAAGCCTATCCGGTCCAGATCGTGCTGGTCGGCCGGGAGGACCTCGTCAGGAAGGAACTGGCCCGGTACGAGGACTCCCCTGCACTGCCGATCCAGGTGGTTCACGCCTCCGAGCGCGTGACCATGGAAGACAGCGCCGCGCGCGCCATGCGGTCCAAACGCGACAGCTCCATCCGGGTGGCTGCGCGCCTGGTGCGCGACGGTGTGGTGCAGGGCCTGGTCTCGGCCGGCAACACCGGCGCGGCGATGGCCACGGCCAAGACGGTCCAGGGCATGGTGCATGGCGTGGAGCGCCCGGCGCTCACCGCCGTCTTCCCCACCGTCAAAGGCACGCCGGTGGTCATGATGGACGTTGGCGCCAACGTCGATTGCTCGCCGCAGATGCTGGCGCAATTCGCCGTCATGGGCGACATTTACTCGCGCGTGATCTTCGGGAACGAGAGCCCGCGCGTGGGCCTGCTCTCGATCGGCGAAGAGGAGCACAAGGGGAACGACCTGACCCGCACCGCCACTCCGCTGCTGCGCTCGCTGGCCATCAACTTCATCGGGAACGTCGAGGGCGGCGACATGTACAGCGGCAAGGCCGACGTCATCGTCTGCGACGGTTTCATCGGCAACGTCGCGCTCAAGGTGAGCGAGGGCGTGATCGAAGTCATCGTGAAGATGCTCCGGGAGTCGCTCGAAGGCTCCATCACGGGGCAGATGGGCTACCTGCTGGCCCGCCGCGCACTGAAGCAGTTCAAGAAGCGGATCGACTATTCCGAATACGGCGGAGCGCCGCTGCTGGGCGTCAAGGGAGTCTGCATCATCTGTCACGGCCGCTCGAACGCGAACGCCATCAAGAACGCCATTCGCGTGGCTGCCCAATACGCTGAGGCCCGCATCAATCAGCGCATCGAGACCGAGTTGAAGCGCTGGGAAGCTGTGCAGGCATAACGGTGAACCGCCGCGGCGTTCCGCTCGCGCTCCTGCTGCTGGCAGCGGTGGCGCCCGCCCAGAAACTGAACCCGGTCCAGTGGAGTGTGGATCCGCAGGAGGCCACCGCCCCTCCGGGGTCGAAAGTCGCCTACCTTCTCACCGCCCACCTCGAACCCGGCTGGCACCTTTACGCGCTCAGCGTTCCCAAGCCGATCAACTCCACCAGCATCCGCATCGGCGAGAGCGCGGCCATCGCATCGGTCGGTATCTACCAGCCGGCACCGCGCACGATCTTCGACCCCAACTTCGGATTCAACGTCGAGACCTATGAGGGGCAGGCGACGTTTCGCGTGGAGCTGGGCTTGGCCAAAGACGCGCCGGCTGGCCCGCTCCAGATCGCCTTCCAGACGCGCTTCCAGGCGTGCAACGACAAGATGTGCCTGCCGCCGCGGCGCGTGGAATCGGCGGCGAAACTGCTGATCGACCCTGCCGCCCAGGCGGCCGCCCTTCCGCCGCTCCCGGCGGGATACACGCGCTTCGATCCGAACGCCCAGCCGCCCGCCGCGCGAGGCGCATCCCCGGCGGCGCCGTCCGGCGGCGGAGGCATGGCCGGCTTCATCTTGCTGGCGTTCGGCGTCGGCCTGGCCGCGATCTTCACGCCCTGCGTCTTCCCGATGATTCCGATCACGGTCTCCTACTTCCTGAACAAGCCTGCCGGCTCGCGTGCCAGGAGCCTCGCGGATGCGCTGCTGTTCTCGCTCGGGATCGTGGTGCTGTTCTCGGCGCTGGGCCTGGCGGCGACTGCCATCCTGGGACCGTTCGGCGTGGTCGAGCTCGGCTCCAACGTGTGGGTGAACGCCTTCGTCGCCCTGGTGTTTCTGGCCTTCGGCCTGAGCCTGCTCGGAGCTTTCGAAATCACGATTCCCTCCGGCGTGCTGACGCGCCTCACGCTGGCCTCGCAAGGCGGCGGCGTGCTGGGGACGCTGCTCATGGGGCTGACGTTCTCCCTGAGCGCGTTCGCTTGCGTGGGGCCGTTCGTGGGCACGCTGCTGGCGGCGTCGGTTTCGGGCGGCGGCGCGCGCCCCTTCGCCGGGATGGTGGCTTTTGCAGTCGGTCTGGCCACGCCGTTCTTCTTCCTGGCTCTGTTTCCTTCGTATCTCAAACGCATGCCCAGGAGCGGCGGCTGGCTCGAACGCGTCAAGGTGGCGATGGGCTTCCTGGTGCTGGCCGCGATGTTCAAGTACCTGAGCGACGTCGACCAGGTGATGCAGTGGAACCTGCTCACGCGCGAGCGGTTCCTGGCGGCCTGGGTCGTGCTGTTCGGGCTGGCCGGCCTGTACCTGCTCGGCATGCTGCGCCTGCGTGGAGGCCATCCGGAGGACCCCCCGGGGCCGGTCCGCCTGCTCGTGGGGGCGGCGTTCCTGGCGTTCTCCATCAGCCTCATCCCGGCAATGGCGGGAGCGCGCCTCGGTGAACTGGACGCCTACGTGCCGCCCTCCCCGGCCGCGGCGCCCGCTGCCGTTGGATACCGCGAAGCCCTCGCCAGGGCGCGCAGCGAAGGCAAACGCGTCTTCGTCAGTTTCACCGGCCACGCCTGCACCAACTGCCGCTGGATGGAGGCGAACATGTTCCCGCGGCCGGAGATCGCGGCGGCCCTGAAGGATTACGTGCTGGCGGAACTCTACACCGACGGCACCGACGCGGCCTCGGAGCGGAATCAAGCCCTCGAGAACGCCAGGTTCTCGACCGTGGCCATCCCCTACTACGCCATCCTGGACCCGGACGAGAAGGTTGTGGCGAGCTTCCCCGGCCTCACCCGCAACCCGCAGGAGTTCCTGCGATTCCTGCGGGCGGGGGCGCAATAGGGCGGCAGGTCCCAAGGCCGCGGATGGCGACGGCCGTGCTGCGGCGGCGCCGGCCGCCTGCGGCAATCCGGTCTCGCTGCGAGCGAGCCAGCCATCCGAGAGCCGCCCGATACAGCGCTCGCTTTGGGCCCGAGTCTTGCGGCGCAGGTACAGACCGCAGCGCCTCGTTTACGGGAAGGCCCTCGAAGGCGTCCTCCTGCCGCCCGGCTGCGCCACTGAGAAGATACGCATTGCACGGTACCTCGATCGGCGCCGCCGAGACCGACTCCGGAACGGGACCTGGGTAACGAGCCGTATCACGAGCCGGACTATGACGACCCGTTCCACCACGCGCCAACGTTGACGCCCGTACCCGGCGAAGCGGCGCGCTGATGACGCCCAGCGAGAAGAAGCCGAGGCAGCGTATCATGGCCAACTGAGCCGGATCAGCGAGCGCTAGAGTTGCGGCAGATGCGTTTGGTCGTGGGAGAGCAAAATGACTCTATTTCGGAAAAGCGCACTTATCGTGACGTGCGTGGCTGGGACATGCGCGGCCGTAGCGTTCCTTTGTTCCACTTACAGTGGGCGGCCAACCGAGCGGGGCCTTGACGAGGCCGCTAGGAGTTGCCGCGTTAGCGCCGAACAAGGAGACGCGGAGGCTCAAGAGAGCCTCGGCGACGTGTTTCGCAGTGGCCAAAGAGTGCCTCACGATTATGCAGAGGCCGCACGGCGGTACCGCAAGGCCGCCGACCAAAGGTGCCCGAGTGCTCAGTTCAATCTCGGCACGATTTACTCACGCGGCCAGGGGGTCCCCCAGGATTACGCCGAAGCGGCCGGTTGGTACCGGAAAGCCGCCGACCAAGGCCAAGCAATGGCGCAGGTCTACCTCGGCCTCGTCTATGAACGTGGCCAAGGAGTGCCGCAGGACTACAGCGAAGCCGTCCGCTGGTAGCGCAGGGTTGCCTATCAAGGTGACGCTGGCGCTCAGTTCAGCCTGGGGGCATGCTACGCCGAGGGCCGAGGGGTGCCTTATGACTGCGGGCGGGACCAAAGTGGTGATTGTAGTTTGAGTATCCTCTCGCCCTCGGCCAGTCTGTTCGCACCATGCCGCTGACGCCGCCTCAGGTCCACGCCTGCAGGCGCGAACTTATCAGCCGCGTCAGCTCTTCGGGGGTCCACCGCATCTGCTCCCGGACCCGCTCCGGCAGTTCCCCGACAACGTCCTCAAAGGCCGGCCTCACGGGCGCCGGCAACACCGAGAATCCCAAGGCATCCGCCATCCGGTCCGCAATGCGGACCACGTGAACCGCGCGGAACGGCGGATCGAGCGCGGCTTCATGGTGTTCGGCCACCACCTCGCACAGCTCCAGCGGCAGCGGCATTCGAGCGGCAATCCACTCTCCCGCCCGGCAGTGGTCTATGTCGAACAACTCCCGCTCGGTCGCCACCAGGTCGCAGCAGGTTTTTTGCGACACGGCCAGCAGGTTGCCGTAGGCCTCGGGATACTGTACCAGCAGGGCCAGCCGCCCGATGTCGCGCAGCAGGCCGGCCGTATAGGCAAAGCCCTGGTCGAGCCCGCAGGGCCGCGCCAGCACTTCCGCCAGCAACGCGCCCGCCAGGCTGTTCTGCCAGCATGCCCGCAGGGCCTCACTCTTCATCGCCGGCGCCGCAAAGTCCTCCAAAACGCGCGTCAGAGCGATCCCCTTCACGCGCTCCAGTCCGATCACCACCGCGGCGTGAGATATGGTCCTCACCTGCCGCTCGAGCGAGAACAGCGGCGAGTTGGCGATTTGCAGCACCCGGGCGGAGAACACCGGCTCGGCCGAAATGAAATCACTGACGTCGTGGATGTTGACGTTGTCGCGGTACAGCAGTTGGACTAGCCGCATGGCAACCCCGGGAAACGGCGGCAGATGCTCCAAGGCCCAGGGCGTCCCGTTTCTGGGCGGAGCGGGATTGGCTTTGAGTGTCTCAACTTCGCTCATGGCTGCTTCTCCTTCACGACTTATCGGCGCAACGGAGCGAAAACTTGAGCCGGGAGAGGCGGTGACCGCTCACATCGGCCGAACCGTCTGCCCAGCCGGTCGGGGGAGGGCGCCGCCCCGCGAGGTTCGCTCAGGGAGGCGTGCGCGGAGGGAGGGCTGGCGCGCCCGGAGCGACTCGAACCCCCGGCCTGCTCTGGTTCGAAACCAGTCGCTCCAACGGCACCCTCGCGCGTTTCGCTATTCAATACAAAGGGCTTGGAGGTGGAGGCCAGGCAGCGACACGGACCGCTTGCCGTTTTCTTGCCGAACGGGCGTCGTGCCACGTTATAGCAGCCCACCACGGGTGAGGACCGTAGCTGAGCAGGGCACTGCGTCTCATGTTCGGCGACTCGAACCCGCGACGTTCAGCTTGGCAAAGTGCTACAACATCGCGTCCGGAACGACGTAGAGTTTCCTGGGGTATGGTAGTAGGAACGTCATGTCACTGAAGCACCTCGTGAAGTGTCTCGTGGTTCTGATGACCTGGATTCCGGCTTCGACCGCCCAGGATGGTTCCCCACACCCGGCCTGGCCAGGCCGTGGACAGCTCTTCGTGGGCGCCTGCTATCAGCCGGTCGACCGCTCGCCCGAGCAAATCGACCGCGACATCGCCGTCATGAAGCGTGCCGGATTCAATGTCGTCCGCATGGGCGATCTGTCCTGGGATTCCTTCGAGCCCTCGCAAGGCAAGTTCGCCTTCGAATGGTTCGACAGGATCATGGACAAGATGCAAGCCAGCGGAATCAGGGTCATCGTCGACATTCCGGGCACGCCGGCGCCGATCTGGCTGCATCGCGCACACCCTGGCGTGGACATCGTCGGCGAAAACGGCGCGCGTGTACCGCCCGCAGAGCGATACATGGACAACATCGGCGATCCGGACTATGTCCGTGAAGCGGGACTCCTCGCCGACGCAATCACCAAACGGTATCGACACCATCCCGCGGTCATCGCCGTGGGCTACGACAACGAGATCGGAAACGGGTTCATGTCCTATTCGGAGACGGACCGGCAGCGCTTCATCGCCTGGCTTAAGACCAGGTACGGAACGGTCGAAAATCTCAATAAGGCCTGGGCCACCCAGCGTTGGTCGCGCAGGCTAAACAGCTTCGAAGACGTCGACCTGCCGCTCGCCAACGGGCCCGGACAGGCCGAACGCTACCTGGACCTCCATCGCTACTGGTCCGATGTTACCGTCGAGCGGCTCCGGGAACTGGAGGCAATCCGGCGGCGCAATATGCCCGATGTCCCGTCGATCTCGAATCTCTGGGATACCGCTTCGAGGCGA
>Ga0182021_10001439_pt1 | contig 27238 bp, 48 predicted proteins | sample 612E3MmetaG_FD_120493 | JGI IMG/M metagenome (GOLD analysis project Ga0182021, IMG submission 120493) | Permafrost microbial communities from Stordalen Mire, Sweden - 612E3M metaG (Illumina Assembly) | ecosystem: Environmental > Terrestrial > Soil > Wetlands > Permafrost | place: Sweden...
ATTGATATAATTCATTAGCCTTCCTATAAGCATTATCGTTATTTACGGACACTACTTGTGAAGAATGTTTTGAATAAACCTCCTTCATGACTGGAATTAGTTCATCATATCCTTTCTTTAATTCATTGAGTAAAAGAATACATGTAGGAGCATCTTTAACATTATCAATATGTCTTTTAATCTTATTAAATGAATTATCTACCCTTTTTTGTATTTCCATGAACTTGCTCTCTGAATATAATTCTTCATCATTAATGTTATTTTGCTTATTGTCTGCCATTTTATTGTTTATTATCTTGTTCTTGTTTAGTTGTTGTGCTCAATTCCCCTAGTTTACTTGCATTGAGTGTCTTAACATGTCTCTTTATTGCTGCTTCAAGACTGGGTTTATCTTCTCCATCACAATATCCATTTATAGCATGCACCATGTTAATTATTGCCTTGTCCGCAATCTTATACAGAGAAGAATTCAAAAAATATAGTCCTAAGTATGTTGCAGAGGGTTTCATAGTTGAGATTACAAAGTATTTTTCATTATTAATTTCAAAACTACCGCTGTAAATACCTTTTGATGTAGACAGCGATTCTGAATCAAAAAGATTAGCACCGCAAGAATAAGTTACTTCAATCTTGTCTAAAGGTTTTACATCTTCAAGATCTTTTACATTGGTGATTGTCTTTATCTTTTGTTTACTCTTCTTATTTTGATTTGCTGTTTGATTGAGTGTGTTTGCCATTTTGAGGTGATGTTTGTGTGTTTATTCTTACTTTAATTACTTTCATTTAGTGCTAATCACCTCAAAAATATATGGTTTTTGGATATTTATAAATGTTGGGATTTTTGGGGTTTTTGTGTAATTATATAGTGGTTAATCATCGTAATGTTTTTAAAGTTTGATGGAGGAGAAGGGGTATGGAATTTACATCAAGAACATTGTATGACCGTAGAAAGCCATTGGACCTTAGTCTTATATTTTTTCCTAAAAAAGTAGGAAACAAAAAAGATCTTTCAAGAGGCACAAAGAAATCACTTTTCAGGATAGTAAACAGTGAGTTTGGTCAGGCAGATGTTGGTGATTATTTTAAGTACACATTGAAGCTGGATCTTGCAGAGGCAAAGAACAGTGAAGATAAGCCGAGTTATCCTTATCTTCTTGATGAATCTGGGTCTGTTTTAGGATTTATTGCTAATATGGGAATGGACCCTCTTGATTTGAAATATGGAAAGGTTGAGGAACTTGTGGGAAAAGAAATTATTGGGTATATGTATAGTGGAAAGAAAAGAATGGGATACTCTCAACACGGAAGCAACATTATTGAGGGGATTGGAATTAAGTGAGTAAGTTAATGTGATGATTTATTTAATGGGGGGTTAGGTTATTATATGATTAGCTAATAACAGAGTTCCTCATGTTATTAGCTCTGGAGAGTTTAAGTTAATGTTAAGTTAATGTAATGAGTTTTATAATATAATTAATAATAAAACTTTTATACTTGTCAACATCTCCTAACCTATGAAACCCGCTCTTCAGTTTTATATTGATGTTAGTGGCCAACCAAAGGAAGATATTTACATTGGATTGATAAGCATACAAAATCATCAGGCTACTAGCGTAATAAAGACAATTAAAAAGAAATTCCCTTGGTTTTTCCAGAAAAGGAAGAAAGCATCTACTCTAAAACAGAATGAAATAGATAGTATAGTTAGCTTATTGAATGGATTGGGTGTTAGAATGGTTTGCACTTATTTTAAATCGAGAGATTGGACAGATTTAATAGAATTTTGTGGAAAAAACAAGGCAAATAACTATGAAAAAATATTTGCCTCCCTATATTTTCACTCATTGCAAAAATATTCTAAAATGGGTAATAGCTATCCGCTTACTGTTTGTGTAGAAACATTCATGAATATAGATAAGGTAGTTAGCTATTTGAGAGATATTTCCTCTGCTAATGGTTTTAATTATCAGATATCTACATCTCAGTCTTCAGTTAATGACATGCTAAAAGTAGCAGACATTGTTGCCGCAATTGGAAGAAAAGACAGAAATGCCTGCCAAAAGTATAATTTTGTTGAATTTTCACATCCGGAAATTAATATTCTAAAGGAATATTTAAGAAAATTTAAATAATGGGCATAAGCCCTGGGCAATGCCCCTCAATCCATATGGGCTACCTTCCCACGGAAGATTCATCCCATACAGTCCATTTAAATAATTATTTAATACATTTTTAGCCTTTCGACCGTGAATGTATTAATGTTTCTAAAAAAAGCATATATTTATACTTTTCTATTTTGAATTTTTATTCAAATTAAGAGGTTTATAAATGTGGGGTTAAACTATTACTTATATGGGTTATTATAATACTTAGGATTGAAAATTATGATAACTTATTATTTCCTCATTTGAACAAAGTTACAAAATCTTTTAAAGTTGAGGCATTTTGATGGAAGATGACTGAAAATAAAGATGGTGGAGATGAAGAGAACGCAAAGAAAGAGGATGAAGAAGGGGTGAGTGAAACTCATATTGCCATTTTTAATTGAAAGTCAATAAGAAGAAAATTAGTTAATAATGAATGGTTTTTCTCTGTTGTGGATATTGTAGAAGTTTTGACAGATAGTGAAGATTCAAGAAAATATTGGAATAAGTTAAGTCAAAGATTAAGAGAGGAGGGAAGTGAGGTGGTGACATTTTGTCACCGACTGAAATTCTTGTGTCTACTTAGAAAAGTTTATAAATATTGTAGACATAAAATAATTATGGTTTATACTGAAGTAAGAAACATTAAAGGAAGAAAGTATTATTATAGAGTTATCTCAGTGAGAAAAGGGGAGAAAATATCAAAAAAGAGGGTATATCTTGGATATGAATTAAGTGAAAAAGATATTTTACATAAGGAAAAGGAAGCAGATGAGAAATTGTTAGGTAAAAAAGTAAAGGTCAATAATGAAATTGATAAAATTAAGTCAAAAATAAATCATATATTAAAAGAAAATAGAGTAACAAAAGCAGGGATTTTTGGAAGTTATTCTAGAGGAGAACAAAGAAAAGATAGCGATGTTGACATAGCTGTTGAAATTAATGATAAGAATATGAGCTTGATTGGGTTTATAGGATTGAAATTAGCTTTAGAGGAAATTTTAAAGAAAAAAGTAGATTTGGTAGAATACTCTGCAATTAAACCTATTATAAAAGAGAGGATTTTAAGTGAGGAGATAAGAATAATATGAAAAGAGATTTAGAATTATTTATTGAAGATATTTTAGAGAATGTTAATTTAATTCAAGATTCTATAAAGGGTTTATCAGTAAAACAATTTGAATCAAACCGGCTAATTATAGATGCTACTCTTAGAAGATTGGAAATAATTGGAGAAGCTGTTAAGAACATTCCAGATTCATTTAGAGAAAAATATCCAAATATCCCTTGGAAAAAGATAGCAGGATTTAGGGATATTTTAAGTCATTCTTATTTTGGAGTCAATATGGATAGAGTTTGGAATATTGTAGAAATGGATTTGCCTTCTTTCAAAAAAGAGATAGAAAAAATAAAATTATAATAATTATTTCTTTAATCGTTGTTCTTAGTGTAATTATATAGTAGTTATATGACATAAAGTTTTTAAAGGTCTGGAGAGTGGGTTTGAACATGGATATAGGCATGTTCAGAAAGCATAAAGTGAAGATGGACCTTCTCGATATAAAGGGTATTGAATTATCTCATGTATATAGGGAGTATGCTAAGGATTTGGTTAAAAAGGCAGTCGATTCTAAAACCCCCTTGGAATTAGCAAGTGTGTTTGATACTGCTGACAATGAATATCTTACTTCTTTCATGAATGGAAAAATGTTCTACAAGGCTCTTGATTTAACACCTCAAAATTTAGACTCAGAATATGCTATGGAAGTCAAAGAGGGCATATACAGATTGACTCTTCTTGATGTTTGCAAGAGGGGGAATCTTATAAGTAAAGACTTAGCAGATAAAACTGCTAAGAAGATTATGAGGTTTATTTAAGGAAATAAAATGACAAATAAGACAGTAGAATACAAACTTCAATCGGGTACAGAAGATAAAGTTAATATCCCTGAAAATGGCATACATGAAGCAGAGAAAATTATGAAAATGATAGCTCAATCTAAAAGTAAAGATAGTTTATTAAGAAGTATAAGCAGGTCAGGTTATTTTGACAATATGGATCCTCCAATCAAAAGTGATGTGATGATAAAGGCAAATTACCTGAGAAAAGCAGGACCTGGAAACAAAAGAGCATTAAAATTGCAGGATGATATATACTTAATTCTTGGATGTTATGAACTTATGAAATCTTATGGATACAGTGCACATGGGGGAGTTGCAAATATACCTGAAGAAGATGATATTGTTTTCAGAACACTTGCATCTAATTTTCTTGAAAGAAGGGGCAAGGAGTAAAATGGCAAAAACAATCTTAGACAGAATAAGCATGGGCAGTTTTGAAAATACAGATGATAAGAAAGTTCTAGATAATAGAGGAAAGATTTGTTTTAATTTACATCGCCATAGGAATGGGAGACCATGCATAGACGGAGAATATATGGATCATTATTTTATTATTGGAAAGCTTTCTAAAGGAAAGGTTGCTTTTGATCAAAGCATTCCTCAGAGGGAATTGATAGATAAACAAACATTCCTCAAAGAAGTTAATGATGATTTAGCTCAAATGGATTGTTATTTAGCGCAAGCAGAATATTCTAAAGGATTACCCAAAAGATTTCCAATATTTGGCTTTCATAGTGTTCAGGGAATTTTGTATAAGGAATATCCAAGGAATCCTCATGCAAGGGGGAAGAGATAAAATGACAAAAACAATAAAACTAATAGATTATGCATTAAAGTCAATTCCTGGTATGAGCGTCAAGCTTCCAGAAGAAGCTGTGGCACAGGCAGATGGTTTGATGAAGGTTATAGTCGAATCTAAAGACACAATAGATTTATTCGAGAAGGTAAAAGAGAATCCTCTTCTCAATAAAATTTATAGTTCAGGAATAGAAGAAGGGATATTAACAAAATCTAAGTATCTTAGAAAATCAAAAGTTGATAGTGTAAGGTCATTAACATTCAAAGATATAATTTATCTTGGTATTAGTTCTGATTATTTAACAAGAGACAAAAAAGAATTGCTTAATACACTTCCTTTGAGAGAACCTATAGCTATGGTTGAAAGAATGGTATATAGTAATTTACAAAATCCTGTTAAAGCTAGAAAAAGATTAGAAAAATCCAAAGAAAGATTAAAACTTGGCAATAAAAAAGCTTCTGGGTTTGATGATAGTGAATTTTGGGGGTTTATGTAAATAAAATGGTAAAAAATATAGAAAAATTGGCAGAGTTTGGAGAATACACCATAGAATGGAATCTTAGAACGAGTTTGAATCACCTTAAAGAGGCATTAAATAATACGAAATATATGTCTGAACCTCATCCAGATCTAGCTATTCTTGTAGAATCTTTCAATACACAAGTAAAAAATTTTAAAAAAAACTATGGAGTTGAATTTCCTGAAATTCAAGAGCAATATAATAAGATATTACCTGAAATAAAAAAATATATTGAGGTAAAAGATTAAAATGACAAGCGATAAACTTTCAGATATTGAAGTTAAAGTTATTAATTCTACATTAAATTTTTTGGGTGAAGCTAATAATAAAGATGAACAAAAAGAATATGTAATTTCTATGAGAAAATATAATGATGCACTTGGGTTTTTGGTTGAAAATAGACATATGGCACCTCGTCCACAACCCTTCTTTAATGTAGTCTTGTTTAATGATTCAGAGACAATTAAGATATCCAAAGACGCATCTTATACTTATTTTGGAGATTCACAAGAAGAAGTTAAATTGAGAACAGATTATATTGAAAGGTTAACTAAAGATATTCCAGAAATTAAAGACAGAATTGAGGTAAAAGAAGATTAAGATGGTAAAAGGATTACTTAAGAAAATTGCAGTTGGTGGATTGGGTTTAGCAACTGCAATAATAATGGGTTCATGCACAAGAACATACATCATTGATGGAAATAAGGTAAAAGAGAGAAATCCTATTTTTAATGAAATTGTTCAATATAAAGATGGAAATGTAATAGTGTATTCTCCTAAAAGAGGAGCATTCGGTGAGGATATTCATATTTTTGTTAATGGAAAGAGATATACTTCAAAAGATACTCTTTTTTATCCTGAATATAAAAAAGAATACGATTATTTAGAGGGAAAAATTGATTCTACAAAAAATGCTGAAAAAGAATCAGAATCAAATGAAAATGTAGAAAAAGATGATTCTTGGGTGGTAAGAAAATAAAATGAGAAACACAACACCAGATTATATAAAAAAAATAAGTCATGCAAAGCCTAGTCCTTATCCATATGATGACTTTGAATTAGATCTTTCTAAAGGTCCATTCGGTGAATTGAGCAAAATGCTCAATGGGACAAGAGTATGTGAAAGACCTGGTTTACTTAAGAACGTATACAAGCAACTTGCAATAAGCAAAAATGGCGGAAGAACAAAAGGAACATTCAGAGATTATATAGAAAATGATCCTTCTATTGCTCAGGTTTTTGCATATGGGGTTGGATATGAATTAGATAAATATGGATTACACAATCATGCTAAAATATTAAGAGAACAATATGATGTAGATAAATTCCCAGCTAAAAAAAGCTTGATGGGAAGAATAACTGCATCCCAAATTATTGAAAAAACAGGTCATTCTCCTACACCAGAATTCTATAGTGCAAGAGGAGCAACTACTACAGATTTGAATAGTAAACTTCTTGAAAAGTTTTTTACTGGAATTAAAAGAACAATTGGAAAAGACGCAGGTAAGGAATTTGTAAGAATGGTTGCAGACATTCCAAAACTATCCATGACTGATTTCCTATTAACATTATATGAATTAGAGAGAAACAATTGGAAATGGGATAGGGGAATGTTAGGAGATGCAAATGGAATTTATTTAAGTGGCTCATCAGACGGGGCAAGGGATGCTACTTCTTTTGCTACAATTGCTGGAGTTATGTCTGGAATGTCAAGCAGAGACGAAACTCCTTACATAAGAGGAAAATTCTTGAGAAATCATGGTGTTAAAGAGGAAAAATCAGAAATAAATGAAGATAGATGGTGGGGATTGGAGTTCATAAGATGAAAAATAGGAAATTTTTGACAAGTATAAAATCAGGAGATTTTACACAATGAAAACACTTAAACATAAACTATTATCAATACCTAACAAGGAGATTGATATATCAGAGGAATATGCCCAAATTGCTTATAATTTAATTAAAGATTTGGGAAACTTGCAATACCCTGAAGATGTAATTGGTGCTCTTTACAAATATGGTTATGCCTTTGATAATCAAATAAATACTCAAGCACATGCTTTCTTTGATTCAAAACGGGGAAGTCCTGAAAGTGAAAAAGTTATTGACAAAATATATATTACTCTTGGACAAAGGGCACTAGATAAAGATACCGAATTGGGGATGAGTAAATTAAAAGAAGGGTATCAAAAGAAACGGCAAAAATTAAATTTAAAAAATAATATGATGTATGGCCGTCTTGGTAATCTTATGGATATTGTAGACATTGGTTCAGAAAAAGAATGGAGAAGAATATTAAATGAGAGAGCAAGTCAAAGATGAAAACAATTGAATATAAAGCAAAAGGGTATAATGGCGAGAAAGTCAATGTTCCTGCAAAATATGCTAGAATGGCAAAAGGATTAATCAAAGATGTTCTTGAATTACAGAGCGAAGATGATCTTCCTAAGCTTTTGGGAGAACATGGTTATGGGGATTCTATAGGTATTTTTAAGAGTGCAAAAGAATTATTTTCATATAAGACAACTTATGATGAGTCTAATGGGCCGTCTTCTAAATTAAAATTGCAGGAACTAAAAGATAATTTTTATCTAAGAGTGTGTGCCTATGGTGCTAACATGATTAATCTTAAGAAGACAAGAAAAATAAAGAAGAAATCAGAAGAGGAAATAATAAGGATAAATAAGAAAAATAGTGAAATAATGGAGGGAATGAAAAAAATTCTTAGGGATGATTAAAATGGGAAAAGAAAATAATAAAGATAAAAACAATGAAGTAAGCGTCCTTTATAATAATGAATATCTTCTTGACATGTTTATATATGAAGTATATGGAAGTCCCAGTTCATGGAGTGGAGGGACAGGACTTATTGTTAAAGGATATCCTGGTTTTGATATTGAGTCTAGAAAAGAACCTTCTGATGACAGGTATAAGGTAATACTTAAAATTAATAACATTAGTGGAGATATAAAAGATAATTTAGTTCGTTTGGCAACATCAAAGAATTTATCTTTTTCTGATGTGCATAAGATGTCGGAACAGATCAAGGGCAGTTTATTATGGAGGCTTGATAATTAAAATGGAAATGAAAACATTCGAATACAGACTAAAATCAAATCCTAATGGGAAACCAGTTATGATTCCGCAAGCATTTGCTAATGATGCTGTGAAAATAGTTGATGATACAATTCAAGCTAATGATTCTCATGATTTGTCTGAAAGAATTCATAAATATTGCATGTCTAATAATTATCCTATATTCTCTGAAGCTTTACGTTTACGTTCTTACTTAGTGAAGGGCCAATGGTGTGGAGTTCCAGAATTTTTAAAGACTGAGGATTCACTTTATCTTAAGTTTTGTTTATACAATATGTATGATCTTGTTGAAAAAGGTAAACTTATTGAGCATAATGAAGAAGAACATAATGGGCTTTTGAATATGATGATTCCCATTATGAATACTCTTAGAAGTTTGGAAAATGTTGATGATGTGAAGAAGACATCTGGAGATTACTTTGGAGAGGGGAAGGAGTAAAATGAGGATAACACTTGAAAAAGCCAAGGAAATGAATCTTAAAGTTGGAGAGCGTATTGAATTGACTTTAAAGAATTCAGCTACTCCGTATGTTTATATGGGTTACTTCAGCCAGTTCATGGAGGGAGTAAAATCACATAATTATACAGGAACAAAAGATTATATAGAACTCTATAACACCTGCATAACTAATGGGCTTAAGTTAAAGGAAAAAATTGATTTAAATAAAGTTCAAGCCATTGAAAGGCTTGAAAAGAAGGTATTGGGGGTGAAGGAAAAATAAAATGGCAGGAAAATTAGAAGCAAAATCTCAGTTTAAGGGTAAAGTTCCTAAGATCTTTGGGCCGTGTGCAGATTATGCTGAAAAATTTATGCAAACTGTAATTCAAGTTAACACTCCAATGGCATTAGCAGATGTATTTATGCAAAACAGCTATCTGAAAGCGGATATGAATGGAAGTGCAAGAATTTTTAATCAGGCATTAGACTACTCAACTTTTCGTTCTGGTATATATCATCTTTTTGAAGATAAAAAGTTATTAAGTGAAATTTACACATTTGCATTCTTTGATTATGCTAAGAAGCATAATCTTATGATAGGGGAAGAAGCAGATGAAATGGCTTGGAAAGAGGTAGAATTGAAATAAAATGACAGAAAAGAAAAAAATAGTAATACTTGAAGACGATGAGAGTGACCTAATAAAAAGATATAGTTCTTTTAATAATTTAGAAAATGAAGTTCATGTCTACCTTAATTTTAATTCAAAACGTGTTACAAAAGAACTTAATAAAGCAGGTTTTACAAACATCCATACTGGTCTTCCAAAGAAACTTCTATCAGAAAAATTCCTTAATGAAATGAATACAAAAAATAGGATTCGTCAGGGGGCGTTAATATTAAATGAAGAAACTCCTGTTGAAGGGGATGTTTATTATAGTGATGGGTTGAATGGAGAATGCTTTGAGTTTTTATACAGCCTTCCTAAAGAGAAAGTTAATGTATGCTCTGGAAGTGCATGGATAATACGTGAAGCAGAAAGTTTGGGCTATAAAATATATGGTTCAAATGGGGTGGGAAAGTAAAATGGAAAAATACATATTCAAATCACAGCCAAACGAATATATTATAATACCCAGTATTGCAGCAAGAGAAGGGGAAGAACTTGTTAAAAGAATAATTGAAGCTAAAACTCCATTGGAATTAGCTGATGTATTTAATGAGAATAAGTTCTTGGGAGATAAAGTCTTCAGCAAAGCACTTGATTTGTCTGAAAGAACTGCAAACGCAGAACGGGGACTTGTACTTCAGGATGGAATATACTTCTTAAATTATATAACTTATGAAGAGAAATCTGGCATAATAGATGCGAAAAGAGCACGTTATGATATTGAATATATTATAGGGGGACTTTAAATTATAATTAAATAATCTTATAAATAAAATGAAAACAATAGAAAGAAAACTCTTATCAAAACCTTCAATTAGTGTGCGATTGCCTGAGGAAACACTTGAACATTTTTCTGATTTATTAATTATGCTGGAAGAAGCTGATGGTTTAACAGATTTCAAGGAGAAGATGGAACAACATCCATATTTTTCAGGTATAGAAGGGGTTCAATTAGTTGATTTTACTTATACAGCAGGCGAGCTAAAAGCAACAAAGTCTTGGGTTTCAAGATCAAAATATGTTGATGACCTTTATATTCAGATTGCACAGTATGATTTGAGAAGTATAATAGATAATGCAAATAGTGAGGCTGTAAAAAAAGAGGCAGAGAATATGAGTTTGGCTCTTGATGGGATATATAAGCAAATTTATTCAAGGGGGAAGAAATGAAATGATAAAAACAGTGCAATATAGGTCAAGAGCGGACTCTAATAAAACATACGAAATGCCGCAAGAGAGTTTAAAGCAGGCAGATAATATAATGAAAGTTATCCTTAAGACTCACGACCTAGACAACCTTGTAAAAAGGATAAATGAACACTATTATTTTGGAAATATAAATCTCTTCACAAGAGAGGATCTTCTATCAACTGCCAGAAAGATAGTGGAAACAGAACAAGGAACACGAGAATCCTTCAAACTTGTGGATGAATTCTATATTAAAACGGGCATATATGAATCTTACAAAATAATGGAAAAGGCAAAGGCAATGAATGAATCTCTTACAAATTCTCTTGATGAATCATATGGGATGTTGGGAAGGGAGAAGAAGTAAAATGCCAGAAAATGCATTGGATGAGATAACAGAATTAACCTATCTACATCTCAATAACCCATGGAGATGGAAAGGAAATATAGAGAATCAACTCAATCAAGTAACAGACGAAAAAGTCCTGAAGATGCTTGTTGAATCTGGAATAGCATATTTAAGAGAAGCTCATATTAGAGATAAGGATTTAATGTGGTACTTTGAGGGTATTAAGCAATCATTTAATGCAAATGAAGCTGGAGCATTAATGAATTGGATGTTTTGTGCAAGAAAGGAGACACATCTTCAAAATTTAGAAGATGTAAAAAAAATATATTCTCTTGTTAGAAATAAAGCCCTTGAAAGAGGGATAAATATTAAAAAATATCCTGAAAGATTGGAGGAGCTAACAGAATAAAGTGGAAATAATTGAATACAAACTAAAATCTGATTCTAACAAAACGGTCAAAGTTCCCAAGGAATATACAGAATGGGCATCAACCATAGTGAAGTCTGCAATGAGCGGTATAAACTCAAGCGAGTTAGATAAAATGATACAGACAGACAGATATTTGCAGACTTATGAATTTGTTGCTTGCGCTTTAAAGCTTGGAGAAATGAAACCTGGAACAGAGAGATGTCATAGGATGCAGGATATAGTTTACCTCAGCGTTTGCAGAGCATATTGCTTTGATAGGGTAGGTGAAATAGATGGGAGAGAAGGAATTAATTTGGGCATATACCTTACTAAAATTATTGAAAGTTTATAATTAAAATGTCAGATAAAAACATTGCTAAATTAGCATTACATGGAGAAGAAAAATTAAAGACAGAGATAATAGATAAGTTATTACAAGTAGAGATAGCAATGTCAAAGTTAAATAATCCTAGAAGAGGAGAGAATTATCCTATAGGTATGAATTTTGATATTAAAAATAGTATTCAGGCATACAATTCAGTTAAGAAATCTTTGGAAGAATGCGGAGTTGATGTTAGTGTATTTGAAGAAAGATTAAATCAAATGAAAAAGGAGTATAATTATACAGATTAAAATGACAAAAGTATACACCGCTATAGAGATAAGACCTAATTATACTCTGGATGAGCTCAAGCGTGGAAAATTTATGGAAATAAAATCTGCTATGTTATATGAAAAAGCCTCTGACAATAAAGATATATTTATTCTAGGATTGCAAAGATATCCACGTAAGGGGCAAGTTCATTTAACTAAATACTTTACATTTCTTGGAGATATTGGAAATAAATTTATGAAAGAGGGCGTGGGAGTGGATAGGGTAGATGAATTATTAGGAAAAGTAATTATGGGTATTGTAAACAAAAAGGAACCATTTTTAGATGGTCTTTGTGGTTGGGATTAAAATGAAAAATAGGAAATTTTTGACAAGTATAAAATACTGGAGGTATTTTACACAATGAAAAATAGGAAATTTTTGACAAGTATAAAATACTGGAGGTATTTTACACAATGAAAAATAGGAAATTTTTGACAAGTATAAAATACTGGAGGTATTTTACACAATGAAAATATATCAAAAATCAATAAGAACAGGAGAAAACAAAGTAATTATGGATGCAATAGGATTCCAATTAAGTATAGAATCTGCTCAAATAATCCCGGGTGAATATCCCCAGAAAGATTCTCTTATTCTTGGATTAAAAAAATACATTGGGAAAAAAGTTATTTATCACTATGAATTAATTGGACAAGACCTTCATGATAATTTTAAAACTGACATAGGTGTGGGGAAAATTGAAGAGCTCGTTGGAAAAAAAGTTATAGGTTTTATTGATAAGCATGGGGAAATTGTAAGTGGTTTAGGCGTAATAGGAGATAAAAAATGAAAAATAGGAAATCTTTGATAAGTATAAAATACTGGAGGTATTTTACACAATGAAAAATAGAAAATTTTTGACAAGTATAAAATACTGGAGGTATTTTACACAATGAAAAATAGAAAATTTTTGACAAGTATAAAATACTGGAGGTATTTTACACAATGAAAACAATCGAATATACAATAAAATCTGATTCATGGGGAAATGTTCAATTGCCGCAAGAGCCTTTTGAAAAAGCCAAAGAACTTATTGAAGATTTATCCAAACCTAAATCAGGAATTGATTTGCTAAATTTTGTAGGAAATCATCTTTACTTGACAAATGAATCAATACTTAATTTAGCAAAGGAATTTATTACTTCTGAACCTTACAGCAAAAAAGCATTGGCATTGCAGGATGAGCTTTTTCTTAGTATAAGCATGGATTATATAAACAATACTTATGCTTGGGAAATGAATCACTTAAAAGAAGAATATGAGAAGGCTGAAAAGGATATAAATGGAAAGTACAAGAGCGTTGCAGACCCAATAATGAAAATGATTGAAAAATTTAAACTAAAGGAGAACATGGGAAAAAACTAAAATGACAAATAATAAAGAAGTAGAAACAGTAAATTATATACATAAATCAAATCCTGAAAAGATAACTATTGTTCCGGAAGAATTTGCAAAGAAAGCTGAAGGATTGGTTAAGTATATTCTTGAAACTGGAGGAGATATTAATATTCTTGATAAAATTAAAGATAATCCAGAATTGTTTGATGTAAGAGTTGTTAATGATATGGCAAGACTAGCCAAAAAAAGAGGGAATTTAGGAAGTTCACAAGCACTTAAGTTACAGGACAGTCTTTATCTTAATGTTTGCATATTATGCCTAGAGGGTATATACGGCATGAACTCATACCAGAGATATGGGTTAGATGTTCTTCTCAGAGGTCTTAATAAGGATGTTAAAAGTTTGGGATTGGAAAAATAAAATGAAAAACGTTGAATATAAAATAAAATCTCTTCCTGGAAAATGTGTACAGGTTCCAGAAGAGACAGCGGTGAAAGCCCAGGAATTCCTTGATTTTGTTCTTGAAGTAAGACAACCAGCATCTTTAGTTAGTAGAGTAATGGATTTTACTTATATTGTAAGGACTTCAATAGGTGACAATGCTTATCTTATGATTAAGCTTAAAGATTCTGGTGAAGCTAAAGATGCTGAAAAGTTGGCTCTTCAAGACAAGCTTTATCTTGACACATGCTTATTCATCCATGGATATAATGAAAGTTCAAATTCAAAAGATATGCCTGATTTTTTGAATCCGATAAGAGATGCTCTTAAAGAGGTTTGTGAAATATAGAAGGAAGTAAAATGCCCAACACAGAAAACATGCCAAAGGTTGAACTTATAGAATTGAAGAACACTTTTGTGAGAGTCCCAACACAAAAGTTATATGACAGATTAATGAAAATATACGAGGCTGGTAAATGGAATTGGGAAAATGGGAATTTGCCAACTGATTATCGCTTCCAGGTTTGCATAATAACTCATGTGGAAGCAAAAGATAATTTCAATCATACAGAACAACCTAAATATTACAAAAATTTTAACAGCATTACAGTAAATGAATTCTGTCAAAAAGAAAATATTGATGAACTTAAACAGCAAGAGATAAACAAATGGTTCAGATACAACAAGTCAAATAGATTAAGTTTAGGACAGAGGTTGATTTAAAATGTCAACAATTGAATATGCAAAGTACAAATTCAAATCAGATTCTAAAAGAATAGTTAAAATTCCAAAAGAATATTTATGCAAGGCTAGTGAGTTAGTTGGCATGACGCTAAGTTCTAAAAATACATCCGATTTCACAAAAAAAATTATTGCAGACCCCTACTTTATAGTAAGGTATGTTACTCCAATGACTGAAGACTTGGTCAGAGCAAAAAAAGGAACACAGGAAGCATTTGTTATGGAAGATAAAATATTTTTTGCAACATGCTTAGAAATGTCCTATGATGATTTAATTGGAAAAGAAGGTGAAGAGAGAATTGAAGTAATGAAGAATAATGAATTTCTTAGGAGAACTCTGGAAGATTTTTAATTAAAATAAAAATTAGGGAATTTTACACAATGACATACTGGGAAACATTAAATTCTATTGTTAAGGGCGTTGAATTTGTAGTTGCTGGAGGAGTTTGTGGATTAGCTGGTTATTTTACTCTTCTTGAGGGTTTGCAGTTTATTGATGCTATTTCTCCATTTAATAAAAAAGTAAAATCTCAGGCACAACTGGAGAAAGTTGTAAGGGAAAGAGCACAAAAATTGGGACTAAATCCTAATAACATAGATGTAAAATACAGCTGGATTGGAGAGACATATGCTGACAAAAGAGGGGAGAGGGACATTTTATCTTTGGGCAATGGTTTAGGATGCAAAATAAATTCTGTTGACCATGAACTCTGTCATATTAAAAATAGGGATTGTGATAGAGAAGAATCAAAGGATTGGTATTATTATTTTGTAGCAGAACCTAGGGCAGTGCTGTATGAAGTTTTTGGGTTGAAAGTTGGATGGAAGAAAAAATGATAAAAAACATTGAAGATACAACAAGAACAATATCGGGCATAGAGTTGGCTAAATTTCTTAATGTTCATCCGTCTGATTATAATGTTCTATATCCAAACAAGAAAGGGCATAGAACAAGGCTTGGAGATAAATATTGCCCGTGCATAGATTTAGGAATTAACTCTGACATGTGCCAGGGTATTCTAACTGTTATGGATGCTCTTAAAATGCCCCAGATAAAAGATTTTCCAACAAAGATGATCCCTATTACATGGGGGAAATACAAAAGCGGAGATGTTTTAGTTGATACAGGATTTGATATAGCATACTTATACATTGGAAAATCAATAAACGATGAAGATGTTGTTCTCAATCTGGGGGGAGACACGGGGGAAAGAGGAAATATACAGAGAGGTTATGTAAATAATAAAGAATATAATACGCTTTTCTGCACCAAGAGATTATTTCCTGTAAATATAGATTCCAGGATAATGGCTCAGGTATATATTATGTAATGGTTTGGTTAATTTTTAATTGATTAACTGTTAATTGGCTGGATTAGACTATTATTATATACTTGTTATGATAGATGATATGATTTTACTGTGATAACTATTTATTATTTAACAAATAATATTTTATCCATATAATCATATTAATATTATTTTATCACATAAATGCTTTTAAAATTTAATTCAATTTAGAACTTATGAAGAGGGAGAAGGGTCTGGAGGAAAAGACTGTAGCAATTTCTGGAAAAGACTTGTGCACACTTATGGGAGTCAGAGTAAAAGATTATGTTCCTTTATATCCAAGAAGGGATACTATAGATGATTATTGTGCGTGCATGGATTTAGGAGATAAACCGCTCCATGAAAATTGCAATGGAATGCTAACTGTTATGCAAGTCCTTACTAAAAATGAACTTGCAGAATTCCCTGAGGCAACAGTTAAAGTTAGTGATGGGGAATATAAGAGCGGAGAAGTATGGATAGACAAGTGTGAGAAAATTGCTTATTTGTTAGTTGGACAATTGCCTAACAAAAAAGATGTTGTTCTTAATCTTGGAGGGGAAACGTACAATCAGGGAAATTTTGAAATAGGATACATAAACGGAAAAAAACCAACAGGAAGAATTCACTTTGACAAAAAGGTTTTTCCTTTATAATTATTAATGAGAAGATTTTTTTATATATTGTTAGACTATTACTTTGTTAGTTTATAATTAATATTATAAGGGGCATATTAAAATAAACTGTGTAAGATAACTTCAATCTTTACTTTTTCTTAAGAATACTTTCTAATTCACTTATCATCCAGTCCGGAAGTTGGGAAGCTATTGTCATAACATTCTTGTCTGACTTTAGCGCTAGTTTATATGTGACTTGTTTCATGGTTTCTGAAAAATCTTCATACTTCCTGTCACTTATCTCCTTAGTTATAAGCAAACCGGGTTTTGCAACAGGTTTTGCAAAATATAAAACCAAAAGAGTATCCTTTCCTCTATCGTCTTTTACATCTTTAGTTCCAATTCTGTATATTATTCCATATCCCTCTTTATCCTTAATAAGGGACCAATCTCCCAAATCTGCAAATGCTTCTCTTTCAAGACTTCCTATATCAATTGGAGTTTCTTCAGGCGAAAATTCTCTCATTTTTATTGAATGGACTGAGTTTGGTCCTTCAGATATTGGTATTTCAAATTCTCTCATGACATTTCATAGCTAATGAGGAATATATAAAACTTTTCAATAAAGAAAGATTTAAAATTACTATTTTCTTAAATAAAATATGAAAAAAATATGGTGGATTTTAATTGTACTTGCTATATTAGTAGTTGCAGGATTGATTATAACAAAACAAATATTTGTGAACACCACAAATAATGTTATACCTTAAACACTTAAAAAAGAAGCAAATATCAAATTCCCCTGTGGATGATAACTTATGAGATTTTACTTAGATAATTGTATCCTTTGTCATTTAATGCATAAAGGTTAAAAATAAAAACAATTGTTTTCATACATTTATATGAAAACAGTAGTAATCGGGGGAGTAGCTATACTAGCTGTGTTTCTTCTTGTGCTATTATTCATTCCTTTGGGAATAGAACCCCTAACTGAAGTTTATTTTGAAAATCACACAACTCTTCCTGCTTATCTCTTTTTAGATAAGCCATACAACTTTTCTTTTACAATTCACAATCTAGAATATCAGGAAATGAGATATTATTACACAATAGATGCTTTTGATGAGAATGGAACTTTTGTAAAAAATTTGGATAAAGGGGCAATTCCGCTGCATAATAATGAAAGCAGAACAACCCATGAAAGCTTTGTTATGGATAAACATTTTGGAAGAGAAGATATTGTTGTAAATGTTACAAAGGATTTATCACTTGAAACTCCAACTTTTAAAAAGAAACTCTGGTGGCCCGATCCCAACTATCCTATGAACATTGATATACATTTCTGGGCAGAGGAAATTACAGGACCTACAATTACTATAACTAATAATACTGCTTGATTATGGTAAGTGCTTTCTGAAAACAAGAAGATAAAATAACAATGGAGAAATTCCTGGTATAATTGCAGAAGTTAAAATTAACCAGCTTAAGTTCAATAATGGAGCATCACTAATTGGAGTTACCTTAAGTAAAGAATATAGAAAATAAAAAGAAGCTATCCATAATACAATAAAACCTATTGCACTAAATCCCATAAGAAATGTTGCTTTATCAGGAGTAGTCTGTGTAGGACCAGTAAAGACAATTATACAAAAGACTATTGTTAATATAATCAGTATTGAAAGATATATGTCATGAAACCTCTTTGGATTATTCATCTTACCTTAATGTTAAAGAGGTTTATAAATTTTAATAATATTTAACTTTAAACAATTAATTATCCATACGCACTTGAAGGAATTTCTTCCTTAAAAAGAAACTCTGGTGGCCCGATCCCAACTATCCTATGAACATTGATATACATTTCTGGGCAGAGGAAATTACAGGACCTACAATTACTATAACTAATAATACTGCCTGATGGGTTGAAAATATAATTAGTAATAAATATAAACTAAATTATACAATAATTGATATGCTGAAAAAGAGGTTTTATGACATTCTTACAGTTGTTTATGTTGTACTTTCTATAGGTGTTTTTTTAATAGGAATAGAAATACTTGCAAAGAACTTAGACAAGGCAATGGCAGGAGATATGGTGGGTTATATTACACCTATGGTAGTTGCCTTGATTATCGATATTATTTTAACTTTCATATACTGGGCATTTATATGGAGATTGGCAATAAACCTACATAAAGCAAATTTTACAAATAAAAGTGATTTAGTTATGACAACTCTCTTTACTAGGATGGGAGTAATATATTATCTGACTAATTTAAGGAAATCTCTAAAGCAATATTACGAAAAATATCCGAATTGAATGGGTTGTTTAGTTAATATGACATTCTGGTTAAAATATTATTTGTTATAATATAATTGGATATTGGGAGAATAAACTGTTGGAGATAATTATTATATTGGATTTAATATTATTATAATTGACTGTTAGAGATAACATTATACATAATTAATCGCATACAATCGCAATAAAACTTATAAGTAATTTATAATCTATAAAGAGAATGGAAGATATGCTTTCTGAATTATTGTTAAGTGTAGGAGACAATCTTAGAACAAAGAACCTTGTGAATTCTGAAGTAATAAGAGAAAATGATGTTCACGCATTCTACAGGCTTGTTAAAAATCCTTCTAAAGTTATTTACGTTAGGGGTTATACTGGAATAAGCAATGAAAAAAATGCTCTGATTTCTGCAAGAATGATGGATTATGAAAAGATGATGAAGATAAGAAAATCAGGAAGAGTCTCTCTGGGAAACGAAAATCAGGCAATAATAGAAGTTTTCCAAAACTTTAACTTTGAGGCTGGGATAATGATGCCCTATGATGCAAATCTTCTTGTAGAAAAACTCGCAGAAAATGTTGAAGAATTAAGAGAGATTGAAAAAGTAAGTAAGAATATTATTTAATTTATTTAATTGTAACAGTCAAGTTAGACTCTTACTTAACGGATTATAATTGTGATGGTGAAATGACGTATATAACTGTAATAATAAACTGTGGCATATAACTATATTTCTTCTATAATAGCTTATTTTCTTTTATAATATGATGAATAACATGACATTTGTGAGTGATGACATAATAACAATATTTAAATACTATAAATTACACTAAAAAACATGGCAAAAGCGAGCAATTTAATGCTTCTGGGAATGTTTGTATTAGTTTTCTCATTTGCACTTGTAAGCGCAAATACTTTAGTTGGTGGTAAAATATATAATTCAGATTTTAGCGGAGTAATTGGAGGAGCTAGCGTAAGTGTGGATTGTGGAACAAGCAATTTGCAAACTACAAGCTTAAGTGATGGAACATTCGCAGTAACATTTAATACACCAAGTTGTAATCTTGCTACTGAAGTTAAAGTAAGCGCAACAAAGGGAACTTTAAACGGAGAAGATACTTCTATAATTAATAATTCAACAGAAAGTCCAGGAGAATATGTTGCAGTTGCAAATGTAAATATACAATCTCCTGTTTCAGTTAATCCTACCATAAGAAGAAGCGGTTCAGGTGGATTTTTCCTTTGCGGAAACACAGTTTGTGATTCAGGCGAAACATATGCAACATGCCCAAGTGATTGTGCTCCAGTTCCTGAAGGCAATACTCTAAACCCACTTGTTGCTCCTTTAAATGATGATTCAGGAAATTCAGGAAATAATAATCCTCCAAGTACAAAAACACAAACTATTCAGGCTACTTCAAATATTCCTGGAATAACTGGAGCAGTTACAGGTGAAGCTGGAGAAAGCAATCACACATGGCTTTTGATAGTGGGAATACTTATGATTCTTGGAATTGCAATGGCAATAGTTTCCTTAATAAGAGGAAATATGTACAGAAAAAAAATGGGCTATAATTAATTAGTTAATTATATCACACATATATTTTAATATTAAAATAAATCTTAAACAAAATGGCAATTACATTAGAAAAGATAAAAGAAATGAATATCCAATTAGGAGGTCGTATTGAAGTAACTATGGGTGGCATGAAATATATGAGATATTTTGCTGGTTTTGATTATGGGTTCGAAAGAAAATGCCTTGGAATTATGTACTATGATACTTACCAAGAAGGCAAAAGACAGGATACTCCAGTCAGAAAGAGATTCGAAAGTATAGATGACATAAAAATATTAGAATACAAAAAATAAAATGGAAATGGATACACAGGATAAAAAAGTCAGAAAAGACAGTAAAGATTCCAAAATTATATGGAAAGCACTGGATTTGATACTTGTTCCAGGTTCGTTCTACAGATTTAATAAAAAAGCAGAGAAATATCATAAGGAACATTACAATATTCAACCAAAGACGGGAGACAAAATTGTAAAATATACTGTTGTACCTATTGTTGAAATATTAAGGGTTGCTGCATATGCATCTGCAACTTACGGTGTATATATTGATTTATTCAAATAATAATATAGGCAAGTATGTGCAAATTTATAAATAACCACATTCCTATTATATCATTATGGCATTTATGTTTATACAGCCCACAATAATTGTTCCTATTTTACTTATTGTATTAATCACTCTTGTTTTCATTGGGATTGTTGTGCTTATTGTGAAGAAAATGAAAGAGAGATGGAAAAGAATAAGGATTAGTGTTGAAAAGCTGAAGAAGTTAAGCGAAAAGAGTAAGGTTAAGTTAAAATAAATGTTTGATCAGTTAGGTTAATAGCTAGTTAGAGTATAATATAGGTTAATAATTATAAGTTATCATAGTAAAATCTTATTGGTTATTATAATTAATAGCAGTTAATAATTAATTTTCAAAGGGAATTGTGTGTAAATGATATATAACAGTATAATAATTGAAGCATGTATAAGATAATTACTTGTACATTCATATTAACTACTTCTTGTTCATGTAAAACAATTAATCTCAAAGGGAATCGCATGCAGGTAAATAAAAAATAATATGCAGATACAAAAAAATGATCCTCTTTTACAGCTTTTTGTTACTACAAAAATACAATTTATTGTTCTGAAAATAAAAACAATCCGTGAAACGTATATATTAGAAAGAATATGATGAATAATTAAAGTGACAAATTTTATCTCGATAAAACGGCTTTTTTTAATTTACTTCATTTAGAGTAAGTAACAACAAAAAATACATTTGTCGACGACAATAATGCTTAAAAAGAAATCTGGTGTGAGAAATTAACTATGGTAGAAAAAAGGCGTGCAAAAGGGGCACAAAAAATTATGACAGAATTCAGTTCGGAAGTTGGTTTTGAAATCACTTCACGACTTTATAGTTATCCGGATAAAATTGCGATAACGAATCTGCTTTGCAGAGGATTACCTACACAGTTGAAAGGAGGTTATAAAAGATGAAAAAATTATTATTAAGCCTATTAGTGATGTCTGCTTTGGTGTTATCAATAGCGCCAGGAGTTTTCGCTACAGACGTTCGTTCTGGACTTGGTGTGACTATTACAACAGAAAATTTCGCTCCACAAGTGTGGCAGTGTGATCATAGAGTTGTAATGGATGACTCTACTGAACCAGGAAGAGTTTCAGATAATGGAACAATGCTTGTTGAAAGAATCAACAACTACGCTTTCGAAGGAGAGCAAATTCAATGGAGAGTTCTTGTATTAGATAAGAACGGAATTGAAAAGGTTGGTGATGTTCACGTAACTGTTGGTGGAGATATCGAAGCTAACTGTCATTTAGATAGTATCTTAGGTGCAAATACTGAAATAGAATCAGATTGTAATGCAAGAATTGGTGAAGAACACCTTACAACACCAGGATACGCAAATGTTGCTGCTTACTATACATGTACTTTAACAGTCGAATCACCAGAATCTCAAAATGAAGCATTCTACGGTAAGAAAGACGTTACAGTTGAAGCTACAGATATAGATGGAGAAATTGGAACAATGGCTGAAGCAGAAAATTGGTTCTTTAACCCAGTTATTCAATTGTCAGTAGATGGAAGCATCTCATTCGACAATGTAAGACCTGGAACAAGCTCTTACTCAGATATGGTTAAAGTAGGAAACGATGCTGACGATGGTTCAGGAGTTTTACTTGATATGTTTATATCAGGAACTGACTTCTACGACTCATCAAGTTCTGGCGCTAAGTGCGGAACAACAAATCAATTGCAATTAAGCAACTTCAGATACTACGCAACTAACGGTGCTTACTCAACACATACTGACCCAAGAAGCGATATTGAAGGATACGCTCCAATAAGATACGGAATTGGATTCAATGATCCAAACCCATTCTACAATCAGAACGAAATTCTTCAGGCTCAAAAGGTAGGACCTTACTACACAGCTAACATATTAGCACCTGGATCAGAAATGGCTTTAACATTCAGACTTAACCTTCCAGAACCATGTAATGGTGACTTTGATACTGGACAGATTTATTTCTGGGGTGAAGCAATCTAAGTTGACTTTATTTATTTTTTATTTTATTTATTTTTTTCCCACTCAAAAACCCCTTGAGGGGTTCAAATGGAGCGCAAGCTCCAAAATCAGACGCAGAAGGAGAAATCCTCCTGCACTCACAAACACAAAAACAAACACAAAGAAAACAAACAAACAATACACAGAAAAACAGAAAAGAAAAACATACAAAAAAATACTAGAAAAAAACAGACTAAACAAAAAAACAAAACACAAAATGAAAAACAAAACAACAACTTTGGTTATGGGAATGTTAATCCTAGGAATACTTATGCTTAGCTTCGCAAGTGCTGATTGTATATCTACTTTTACTAAAGGACAAAAAGAGATTTTTTGTAATCCTGCACAGGACAGAACATGCGGAAGCACAACTTGCCAAGTTTGCATGGGAAGTTATAATGCAACAAAAGGATGCTACAATTCTGGTTCTTCTAATGGATGCAATAACGGTGGATACTGTACTGGCTCTAATGGAAATAGTACTAATAATAATACTTTTGATTTAAGTCCTCCTATATTTAATATATCAAGTCCTCTGAATGGAACAATATTCAATTCAACAAAGTTATCTCTTAAATTTTCACTCAATGAAGTTGCAACTGTTTACTATAAGGATGTTAAAAAAAATACAAACATGTGGATAAAAGTCTGTGATAAATGCTCCGTTGGAAATCCCTCATACTCAAGTATAAGAAGCTTCTCTGAAGGAGAAAACAATTTGATGTTCAAAGCTGTTGATATGGCAAATCCTCCAAATACAGCTTATGTAAGTGTTAAATTCTTTGTTGACAGTGTGGCTCCAAGAATATATACTACAACTCCAACAGCTGGAGATTTTGCTGATGGAAATTTTGAAGTTCAGTTCAAAGAAACAAATGCAAAGAGAGTAACTCTAACATACGGAACAGACAAAGTAAATTTGAATTTAAGTAAATGCTACAATTCAACATCTGATAAAAAAATATGTGATATTAATGTTAATTTGAGCAAATACAATGGACAGAAGATTCTATATTCCTTTGAAGTAGAAGACATTGCTGGAAGTACATACAAATCAAAACCTACTAATGTTAGCATTGATATAAAAGCTCCTGTTGTTAATAATCCTTCTTCATTCTTCAAAGTAAATGGAAGATATGTTGATTTTAACATAAGCATAACTGAGCCTAATTTTGACAAAGTTGTCTTCATAAAAACAACTGATTCAAGAGCAACTCAGACTACATTGTGTACAAGATTAGTAAATGGATATTGTACAAAACATCAGAGTTTCATAAAAGGAAATTATTCATTATCAATACAAATTACAGACAAAGCAGGAAACGCAATTGCACTTCCTGCAAGCTTTAAGATTGCTTGATGAAAATGGGGTTCTTTAGAAAAGAACCTACAATGGTAGAAAAAGAAATGGTAAAGATGACAAAAGGGAAACAAAAAAGGGAAACAAAAAAGGGAGTATTATTAGTTCTAGCTTTAGCATTTGTACTTATTTTTGTATTCGGATTTGCAAGTGCTGGAACAATTCAAACTTCTTATTGCGGAGATGGACATTGTAACAATGGTGAAACATGCGATAGCTGTTCAGCCGACTGTGGAACATGCCAATGTCATATTGAATTAACAAAATCAGTAAGCAATAGTAATCCTAAAGTTGGAGATACTGTAACTTATACTTTACATTACAAAAATACAGGAAATGATGTTTGCACTGGTGGAGGAGTAAGAATAGAGGACATGCTCAGCAGTGGTTTGCTTTACAAAGGAAGCTTTACAAAAAATACTACAAATGATTTAGACAGTGATGGAATAGATGCTGCATGGTATGAAGTTCCTGGATTCAATTCAACTTCTAATACTTTAACATGGAATGTTCACAGAGTTTCTCCAGGAGAAGAAGGAACAATAACTTTTGACGTGAAAGTTCTTACACCATCTCACTGCGGAAGTTTCCAAATTCCTAATTATTTCAGAGCATGGAGCAATCAAGAAGACTGGAAGAGCAGCAGTACAGTTAATTTGAATGTAGATTATAATTGCCCAGTTTGTGGAGATGGCGTAGTTAATCAGGCAAATGAAACATGTGATGATGGAAATTTAAATAATAATGATGGTTGTTCATCAACTTGTAAAATTGAAAGATGTGGAGATGGAACAAAGCAGGCTAATGAACAGTGTGATGATGGAAATACAAATAATACAGATTCTTGCAGAAACAATTGTAAATTTCCTTCTTGCGGAGATGGGGTAAAAGATTCTAATGAAGAATGCGATGACAATAATACAATAAGCGGAGATGGATGTTCTTCAACTTGTAAAACGGAATGTTTGCCTTACTGCGGAGATCATTTGATAAATCAAGCAAATGAAACATGTGATGATGGAAATTTAAATAATAATGATGGATGTTCTTCAACTTGTAAAATTGAAGCGTGCGGAGATGGGGTATTACAAACTAACGAACAATGTGATGATGGAAATTTAATTAATGGCGACGGATGCTCATCTAACTGCCACAATGAACAATTGCCTTCGTGCGGTGATGGAGTTAAACAATCAAATGAAGAATGTGATAAAGGAATATTAAACGGAAATATTTGCACTCCTCTATATGCAAGTTCATGCACGTATTGTTCAAGCATATGTACAAATATAACATTAACCGACGGATATTGCGGAGATGGAATCGTACAATCTCTTCATGAAGAATGTGATGATCACAATAATATAAATGGCGACGGATGTTCTTCAACTTGCCACAAGGAAACAATACATTACTGTGGAGATGGAAACCTAGATAATGGAGAAGAATGCGACTTAGGAACAAATAATGGAAAGATGTGCACTCCTACTTATGGAGGCGTATGCACTTACTGTTCTAATCAATGTGGAAATATTTCTTTGACAGACGGATATTGCGGAGATGGCTTGCTTCAAAGTCCTCCAGAACAATGTGACGACGGTAACTTAGATAATGGAGATGGATGTTCTTCAACATGTCAAAATGAAGAACAAAAACAATGCATAGAAAATATTTCAATAAGATATTCATATACAAATTCTTTCGGAACAGGAATTGCGCTTGGATATGAAAACGGAACGTGGATATCAGCAGTTTCTCCTGACTTATTAAAAGGAATTTACAAAGCAAGATATTACGTTGATAATAATATTGCAAACACAACAAATAATGCACATATAACAGTAAAATTAGATAGCACTGTTTTATCAGATTATTCTTATTTGATAAGCAAGTATCATTCAAAGACTATAACAATAGATACAACGGGTCTTGCGTGTAATTCTATGCACAAAATTTCGGTAAAGACGGAAAGCCAGTGCAATAGTATTTGTATCCAGGATAATACAACAGATAATTATGCTGAAAGAAGTTTCTTTGTAATGTGTGAAACACCTCGTTGCGGGGATGGAAACCTTGATGCTAGTGAAGAATGCGACGATGGAAATACAAATAATGATGACGGATGCTCGGCAAACTGTAAATTAGAAAATTGTGGAGACGAAATCAAACAAACTGGAGAACAGTGTGATCTTGGTTTGTTAAATGGTCAAATTTGTACTCCATTATATAATAGTTCATGTACATACTGCTCAAGTTTATGTCAAAATATAACATTAACAGACGGAAAATGCGGAGATTCAGTTGTACAATCACAATATGAACAATGTGATAAAGGAATATTAAATGGACATGTTTGTACTCCACTTTATGGAAGTTCTTGCACTTATTGTAATGCAACATGCAAAAATGTAACACTTACCGACGGATATTGCGGAGACCATATTTGTAATGGACCTGAAACATGTTCAACTTGTTCAACAGACTGTGGAACTTGTAATCCTATATGTGGTAACGGAATAAAAGAAGGAAATGAACAGTGTGATTTGGGAGACTTCTTAAATGGAAATATTTGTACTCCATTATATGGAGGTTCATGCACATATTGTTCTTGTTCATGTCAAAATATAACATTAACAGACGGTTCTTGTGGGGACTCAATAGTTCAATCACAATATGAACAATGTGATAAAGGTGGATTAAATGGACAAGTTTGTAGTCCCTTGTACGGTGGTTCATGTACTTATTGTAATTCTACATGTAAGAATGTAACTTTAACTGATGGA
>Ga0182021_10001440_pt1 | contig 27202 bp, 21 predicted proteins | sample 612E3MmetaG_FD_120493 | JGI IMG/M metagenome (GOLD analysis project Ga0182021, IMG submission 120493) | Permafrost microbial communities from Stordalen Mire, Sweden - 612E3M metaG (Illumina Assembly) | ecosystem: Environmental > Terrestrial > Soil > Wetlands > Permafrost | place: Sweden...
CAGATGGTGTCTTCGTGGACCCATCTCAAACCAACGAAAGAGTTGCTGGCACAGTTCAGGTCCGACCTCGAAAACAAGTACAGCCAGGTTCTGCACTACAAGCACGGCTGGCACTACATCGTCGCTGTCAATGGAAAGGACACGTACTACCGCTGTCAGAATACCGAGACGATGTTGCGGTCATTTATCCTTCACGCGGAGGAAGCGCTCCGAGACGGGCAACAAATCCGATTCGCGTACTGCTTACCAGAATACATGCCCGAAGGAATTGAGTGGGCGGCAGCTCCCGCTCAGAAATGATGGTTACGGCAGCTCACCGACCTGGAGGCTGGAGCTCCCCGCCGCCAAATCTGCGCGTCACACCACCTCCCGGACGGTTCGCGGATGGACAGGGGCAGACGCTTCCAGTTCTCCCGTCGCCGAGGTTGCGCAGGCTCCGCCGACGCCGCCGTTGCGAGCTTCACCGACTGCCAAGGCAACCAGCCCAAACCAGACACACTGCCAGCCGCTGTTTCTCCAATTTTACCGTGGGTCAAGGTAGTGCCTGCGGCCTCCACCTCCACGGGATCATTCGTTTCCCCCTCGTTGGTGCCGGTGGCACGCTGCCTCGGCACTCATCCACCGTTTGACTTTCCACGGTGTGGCGAAACCGCCAATCGGCAGTGATCGATAAGGTGCACGATGCACACACGAGCATGCGCCGAACGGCACAAGCTCATGGAAACGCAAAACCCGTTTGGTCCCGTCATCTACTCCTATACCCGTGCCCAGGCCATCGAGGACGGGGTCCTCGTAGATCTCACCCAGTTCGAGACCGTACGCCAACACTGGAAACTGCACATGGCCTGCACGGACACCGTGTGGAACGCCATCGAGAACGCCGTCCGCGAACACGGCAAAGACTTCGAGGGGATCATGCACGACATCTCCACGATGGCGAAGATCGCCATCGGCAAGGCCACCACCAGCGAGGATACGATCCTCTTCACCGTCATCATCGGGAAAGCCCACAAAAACCTGAAGCTCCACATCGGGCCGGGAGACACCGAGACCCCGGTTCTGACGCTGATGCTGCCGGGCGAAGACTAAACCAAGGGGCTTCGGCCCTTTTTTTCGTCTGTCCCCTCACACCCCCTTGAGTTTCTTGGCGACCTCTTTGGCGGGCTCGACGAGCCAGATTTTGCGGGCGTCGGTTCCTTCGCCTAAGCCGGAGAACATGACGATGGCCTCATCGACGGCCGTCTCCTGTCCGCGGAAGTCGAGGATGTGGCCGTGGGGCTTGGTATCGTTGAGGACGCGGTTGGTGCGGGAAAAGGCCTGGATGAGGCCGTGGTGCTTCAGGGTTTTGTCAACGTAGAGGGTGTTGAGGAACTTCGAGTCGAAGCCAGTGAGGAGCATGTCCACGACGAGGGTGACATCGATCTTCTCGGCGCCCTTGCGGGGGAGGTCGGCGTTGGGGAATTTCTGGTCTTTGATGCGCTGCTGGACGTCCTGGTAGTAGAGGTCGAATTCGCCGACGGAGTGGTTGGTGCCGAAGCGCTCATTGTAGGTGGCGATGATGGCGGCGAGGGCGGCCTTTTTCTCCTCGGGCTCCTCTTCGTTGTCGGCCTGCTCCTGCTGCAGATCACATTTCCGACCATGCGCGCAAGGACGCCACCGTCGATGTCGAGGATCGTCACTCGGTGAAGGGCCATTGAGGTTCACGTGACGAACCTCGATCGCGTGCTTTACCCCAGCGACGTTCACGGGGGCATGACGCTTTCCGAGGTCGCACTGCTGGCGGAGCGGGCACACGAAGAGAGCGCAATTCCGCCATTCCACGATTCTTCGCTTGAGGCTAACGCAATTTATGCGCACAAAATGGCATTGAACGGCTCCGGTCGGCTGTTTCATTAAGAACGCTTTCAAGCCTCACGATTTACAGCAAGCGAATCCACCGCGCCGCAATTTACCCGGTATCTATGAACTCCTCACAACTCCCGCTTAAGTCCATTTTCCGCGCGATACGTCTGCCCCTATTGGTTGCGACACTCTGCATCAATATCGCAGCGGTAAGCGCCGCCGACAGAGTGAATGAACACGTTGGCCCTTTTTTTGAGGCGATTAAACAGTCAAATGTGCGCAAAGTTGAGATGATGATTAAAGCTGATCCGTTTCTGCCAGATTCTGAAAACGATCTCCATTGGACAGCGTTGGGGACGGCCCTTGAAACGCTACTCCAATTGCAGGAGAAAGACGAACCAGACATGGCAATGATTGCCGAATCCCTTAAGGTATTGGTTCAACTGCTAGAGTATGGTGTTTCGGTGCACCCCAGCACTTTTGCGCACTTAGTTACTGTCCAAAAAAATAGACTTACAAAAGAGCAATACGAGCTTTTGGTCGATTTGCTTCTCAAGAATAAATTCGACCCTAGCGAATGTGCAGGTGCTTATGGTCACTATGCAGATTTGTATGACATGAACGCATACGGTTTTATTATTCTACGCGGACTGGAAAAAGACTATTCTACGAGGAACGTTTCTCTACCAGATGACTACTGTGACGCAATCCTACTCCAGCTTTTACAAAGCAAGAAGAACTTCTGGGAGGTTGGCCTGGCAAACGATAAGCAAAAAGGGGGCATTTTTAATTACGCATCGTTTATGCGTATGACGGATGGACCAAACCTCAGTTGGTCGTTTGTTCATAATGCAGAGCCAATAACGCTTTTGATTCAGCGCTTCCTTAATTTCCCGCAAATTAGCGCATCGTTTCCAAAATCACGCGCATATCTTTTAGAGCACCACTAGATCACCAGATGTAACTGTGAGAACATTAGCAATTTATTATTCAGCGGTCTTGTGTTTCGCGGCAGCTGATTTGGTGGCGGCTGACGTTAGTTACGTAGGTCGCGTTGTTTTCCGCACTTCAATCGGAAGTGTAGAAGTCTTCGAAGGAACAACCCGCATCTGCGCGGTGAGGAAATTCGAACCTGCGCTGGTAAAGCTTCCTGTGGGAGAGCATGTATTTATCGCGCGCGACGCAGATGGACTTAGCGCCACCTACAAAGAGGTCATAACTGCAGACGAAACTTGTTACGTCGAACTCACGAAGAAGGGTGTAATTTCAAAAGACGATCCTTTATCACTGCAGCAATTTGAGAAGCATGAGACGACGGCAGACGATGAAGGTCTCACCCCTGCGATGCGGACGGCGGTTTGGAGTATGGAGAAGAAAGTTTTGGATGAATTCTCAATCGACACCGGACTAGTTGTATTCATAGAAGGCAGCTCTGCTGTGCGCGATGGAAGAGAAGCTATTTATAGCGATTGGACACCGACGAGTTTGCACAAAGAAAGGTCGTTCGTTGACCGCTGCGGAGTGACACATACCCTTCGTTTCACGACTTACTTCAAAGGAAGCGTCCATTCTAATAGGCTTGGTGGGGGAAGCTTCAAAGGTCGTGTTCGTATTGAATTGAGCGTAGATTCAAACGCCATCAGCGACGAATTTGACATGGCTCCTGACCCTGTCCTTAGCGGAAATATTACCCATTTTATTGTATCATCAAAGATCAAGCTTTGGAAGTTTGAGATTGCGAGCGATGTCGTTAAGGTGCGCCAAGATGTAGGCACTGAAGAACGAGCGCTGCTCGCCAGTGGTAAGCACCCGCTCTATCTAAACAAAGATTAGCGACACGCACCATATAGGCGAATGACGCCGAGGCGGATTGGACCACACAGCGGTGTGGCTCACACGCCCGCGCCGCTCACCGACCGGTCGGCTGGCGCTTCGTGCCGTTGACGGCACATCGCTGCCACCGCCCTGACGGTTCGCGGACGGGCAGAGGCAGACGGTTCCAGTTCTCCCGGCGTCGAGGTTGCGCAGGCTCCACCTACGCCGCCGATGCGAGCTTCACCGACTGCCAAGGCGCCCAGGCGAAGACTGAAGCAGCGGGCTTTGCCCCCATTTCGGAAGAAAAGTGCGGTTCGGTCGTTCGCCCAGCGTGGTACTTGACGATCCAATACCACGCAGAGCTCACGTACACGGCGTGTGACGTGGACTGCTGCGGTGCCCTGAAATCTTGGTTCCGTGCTGAAGCACGACACCTGCGATTTTCAGCAGCTCCTCACAGACCACCAATCCACACGCCTACGAACAACAGACCAGATTCCCGCCCGCCCTCACACCTCGCTTCGCCCAGCATCGTCGCTGCGGTGTGAATCCCGTGGGTCTTCGATCAAGGACGGACCTCTCTGCTTTCCAGCGCGAACACCAAGTGGCAGCGGCTTCGGCCTTTTGACAGCTATTGGCGCGCGACGACTCGCCACGACATTTGCAGAAATCCCTCGCACCTCGTTGCCGATTCCTATTGTGTCCGCTGGTATGCAATGGATTGCCCCATCAGAGAAGGACGTTGCCACCGACACACTGGAGAAACGCCTTTGGGCCGCCGCTGACCAGTTCCGCGCCAACAGCGGCCTCAGCGCTGCGCAATACTCCCAGCCCGTCCTTGGCCTCATCTTCCTACGCTTTGCCGAGGTCCGCTTCGCGGTGCAGCGCGCTAGGCTGGAGAAAACCGCCGCTTCGTCCCGCCGGGGCAGCCGCCTGGATGAACCCGCGGCGTACCATGCCGACGGCATCCTCTATCTCGCGCCCAACGCCCGGTTCGATTTCCTGCTGAGTCTGCCCGAGGCGACGGACATTGGCGCGAAGGTCAACGATGCCATGCGCGACATCGAAAAGCACAACTCCCAACTCGCCGGTGTTCTGCCTAAGACCTACAATCTCTTTACCAGCACCCTCCTCAAGGAGCTGTTGAAAAAAGTTTCCGAAATTCCCGCTTCGCTGGACTACGATGCCTTCGGGCGCATCTACGAATACTTCCTCGGCGAGTTCGCCATGAGCGAGGGGCAGGGCGGCGGCGAGTTTTACACTCCCAGCAGTATCGTCCGCCTCCTGACCGAAGTCATCGAGCCGTATCGCGGGCTCATCCTCGATCCAGCGTGCGGTTCCGGCGGCATGTTCGTCCAGTCGGCCCGGTTCGTCGCGGAGCACAAAAAGAATCCTGCCTCAGAACTGTCCATTCACGGCGTTGAAAAAACCGACGAGACCGGCCGCCTCTGCCGGATGAATCTTGCGGTGCATGGCCTGGAGGGCGAAATCCGCCACGGTGGCCAGGTGAACAGCTACTACGACGATCCACACGACGCCACCGGCCGGTTCGATTTTGTCCTCGCCAATCCGCCGTTCAACGTGAACGCCGTGGACAAGGAGCGGCTCAAAGATTCTGTCGGGCCGGGCCGCCGTTTCCCCTTCGGCCTACCACGAACCGACAACGCCAATTACCTCTGGATTCAGCTCTTTGCTTCCGCACTGAACGCCAAGGGCAGGGCAGGATTCGTCATGGCCAACTCAGCTTCCGATGCCCGGTCATCGGAACAGGAACTCCGCCGCCAGCTCATCGAAAGCCGTGCGATGGACGTGATGGTCGCCGTCGGCCCGAACATGTTCTACACGGTCACACTGCCGGTGACGCTCTGGTTCCTCGACAAGGGCAAAGGCAAGACCAACCGCGCCGACACCGTCCTCTTCATCGACGCCCGTCACATTTACCGGCAGGTGGACCGCGCGCACCGGGAATGGACGCTCGGGCAGATCAGCTTCATTGCCAACCTTGCCCGCCTCTACCGCGGTGAAGCCCTCGATTTCACTCTCGGTGGCGACGAAGCCCGCGCGAAGCTGATCGAGGTCATTGGTGATCCAAAGTCGAAAATCGAGAATCTGAAATTTAAGGATGTTCCCGGCCTGTGCCGCGCCGCCACCCTCAAGGAAATTGAGGCGCAAGGCTGGTCGCTCAATCCCGGCCGCTATGTCGGCGTCGCGCCGGGTGAAGCCGTCAGCGACGAGGACTTCAAGGAACAGCTCGAAACGCTGAACGAGGAACTCGAAACTCTCAACGCCCAGGCGCGCGACCTCGAGCAAAGCATCGCCCGCAACGTAGCGGATATTCTGGAGGCGTGACGGTGGCGGCCTATCCCACAGTCCCACTGCGCGAAGTTTGTGAGTCCATCGAATACGGCTACACGGCAAGCTCAACGACTGAGCCCGTAGGACCGCGCTTCCTCCGCATCACGGACATTGTGCCGGAGCGTTTGGATTGGGAATCAGTCCCATTCTGCGAGATCGAACCAAAGAAACTCGCCAAGCATCGCCTGCGGACAGGGGACATCGTAATTGCACGCACTGGCGCAACCACGGGTTGGGCAAAGTTCATCAAAGATCCGCCCGACGCAGTCTTCGCTTCCTACTTGGTCCGTGTCCAACCTGCCGCGTCTGTCGACGCGCGGTTCGTCGGGTTCGTGGTCGAATCTTCGGTTTACAAGGATTTCATTCAGCAACACATGGGCGGCGCGGCGCAGCCAAACGCAAACGCACAGATTCTGACGAGCTACGAAATCCCGGTTCCTCCGTTACCGGTGCAACGGCGGATAGCGGGCATCCTGTCGGCCTACGACGAGCTGATGGAGAATAGTCAGCGGCGCATCCGGATTTTGGAGGCGATGGCCCACTCCCTCTACCGCGAGTGGTTCGTCCAATTCCGCTTCCCCGGCCACGAAAAGCTCCCGCGCGTCGCTTCTCCCCTCGGCGACATCCCCCAAGGCTGGGAAGTGAAGTCGTTGAATGATTTGGTGGACGACATCGTTGATTACCGAGGCAAGACTCCCAAGAAGTTGAATGGCGATTGGTCTGACGAAGGCATTCTCGCGCTCTCCGCTTTGAATGTGAAAGGCGGACGGCTGGTGAGCTTGGAGAAATCACGCTGCGTCAACGAGGATTTGTATTCGCGCTGGATGAAGAACCCGCTGCGACGGGGCGACATCCTGATGACATCGGAAGCACCTCTCGGGGAACTCTATTTTCTGTGCAAAGAGGAGCGATATTGCTTGAGCCAGCGACTATTCAGCCTTCGCGCCAACTCCAGAGTGATTGCTCCCGTGATTCTTTATCTGAGCATGGAGTCGGAGCAAACGCAGCACGAGCTGCGTTCCCGCGCTAGTGGCGCGACCGTGTCCGGCATCCGCCAGTCAGAACTGCGCAAAATCACCATCGTCGTGCCTCCTCGTTCGATGCAAGAACGCGCAGCGCCGATTCTTCAGCGACTTGCCGAACAAAAGTTCACGCTCGACGCCCAAATCCAAAACCTCCGCCAAACGCGCGACCTGCTGCTGCCGCGTCTGCTGTCGGGGCAATTGGGCATCGATCGACCCTAACCTCAACCCCGAGGCACAAGAACATGAAAGAACAAGTCGGTGAGATAGATGGCACACCGGACAAACGGATGTATTGGTCGATTATTTCGGACTACGACCTCGATACGGCATTGGCTGAACTCATTGATAATGCAATCGATAACTGGACGAAATTAGGACGCAAAGAAGAGCTTGTCGTGGACGTCATATTGAACGGAGATGACCAGTCGATCACGATTACAGATAACGCTGGCGGAGTCGCGGAGGATGACCATGAACAGTTGATTAGCCCCGGCCTGAGCAGCAACAATCCCAATGATCCGTCGATTGGAGTCTTTGGCGTGGGCAGCAAACGCGCCGTCGTAGCTTTGGCGAAGAATATCCGGATCCAAACGCGACATCAGAACGGCAAAACATTCCAATTTGATATAGACGAACAATGGTTTGATGATCCCAGTTGGGCGTTGCCGAAATTTGAGACCGACTCAATTTCGCGCGGCTCAACGCGTATAGATTTGTCCCGCCTCCGCATACCTATTACTCCAGAGTCATCGAAGGCCCTTCCATTTAAACTAGGTAAAACATACGCGCATTTTCTCACGACGGCGAACTTCAGGTTGCTGGTAAACCGTCGACTCGTGAGCCCAAAGGCGTTTGAGGGCTGGTCTTTCCCTCCGTCTTATGAACCAATTCGTGCAACGGGGACTATCCCCGACACCGAAGGCGGAATAGTTGAATACGAGCTGACAGCTGGACTCATAAGCTGCAAACCATTCCAGGACGGCGAGGATGGCGTCTACTTCTATTGCAACGGGCGACTTATTGCCGAAGCTGTGCACGATCCTGAAGTCGGCTTTGTCCCGGGCCAAGCAGGTATCCCACACGGCGAAGCCGCGTTGGCTCGCGTCGTATGCAGACTAATTGGTCCGGCCAAGCTGATGCCTTGGAATAGCTTTAAAACTGGAATCAACTACCATCACAAAACGTATCGGGCGTTGCGCGATCAGCTAATCGAACGGATGAGCTACTTCGCTTCTCTTTCACGAAGGTTGTCCAAAACCAAAGACGCTGACGTCTTCCAGTATGCTTCAGGTACGATCCGTGAACTCCGCCTCGATCAGGTCGATTCCATTCAGGCAGTTTCGCTACCGCCGTTGCCAAAAGTTAGAAAAGATCGGGTTGAACATCTGCTGGCATCGAATCGCGTACTCATTCGTGAAAAACCTTGGACGCTTGGTTTGGTCGAAAGCATTGCAGCAGTAGAGCTGATTTCGCGGCAAAAAAATCTTCAAACCAAGAACCGGATAGCGCTGTTACTTCTCGATAGTGCTTTGGAAATCGGCCTAAAGGAATACCTCGTACACCAAAAAAGGGCAGAAATCAGAGAGGCAGATCTTCAACGCTTCTTTCGGAGCGGAGGTAGGCCAGAAGCATGGATTAAGGTTAAGGAGATACTATTGCCTGACACAGTCGGTCCGGTAGTTGAGACCAATATCGAACACTTCTACAGAATTAGGAACAAGCTCGTTCACCAGATTGCCACCACTGAACCAACTACAAACGACGTTCAATCAGCACGAGATGCTGTTGAAAGAGTGTTGGCGTTATTGTTTGGGATCAATTTTGGGGAACCGACTTTAGACATGTGACGAATTTCAACCGGAATTGAAAATGTCCCGCACCTACACCGAAGGCCAATTGTTCGAACAGTCCGCCATTGGGTTGTGTGGGGAGCTGAGCTGGACCACAGTGACCGCAGGCCAACATCTCCGCCAGAAGCGCGACCTGCTGTTGCCGCGTCTGCTGTCGGGGCAGGTGAATCTCAAAACAGCTTAACGATGAACCCCAAAATTGTACCCGTTACGAAGTTTGAAGATTTTGAGGAGGCAATGGGTAAGATGGAATACCGCTTTTGGGTCTTCCGAGGTCACGGCGATGTCGACTGGCATCTCGAACCTACACTGGCCCGATATTACCGGTCACACCGTGAGAATATCAAGCCGGTCAGCTATTATCCACGAGAATTGGACTCCATCCACAAATTCCGTAAATCCGCCCACCTCCATCTCCGTCGCCTTCCGGGTGACGAGAAGCTTCTGGAATGGCTCGCTGTCATGCAGCACTTTGGTGCTCCGACAAGGCTACTTGATTTCACGTTCAGCCCCTACGCGGCACTTTTCTTCGCACTAGAGAGTTCTGCCCCGGAAATGGTGTATGGAGAAAAGCCAACCCGAGAAGAACTCGATTCGAGATTTCGGCCTTACGAAGTTCATGCAGTGCACTTGAAGTCAGTGCGACTTCACGGAGAAAAGATCCGAGGTCATGTCGGGTCGCCTGACACCCGAGACTATTTAATCGGGAAAGGTGCAAAGCAGCGCAAAATATTCGTCGGATTTTACGAGGGAGGTTGGGAAAACCAACGTCAGGTGGCACAGCAGGGGCTATTCTTGGTTCCGAGTACTATCGATATGGACATCGAGCATTACTTGAAATCTTGCCAATCAACCTCGAAAGATTTTCCAGGCTATTCGTGGATCAGGTTTCAATTTCCTGGAGGCCGGAAGTCGTATTCCGACATGGTGAAGCGGCTGCTGAGAGCAAACGTAACAGCCGAAACTCTGTTTCCTGGTCTTGAGGGCGTCGCCCGTTCGGTCTCAATGGGATACTACGCGCCAAAAATCAACCTTCCATAGCCGCTAAAGCCCAATTTCGAAGTTGTGCCTATTCCCAACGCTAAATCCATTTCATCTGCCGGACGCGCAACTTGTTGGTGCCGCGTTTGCCGTCGGCCAACGTGGATATTGGCAATATCATTCGCACCTATCTCAACGTTCGCCGACACAAACCTAAAACCCAAGAGAACGTAACTCATGGATCGCGCTGCTGACTATACAATCCAAGGCTTCCTGTATCAGTTCCACAAAACTTTGCTGGAGGTTTTGAAGTCTGCAGATGACGCCGAGGTTACCGTAGAAGGAATCATCGAAGACATCGAGATTGCCAAGCCCGCAGGTCTCACGGCAATTCAATGCAAATATCACGAGGCGAAGGATGCCTTCAATGTCAGCACGATTTTCAAACCGCTGCTGCAAATGATGCAGCATTTCCATAACAACCAGCAGGCGAATATCTCCTATATTCTTTTCGCACACTTCCCAAATCCACCCGAAAAATACGTCGTCAGCAAGGATAACCTCGAAGCGGCGCTCGCATCAAAGAACGACAAACTCAAAAAATACTGTGATGCGCTGAACGGCAAGATTGACCTGGATAAGTTTCTTCCACGGATTTTGATGCAGTTCGGCCCATCATGGGATGACATGGTCAAATCTGTTCATGCCGCCCTCGTGGTTGCAGGAATACCAAAGGGCGATGTTGATACGCTCGCTTATCCGAACGCGATACAGGCGATAGCCGCCCTGAGCATCAAACACGATCCAAATCTGAGGCGCATCACGAAGGCGACGCTCCTACGTGATTTGGGGAAGATCAAATCCACTGCGATCAGTCGTTGGACGCTGGCTCTAAAGACTCGAAAGGAAATACTCGAAACCCGACGCAAGCAGCTCAAAATCCATTTGGACACAAATTCACGCCTTCGATATTTCATCGTGCATTGTGGAAAACTCGAAGACTTCGATGCCAGCATCGTTGGCTTCGTGTGTGACTTCTTGGCCAAGTATCATTTCAAAGCTGCACACATCTGCACTCCAGTCCTGTGCTTGGACACGACCGAAGAAATCTTTCGGGACATTCAACTTCGCTTGCACAAGAAGGGCGTGGTTTCGACGGACGGTTACGTTGGGCGGCAATTCGAAGAAGCCTTCTTCTTTCGGCAATCCCTAGTTCAAAAGGGGCGCGGCGCTGGTGCCTTTAGAAGAGAATTTGATCTCCGACTTCTGCGGTGGGAAACCAACGGAACTGCGATGGAGCATCAAAAGGCTAACGACCTTTTTATCGTCGGCGAAAACCGCTACTCAACCCTGGACACCAAAGATGTATGCGTTGAGGTGCTGGAATCAGCTAGCGTCAAGGAAATTGCGTATGTCACAGGATTAACCCAAGCATATGAATAAAATCGGCCACGTTCTGCTTTGCTCCCCCAATGAAATCACGGTGGCAATCGAGAGTCTTAAGGTGTTTGAGGAGCACAAATCCAATCTGCAAGTCGGTCGCTATTTGCAAATAGCGCAGGGAAACAACGACTGTACAATCGCGGTCATCCGAAACGTCCGGGGCAACACATCGACGAACGAAGCTGGGGCAATTGAATGGCAGTTCATTGTATCCTGCCAGGCGATCGGTAATCTTACCGCCGGGAATGTATTTGAACGCGGGACAGTCTTGTTGCCCGTACCAACCGAACCAGCCTATATCCCCGACCAAGCAACACTCGACAAACTATTTGCGGAGAGCGCCGAATACGATTTCCCGTTCGGCCAGTTGTCTGTGAACAAGGACGTGACCCTGAGAATCAGCGGCGACCGCTTTTTCAGCAAGCACATCGCCGTGGTGGGCTCGACTGGTTCAGGGAAGTCATGTGCTGTGGCGAGAATCCTTCACGATGTGGTTGGCATTTCCAAAAGGAAAAACAGTAATGCCGGTAAGCAGAAGAACGCGCACATAGTAATTTTCGATGTGCACGACGAGTATTCCGCCGCGTTCACCTTGGACAAGGCGGAATCCTTCACGCTGAACCCACTTGGGATTGACTCACTTCACCTTCCTTACTGGCTTATGAACAGCGAGGAATTGGAGAGCATTTTCATCGAGAGCAACGAGCAGAACTCGCACAACCAAGTTTCGCAGTTCAAGCACGCCGTTATCTTGAACAAGGAAAAGCACAACCCCGGTTTGGAAGTTACATACGACACCCCGGTGTTTTTCTCTCTGCGTGAGGTTTACAACTACATCGAAAACCTAAACCGAGAAGTCATTGGCCGACTAGACAATGAGAACCTTCCAAAACTCTCGGATGGCAAGCTCGTGACTGAGCGGAAGAATTTTTACTTCGAGAAGATACATTCATTCGTCCCGCCATCAACCGCTGTGGCAACAAAGGCGACGAATGGCCCGTATACCGGCGAGTTCAATCGGTTTATCTCCCGCCTTGAAACAAAGCTTTCAGACCGGCGTTTGAAGTTTCTGCTCGATCCCCAAAAAGCTGAAGGGAAGCCCTATCAGACCGCTGATTTCGAAGTGATCATGCAACAGTTCCTTGGGTATTTGAACAAGGCAAACGTCACCATCGTGGATCTGAGCGGGATTCCATTCGAGGTGTTGAGCATCACGGTCAGCTTGGTATCGAGATTGATTTTCGACTTCTGCTTCCACTACTCGAAGCTCCGCCACCAATCCGATCAAACCAATGATGTTCCAGTGATGATTGTTTGCGAAGAGGCGCACAACTACATCCCACAAAATGATAATTCGGCATACAGGGCCTCACGCAAATCCTTGGAGAGGGTTGCCAAGGAAGGCCGAAAATACGGCCTCAGTCTGATGGTTGTGAGCCAGCGTCCTTCGGAGGTTTCAGAAACGATTTTCGCCCAGTGCAACAATTTTGTTGCGCTTCGGCTTACAAACGATGCTGACCAAGCTTATGTCCGGCGTCTGTTCCCAGATAACGCAAACGGCATCACGGACATTCTGCCAAACCTCAGTCCTGGTGATTGCATCATAGTCGGGGATGCAGTCCTCCTTCCAGCAGTTGTTCACATGCCACTGCCTGAACCAGAGCCTCATTCGAGAAGTGTGCGCGTTCACTCGGAATGGCAGGAGCTGTGGCGTGACGTAACTTTCAAGGATATAATCGCCCGATGGAGAGGCGAGTGACAGTCTTCATCAACTCTACACCATGCCTCACGCCTACACCGAAGACCAGCTTATCGAGCAGCCCGCCATTGGGTTGTTCGCAAAGCCGGTGTGAAAACCCGGCAATTTATGGAAAAGAAAACAGGTAAGTCCGCCGAACTGCTGATCGCTTCATGGTTCCTGGATTCGGAAATCGAAGTCTTCCTGCCAACCTCACAGGATGCTCAAGCAGATCTAGTTATTCTGGCTAGAGAATCCATAACCACACAATACAAGGACGCCGACAAGCTACCAGAACCTCAGAGGTTTGAACCCAAAAATCCGACGACTTGTGTGCGCAACCTAGGCTTGATCGATACAAGCCTGCTGAGCGGCAAACGATGGCTATGCGCCATTGAGGTCAAAACAGGGAAAGAACACGAAAAGAAAGACGTGGATTTCGATTTCTTAGTCTACCTTGATCAGGGCTCTGGTGAAGGGGCAATATCTCGATCTTCACGGTACGAAATGGGGGGAACACCGAACCATTTTCCAGAAGATAATCTGCCGAAACGCCCAAGCACTGACGATGGCTGGATTTTCCTTCCTGCGAAGAAAGACGGCGAGCACTCTTCGATCATCTACTTCGGCCTTCCGAGAGCATGCGAGCTGCGTGCTAATTTTTTTACGCGCGTTTTTGTGACATTTGCCAAAGGGATTCTGGGATAGCAACGAGGCCAAGTTTTTCAATGCCCCACGCCTACACTGAAGACCAGCTTGTCGAGCAGCCCGCTATCGGACTGTTCGCGGAGCTTGGCTGGCAGACGGTGTCAACGATGGAGGAGGTATTCGGCGCGACCGGCACGTTGGCACGCGAGACCAGTGGAGAAGTAGTGTTGGTATCCCGGTTGCGCGCGGCATTGGCGCGGTTGAATCCCACACTGCCGCCGGAGGCGATTGCTTCCGCCGTGGATGAACTGACCCGCGACCGTTCGGCCATGAGCCTCGCGGCGGCGAATCGCGAAGTCTACTTGTTGCTGAAGGAGGGCATCAAAATATCGACGCCTGACAAGCAGCGCGGGGGGCAGAAGACGGAGAGGCTTCGCGTGATGGATTGGGGTGATCCAGCGAACAACGATTTTCTGTTGGTCAGTCAATTTAGCGTCACTGGCGCACTCTACACCTGCCGCCCGGACCTGGTGGGCTTCGTCAATGGCCTGCCGCTCGTCGTCATCGAACTGAAGAAGCCGGGCGTGCCTGCCCGCGCGGCGTTCGACGAAAATCTGACAAGCTACAAACACCCGCAGAATGGAATCCCCGCGTTGTTCGTGTTCAACGCGCTGGTCATTGCCTCCAATGGCACGGACAGCCGGGTCGGATCGCTCACGGCGGATTGGGAGCGGTTTTTCGAGTGGAAACGCATCGAGCGCGAGAACGAACCGCGCAGGGTATCGCTGGAGGTGATGATTCGCGGGACGTGTGACAAGACCCGGCTTTTCGACTTGGTGGAGAATTTTACGCTGTTCTCCGAACACAAGGCCGGGCTGGTGAAAATCCTAGGCCAGAATCATCAGTACCTCGGCGTCAACAACGCCATCGCCTCGATGCTGGCCGCGCGCGAATCCGGCCACGGGCGCGGCGGTGTATTCTGGCAGACCCAGGGCAGCGGCAAAAGCTTCTCGATGGTGTTCTTCGCCCAGAAGGTGCTACGAAAGATACCCGGCAACTGGACATTCGTGGTTGCGACCGACCGCGTGGAGTTGGATGACCAGATTGCCAAGACATTCAAGGCATGTGGCGCCGTGAGCGAGGCCGAGGGTGACGAGTGCCATGCCGAGACCGGCGCGCACCTGCGGGAGCTACTGCGAGGAAACCACCGCTACGTCTTCACGCTCATCCACAAGTTCCAGACGCCGGAAATGCTTTGTGACCGGCCTGACGTGATCGTCCTCACGGACGAGGCGCACCGCAGCCAATACGACACTCTCGCCCTGAACATGCGGGCGGCGCTGCCCAAGGCGCTGTTCCTCGCCTTCACCGGCACGCCACTCATTGCCGGGGAGGAACGGACGAAGGAGGTCTTCGGCGACTACGTTTCCATCTACGATTTTCAGCAATCCGTCGAGGACGGTGCTACGGTGCCGCTCTTCTACGAGAACCGCACCCCGGAGTTGCAGTTGGTGAACCCGGACCTGAACGAGGACATCTACAACCTCATCGAGGCGGCAGAACTCGACCCCGAACAGGAGGCGAAGCTTGAGCGTGAACTCAGCAAGCAATACCACATCCTGACCCGCGACGACCGGCTGGAAACGGTCGCCCAGGACATCGTGCGGCATTTCCTCGGGCGTGGCTTTGTCGGCAAGGCCATGGTCATCTCCATCGACAAAGCCACGGCGCTCAAGATGCACGACAAGGTGCGAAAGCATTGGGCGGCGGAGCAGCAGCGGGTTGAGAAAGCCATTGCGAAGCTGGATGCCGTGAGAGGGAACCGGACCGATGAGCAGTTGGCGCAGCGGGCAGAGTGGTCCGCCCGCCTCGCCATCCTGACCGGCACTGACATGGCGCTCATCGTTTCGCCGGGGCAGAATGAGATTGAGCAGATGAAGAAGCTGGGGCTCGACATCATGCCGCATCGCCAGCGGATGAACGCCGAGGCGCTGGATGAGAAGTTCAAGGACCCGCAGGACCCGCTGCGCCTCGTGTTCGTATGCGCCATGTGGTTGACCGGCTTCGATGCACCCAGTTGCTCGACGGTGTATCTCGATAAGCCGATGCGGAACCACACGCTCATGCAGACCATCGCGCGGGCGAACCGGGTGTTTCCCGGCAAGCACAGCGGCATGATTGTGGACTACGCCAACGTCTTCGCGTCCCTCGAAAAGGCACTCGCCATCTATGGTGCAGGCAAGGACGGCAAGAACCCGGTCAAGGACAAGCAGAAGCTCGTAGCAGATTTGCGGTGGGCGTTGCAGGCCGCGACGGCATTTTGTGCGAGGAGCCAGGTCAGTCTGTCGGCCATGGAACAGCTCCCGGCTGGGGGAATGGAGCGATTGCAGCGGTTGGATGATGCCGTCAATGCGTTGATTGCACCCGAGTCGCACCGCCGGGAATTCTTCGGGCACGAGCGCCTCGTGAACACCCTTTACGGTGCCGTGAAACCTGACCCGGCGGCACTGGAGTTCGCGGGCCGCGTGTCCTGTCTGGCGGCCATCGCGGAAGCCATCCGCACCAAGCTCAATCCCAACCCGGTGGACATATCCGAGGTGATGGGTGACATCGGTCAGCTACTCGACGCTTCAATAGAGGGTGTGACGGTACGTGAAGGCCCGGCGGTGACGATGGACTTGTCCAAAATCGATTTTGGCGCATTGGCGGCGAAATTCAAAGAATCCAAACACAAGAACACCGACCTTGAGGTTCTGAAAGCCGCCATCCGTGCCCAGCTAGAGAAACTGATTCGCCTAAACCGGACGCGGGCCGACTTTGCTGAGAAATTCGAAGAGCTGATCGAGTCTTACAACGCAGGCAGCCGGAACATCGAGGAACTGTTCGAGGAGTTGCTGAAACTAAGCCGGAGCCTGTCCGACGAACAGCAGCGCCACGTCCGCGAAAACATGACCGAGGAGGAGTTGGTGATTTTCGACATTCTGACACGCCCCGCGCCTGAGTTGACCAGCGATGAGCGTGGGGAGGTGAAGAAGGTTGCTCGGGAGCTGTTGGCTCGGCTCACGGAATTACTCGTCCTCAACTGGCGGCAGAAGTCGTCAGCCCGGTCGCAAGTCAAGCTAGCCATCGAGGATCTGCTCGATACCGGCCTGCCCCGCGCCTACGGCAAGCCGCTCTACCAGCAGAAGTGCTCAGCCCTGTTCGAGCACCTCTACGAGAGTTACCCCGAGCGGGACGCAGGCGTCTACGCCACCGGTGCGGGTTGACCACTCGCGGACATTACCGGGTACCGAATGACTGCTTTGATAAGTATCCTCCTGGGAATTGCGGTTCGGAAAAACACGGTTCGATTTGACGAACTTCTCAATCAACACGTGGAAATGTTCGTGAGTTCGATTTAGGTTGCCACAAGGTTGCCAGAAATGGTGCTTTTTTCTTCACATCGCCGCGAATTTGTGCATGGTACTTCCTGTTCTAAGATATTAATCATTAACTAAGTCCGCGTTATTCTAGCGGCTTAGCTTCACGGCGCCAAAATTGGTTCGAATCCCGTTGGCCGCCCCAGCCTTCGCTCCCGCGTTGCGGGAGGCTACTGTGTCCGCCGTAGTACGCGCAGTCGCGGGGACGTAGGGGGACGGCTGGCACGGCCAGCGGGAGCAAGCCACGCAGTGGCGTACGAAGGCTGCCCGCCGTAGGCTTGGCGAAGGAGGGGTCTACGCCAAAGTTTGGGGTCTCTCCGCATGAGTGCCACAGTTGGGGCACAAGCAAACGGCAAGTGAATCTATGACTCCGTGGCGGAGTACATTCCTCGTGCAATGAGTCCTGATTCCATGTCTCAAGCTGTGGCAGTCGGCCAATTGATGGTTGAAAATCACCCAAACAGTGGTTGAATTTCAACCATGAAACAACGGCATATCACGCCCTACGTGCTGGCGGCCTTGCGCGACACTCCTGTCGTCTTCTTGCAGGGACCACGCCAATCCGGCAAGACCACGCTGGTCCAGAGCCTAAAAGAGGACGGTCATGATACGGCCTATTTCACTTTCGATGACGCGGCCGTACTCGCCGCCGCGCAAAGCGACGCCGATGGCTTTGTCGCAAACCTGCCCACCAAGGTCATCCTCGACGAGGTGCAGCGAGTGCCCGACCTGTTCCGCGCGATCAAACGCAGCGTCGATGCCCAACGGCAGCCTGGCCGTTTTCTCCTGACGGGTTCAGCCAACGCGCTCGTTTTACCCAAGGCGTCCGAATCGTTGGCCGGGCGAATGGAGGTGCTTTTGCTCTCGCCGTTCTCCCAAGGCGAGCTCGAAAATCACGACGAGCATTTCATCGATGCCTGCTTCGCGAAGGATTTTGGTCCGGGTAACTATCGGGACTCCGGCTGGCCAGCGCTGGCCGAGCGCATCGTTCAAGGCGGTTTTCCTGAGATCATCACACGACCCTCCGGCGCGCGCCGCCAAGTGTGGTTTGGGTCGTACGTCACCACGATCTTGGAGCGCGACGTGCGCGACATTGCCAACGTGCAGGGTCTGCGCGAACTGCCCAAGCTCCTTCGCTTGGCCGCCGCTCGCGCGTGCGGACTCCTCAATTTCGCCGATCTTGCCCGCGATGCGGCGATGTCGCAGACCACGCTGCAACGCTATTGGGCGTTGTTCGAGGCCACGTTTCTCGTGCGTGAGTTGCCAGCTTGGTCGGCCAACCTTGGCACCCGTCTGGTGAAAAGCCCCAAGGTGATGCTCGGCGATACGGGACTGCTTTGCTATCTGCTCGGGCTGGACGTGGATCGGCTGCAAAATGACGCGTTGATGACCGGCGCGGTGCTGGAGGCATTCGTCGGCACCGAACTGACCAAGCAAATCACGTGGAGCGAAACCCGGCCGGCGCTTTTTCACTACCGAACGCACACGCAGCACGCGGTGGATTTCGTGCTGGAGGACGCTGCCGGTCGTCTTGTCGGGATCGAAGTAAAGAAAAGCGCCTCGCCGTCGACGGACGATTTCAAAGGCCTGCGCCATTTCCGCGATGCCGTGGGGAAACGATTTTTGCGCGGCGTCCTGCTTTACACCGGTTCCAGCAGCGTCGCCTTTGGCTCTGATTTGCACGCCGTTCCAGTCAGTGCATTGTGGCGCCTGTCACCTTAACCGGGGCTAGCCAGGCGTTGCCGGTAGCGTTGCTGGCGAAGTCGGGCTTTCGCCAGTTTCACCGATCGACTGACCCGTGGCCGGCCGGGGCGGATGGCAACTTGGACCTCGGGTGTGGTGAATATATTCCGGTTGCGGAACTCGTCGGGTGTTTCGAGCAGCAGATGAGCCCGGGAGTGCCGCCCGGGAACGGAAAACCAGGGTTCATCGAGCACATAGCTGGAATCGCGGGTCCAGTGGGGCGGGCGCAATCCTGCGCGCCGGCAGAGAAATTCGACCTGGGCGGCGAGAAACGCGTCGGCGATCTGACCAGTCGGAATTTTCTTGGCCAAGGAGGGCGGCCGGACTTTGACCGCAGCAGCCAACTGCGCCCGGGTCGAGAGACGTTGGAGTTCGTGAAACCAATCGCGAAGGTTCAGGCCGAACTCTTCCATGGTTCTGGCGCTGCGGGCGACCGCGCGGGCGGTGAGTGGCCGGCGGAGGCGGAGGTTGGAGGTTGGGTTCACGTTGTGATCTTGTCGAAAATGTCGCCGAGAACTGCTTGCACCGAATCAGGGAGAACGGTGTCGGGGAAAAAGCAGTCGATGACGGTCTGTACTTGGGCGACCGTCTTGAGTTTGGTGACGCGCAGCAGGACTTCGATGTCCTTGTAGTCGCCTTCATAGCCGGGCAGGGGCTTGCGGCACGCCATGACTTTCATCGCGAGGAGATATTTTGCGGTCGGTCTGGTAACGTGGAGTCCGGTGGGCGAGACGTTGGCGATGATGAGTCCGTTTTTTGCCTCCCGGATGCTGATGAACTGTTTCACGTCGTCATTTATCCATCCGTCGTGCAGACCGCGTTCCCCTGCCACGCGCGCGATCAGCCGGCGGGCGACATCGGGCGGGTGAACAATGGCATCAACGTCCTTGGTGACTTGCCGGGCATTATAGGCCAGCAGCATGACCGCGCCGCCGTAGAGAGTCATTTCCAAGCGTACGCCTTCGCTCGCCGCCAGCTCGGAGAGCCGACCGAGAGCACTTGCAATCTCCTGCTTGGTTAACTTTTTCAGAGGCATAATATATAATAAAACGTCACGATTTGAAGACAGCAATCATGAAATTGGAGAAGAAGACGTGAGCAACTAACCGGGAAACGGAAGTTGAACCGCTAATCTTCGCTAATTGACGCTAATGGATCGAGCCTCTGCGACCCCCTGTAAAATCCGGATCGGGAATTTTAACCGCGAAGCTCGCCAAGGAACGCGAAGAGGGAAGGAGATTTTTGGGCCGGGATTATTAACCACTAATCCACGCTAATCTTCGCTAATCAGACCTTCGCGCCGCTTCGCGATCTTCGCGGTAAATCCTTCGGGAATGGATCGAGGCGTTGCCGGTCGGACTTAGCAGCTGGAGTTGCGTCGTAGGAAAATATTTTGGGGTGCGGCGCAGGCGGGCTTGGTCCCGAAGGGCTGCGCCGCCGGGGGTCGCCCGCCAATTCTTCGTGGCCGGAGCCGGCTACGTAGGATTACCGTTTGCTACTCCCGGGTTAAGCGACATGTTGCAGACATGCCCACGACGCGGTTGCGCCTCGTCACTTTCAACATCGCACACGGCCGCGGCCTGACACCGATCCAGGGGCTGACCTCCCGCCGGAAAATTCAGAGCAACCTGCTGAAGATCGCGCATCTTCTGCATGAGTTGCGGCCCGATTTCGTGGCGCTGCAGGAGATCGACGAGCATTCCCGCTGGGCGGGCAATTTCGACCATCTCGAGTTTCTCCAGCGCCATGCGCATTTCCCTTACGCGGTCTTCGGCATCACCACGCGCCGCGAGGGTCTGATCAATCTCCGCTACGGCAACGCGCTGCTCTCGCGGCACCCGATCGTCGAATCGGAATGCATCACATTCGGCCAGCGCAGCATCGGCGAAAAGGGCTTTCTCTTTACCGAATTCGATGTGCGCGGCCGGCACGTGCCGATCATCAATCTCCACCTGCACTATCGCTCGCGGGTCCATCGCTTCTGGCAGCTCGACCGCTTGATCGCCTGGCTCGCGCTCAAGCAGCAGGTGCGCGGAGCACACTGGCACATGCCGCCCATCATTTGCGGCGATTTCAACACGTCGCGCACGAAGGCGGACGCCACGGCGTCGTTGCTCAGCCACCTGCGTCACTTCGGCGAGTACACGCTGCATCCGCAGCACGGCCGCACCTATCCCTCGCCGTGGCCACGGCGCACAGTCGATTTCGTGTTCCTGCCGCCCGCCTGCCGTCTGCCGCGCGACGAGGTCGTGCGCGCCATGCTTTCCGATCACCGGCCAGTGCTGGTGGAATTCGCGCTCGCACCTTTGAGCGCCGTCACGACCACCGATTTTTCCCGGCCCACGGGGTCGGAGATCAAGCGGGCAGTGGCGATTTGAGACAGAAGGTGGTGCCCGCGGGCCCGGTGGCCTCCAGGGTAAGTTCCCCGCCGATCTGGCGCGCGAGCAACTGGCTGATGGCGAGCCCGAGCCCGCTGCCGCCCGGTCGGCCGCTGCGGCCCGGCTTGAACAGGTGGGCGCGCACGGCCTCGGGGATGCCGGGGCCCTGGTCGGCGACGAGGAGGGTCACGAGACCGTCGCAGTTGTTAAGCGACACGCGGACCATCCTGCCGGCGGGGGTGACGGCAATCGCGTTCTCCACCAGGTTGGTGGCGATCAGGCAAAGCAGGCTGCCGCGATGGCTGTCGATGTTGGCCGCAAATCCCTGCTCGACGACGAGATCGACGCCCTTCTGCGCGGCCAGGGGGGCGTGGCGCCGGCGGATGGTGTTCGCGAGTTCGCCACCGGTGAGTTCATAGGCGGTCTGTGAGCCGGTATCGCCGAGGAGGGCCACCGTTTCCTGAATCATCGCCTGCATGCGTTCGGTGTAATTGGCGGCGGTCTGCCAGTCCTCGGCGGCATTGACGTTGTCCGCGGCCCGTCCGGTCACCACGGCCCGCAGACCGGCCACGGGGCCCTGCAGGCCATGAATGAGGTGCGACGTGATCTGCCCGAGGGCGGACGCCTTGGCCGCGAGCGTGAGCTCGAAGTTGGCATGGGTGAGCCGCGCCGTGCGTTCGACGATGACTCGTTGGGCGCGGTTCAGCCCGACAAAGGCGGCGAGCATGATGGCCGCGATGAGGACCGCGCCGAGGCCAAGGGTGACGGAGGTCTGCAGGTCGATGCTCCGGTCGATGGCGGCGAGGTCCTGGGCGATCGGACTGGCGTCGATATAGTATTGGACAAAGCCGATCGGGCGCGAGGCGTCGCGCCCGGGCAACGGCAGCAGCACTTCGAGCATGGGAATTTGGCGTTGTTCGGGCGGACCGCCGATCCCGGCAAAATAGCGATCGAGCGGAAACTGCGGATGGTAGCGGCTGATCCGTTCCATGGCCAGCAACCGGGGAAAGTCGGCCGGCGGTATTTCGGCGAGCAGCAACGTGGGCGGCAGGTACTGGATCGGGTTGCCCTCCGCGTCGAAGATCGTCACCGCCCACATGCCCTGCAATTTCTTCAGCACCGACGTGAGGATATCGCTCGCATTCGGGGTATCGTCGGGGTCTTGCAGGGAAACGCCGCTTTCGGTCAATTGCTGCACGGCCACCGGATACAACACCTCCGCATCGCGCTGGATTATCTTCTGGTAGATCTCGGCGCGCAGTGCGGCGCGGTACCAGACGACCAGCCCGGCCAGCACGGCCACAAGCAGAGCGCCCGTGATGACCGTGGCCAGTGCGAGTCGGGCAAAGGGCCGGGAAGAATGGGGCAGCATGATCAGCAAACGCGTTACCGGCTGCCCCAATCGGGGAGGATTTCGCCGGCCGGCAGTGGGAGTGCCAGCTTTTCCACGGCAAAATCGAACAGGAGGCGGCGTTGTTCGGGCGAAAGTCCGGGCTCGAAGACTGCGACCTGATAGTAACGATAGTTGCGCCAGGTTTCCAGTTGCTGGACCGCCTCGGAAAAATTTTTCGACAGAACATCGGCATTCGGTCCCTTCACCACGATCGCACCGGTGCCGGCCAGCCGGGCCAGGTCGTTGCGGAGAGCTTCCTTGCCCTTCTCCAACGCGGCATAGCGATCGGCGTTTTCCCGGGTGAAAGCCGCGATGGTCTGCCGGATTTTCTCGTCCCGCGCGTTCCCGGGATTGCCCGATCCGGATTTGCCCGTATTGGCCGGTGCGCCGGGTGCGGGAAAGTTCCTGGTCACCGCTTCGACTCGGGCGAGGAGGGCTTTTTGCAGGTCGAGCTTGTCGCGACGGTAAGCGGCTGCGCGCGCTTCGAGTTCGGGGGGGAGCGAGGGCAGCGTCAGGCGCGAGAGCGCTGTCGGCAGATCGGGCCGGAGCGCCAGCTCCCGCCGGATCTCCTCGGCCAGCTTGTCCAAGGCGGCGAAGCGGGGCTCATGCCCTTGCGCGAATCGCTCCAAAGTGCTTGCAGGCGATTCGCCGGTAGAAGCGCTGACCGGAGTGTAGATGAGATGGCGGAGCTCTTCTTTGAGTTCGGTTTTTTCCTGCGTGAAGGCGGCCACTTTGGCGGCCAGAAGGGGCGACAAATCCGCCGGCAGACGCACCTGCGCCATGGCCGGGGAAAAGAACCACGGGATCGTATCCGTTGGCGGAGTCGAGGTGCCCGCTGATCGCTGGGTTGACCCGGCAAGTTCAAATGCCATCTCGCGCAAGAGCCGGCGTTGGGCCGGGGACAGACCTTCCACGAAGAACGCTGCCATCCGCGCCATCGTGGAAGGCTGATTCGCGCGGACCCAGCGGTGGTATTCGTTCCAATCGAATCCGGACGGCAATAACCCGCCCGCCAGATCGTGGCGGAGATTTTCGGCAGCGGCTTCGAGTTCGGCGATGCGCGGAGTCTGCTCGAGGGCGAAGGCTTCGAGGGTGCGCAACCGGGTGGGGGCGTCCGCGTCCTTCAAGGCGTCAAGATGTGCCCGCAGTTCGGTCTGGAGCGCGATTTTGGCGTCGCGATAATCTTCGAGGCGGCGCTGTTGCTCCTGATTCAGGTCGTGCTGTGCCAGTCGGGCGCCGAGCGCGGCGTAAAAAGGCTCGTTCACAAACGCCCCGAGCTCGGCTGGCGCCGCTGCGGCCGGGTCGCCCGCCGCGTTGGCGGCAGGGAGAGGCGCGCCGAGTGGCGGCGGATCGGGCGGGAAATAGGTGACGCGCCGAACCGGCGCGGCGGTTGGGGAAGCGACCGAGGGGGGCGGGGGCAGGTCGACCGGGGCGGCGAGCGTGCCGAACGCCGACCAGACGATCGCGAGCGACCATCGGCGCCAGGCGGACAAAACCGAGCAAGAGATTTTCATGACAGCCGCTGCTCCTACGAAGATGTCACCGTCGCATCTGGGCCGCGATCATTTCTGATCGGAGAGCAATTTCGCCTTTTCCTTTTGAAATTCCTCGTCTGTGAGCGCGCCGTGTTCCTTCAGCGCCTCCAGCTTGGCTGCTTGAAATTCCTTGTCCGTGAGCGCGCCCTGGTCTTTCAGCGCTTTCAGCTTGGCCAGGCTCGTGGCCAAATCCGGGGCGCTCGTGCGCACCATGGAGAGGGGGACGGAAGGTCCTCCCAACATCGTCGCGCCGATCGGCATTTGCGTTGGGATGGCTCCCGGCGGTCGGTTATAGATGTCGAATAGTTGGTTGTACCGCCCGAAGGACTCCACTTTTCCGTCCACCAGGCGAACCATGTACCCTCGGTTGCCGCTGCTAAAAGCGGGATAGGAGCTGGAGGATCGGTCGTCCGAGAGATAGTAGGTCAGGTACTCGATATTCGCTTGCGCGCTGGTGCTGTCGGGCTGGCCCATGACGGCGATGACCTGATCTTTTGTCATCCCGGTGTGGAGGTCGTTGAGTTTGGCCGCATTGGCGCAACCGGCGAACAGAGCTGCGCACAGCAGGACGATGGCGGTAATGATGTTTTTCATTGGTGGATGGGTATTGGTTTTCGTCCGAGAAATTCGGAGGTCGACCTTATTGCGGGGCGTATGCCAATGCGAGCTGGAATGCTCCAAGTCGCGATCGGGTAAAAGCTAAACGCCTAACAGAAAATTGCCGGAGGATTGGCGAAGAGGCGGCGTAGGGGGCGGGCAACCAACCCGTTGGGCCGCCGGCGGTGCCGATTGGTTGCAACCGACCAGGGTGTAACGTCAGGTGCGATCGAGGCCGGGTCGCTCTTGGTCGCCGCCCACCCGATACCGGAGAAATTCCCGGGTAACCCCGAGGCGGCGCGCGGCGGCGGAGACGTTGCCCTCCGTTTCGCGCAGCGCCTCGGCGATCAAGTCGGCCACCACCCGGTCGAGGGCGAAACCCGATTGGGGGAGACGCCACGCCGGGTTGCGCCAGCCGGCGGTGGAGGGCGCCGCGGCCGGACCGCCGAGATGCTTGAAATCGAGCGGGCCGCCATCGCCGAAGATCACCGCGCGTTCGAGCTCATGCGCCAGCTCGCGCACGTTGCCGCGCCAGGGCTGGGCGAGCAGCCGGGCCTCGCCCTCGGGTGCGATTTGCAGATCCTTCAGCCGGTGGCGCGCGCCGATCCGGGTGAGCAGGTGGTGGGCCAGCGCCACGACGTCGGTGCCGCGCTCGCGCAGCGGCGGCAGGGTGACGCGCAGGAGATCCAGGCGCTGGAAGAGGTCTTCCCGGAATGCGCCCTGCCGGACGAGCTCGGCCAGCGGGCGGTTGCTGGCGGCGATGAGACGGGCATCGATGGTGATTTCTTTCGTGCCGCCGACCCGGCGGATCGTGCCTTCCTCGACGGCAACGAGCACCTTGGCCTGCGTGGCGGCCGAAAGCATGCCGATTTCGTCGAGGAACAATGTGCCGCCGTCCGCCGCTTCGAACAATCCGGTGCGGGCTCGTTTCGCGTCGGTAAAGGCGCCGCGTTCGTGGCCGAACAGCTCCGCTTCGGCCAGCGTCTCGGGCAAGGCCGCGCAGTTGATGGTAATGAACGGCCGGCCGGCCCGCGGTCCCTGATGGTGGAGCCAGCGGGCGAGGGCGCTCTTGCCCGTCCCGGTTTCGCCCTCGATGAGCACGGGAGGAAGGTTGCGTTCGAGCCGGCGTTCGGTGGCAAGAATCGTGTCGAGTTGGGCGCGCACGGTGGCGAGGCTCTCGCCGAAAAACAGCCGGTCGGTCTCGCGATCCGTTTCCTCGGCGCGTTGCTCCTCGCGCCGGGCGGCGATGCGGCTCGCGCGGCAGCGCAGGAAGGCCAGCGGCAGTTCCTCGGGTTCGAAAGGCTTGGCCAGGTAGTCGCCCGCGCCGAGTCGCATGGCTTCGACGGCCTTTTTCACGCCGCCGAAGGCGGTCATCACCACGACGCCGGTATTTTCCGAAAACGCGCCCTCGCGCAGCAGCTCCAGCGCTTCGCCATCGGGCAGGTGGAGGTCCACCAGGGCGAAATCGAAACGCAGGTCGCCCAGCAGCCGGCGCGCCTGCTCGAGGCAGGTCGCCTCGGATACTTCCGCGCCGAGCGCACGCAAGTGCGCGCCAAGGCGTTTGCGCAGGACGGAATCGTCCTCCAGCAGCAGGATTTCGCAACCGACGGGGAGTGCGGTCTCGGCAGGCATCGTGAACAGCAATGCGCGTCAAGCCGGGCGAGTTTTCAACTCAAATCCCTCTGTTCCCTCGGTCCGCCGCGGCTCAAGCTGGGATTGGCCGTAGCATGGTGGCAGCGGCGTCCTGCCGCTTTTCGCCCCCAACCAGCGGCGAGACGCCGCTGCCACTTTGTCGGCTGCCGACTCGATCCAACCGCCGCTGGCCACCGGGAGATGAGCCCCCGACCGATGGAATCCACAAATTTCCCTCGCCGCGGGGGCTTCGCTTTCGCCACTCTTCGACTTCCTCATGTCGCGCCTCGCCCAGACCTTTGCCCGGACCCGGGCGCAAAACCGCGCCGCCTTCGTGGCCTACGTGTGCGCGGGCGATCCCGACTTCGACACTTCGCTCGAGGCCTGCCGGGCGCTGTTGCGCAGCGGCGTCGACATCCTCGAGTTGGGCGTGCCGTTTTCCGATCCGCTCGCCGACGGCCCCACCAACCAGCTCGCCGCGCAGCGGGCCTTGGGGAGCGGCATGACCACCGCGCGGGTCTTCGAATTCGTGCGCCGCTTGCGCGCCGAATTCGGCGAGGCGCCCATCGTTTTCTACACCTACTACAATCTGGTTTTCGCCAATGGCGTTGAGGCCTACGTGCGCGCGGCGCGGGCGGCCGGCGTCGACGGGATCCTCACGCTCGATCTGCCGCCGGAGGAGGCGGGCGAAATGTTGGCCGCCGCCCGGACGCAGGGCGTCGAGACGGTTTTCATCGTGGCGCCGACGACGCCCGACACGCGTCTGCCGAAGATTGCCGCCGCGGCGACCGGGTTCCTGTACTACGTC
>Ga0182021_10001441_pt1 | contig 27202 bp, 24 predicted proteins | sample 612E3MmetaG_FD_120493 | JGI IMG/M metagenome (GOLD analysis project Ga0182021, IMG submission 120493) | Permafrost microbial communities from Stordalen Mire, Sweden - 612E3M metaG (Illumina Assembly) | ecosystem: Environmental > Terrestrial > Soil > Wetlands > Permafrost | place: Sweden...
ACCCCTCCAAAAAAAACGCGCGCCGAGCTGCCGCCGGCTTTTTCTCCCCCCATGCCATGTACCCAAGAGCGTAACAGCAGAAACAATATGTAGTAGGTCCCTGAGGCAAGGGGATAAGCGGCATACCTGGTTACGTATTTGAAGGAGCACGTCCAGTATGAGCGGGAAATGCTCGGGTTCACCTTCAAGGAGATGCACGAAACGCCACCAGGGCCTGAATGGAATATTGCGTTCGAGGCTTTCTGCATCCACGCTCGAAACTTGTATGATTTTTTGCGGCATGAAGGGAACAAGAACACGACTTATAGAGCTGATGACTACGTACATAACCACTCCAAATCGGAAGCAGAGCTGTTGTTCAATAACCTCGACACGTTCCTTTTTCATATGAGTACAGGAAGGATTGATAAGAAAAAAGTAGACCTAGCTGACGTGCAGAAGCTTGGAAAATGGCTTGACGAACATTGGTCAACTTGGGTGTCTTCGTTGGAAGACCGGTTTGCCACCCTCGTAGACGCCAAAGCCGTTTGTAACCAATGTATGTTTTCGGCCGGGGTATCCGAGACAACGGCATGCACTTATTTCACAACCACTAGTGTCACGCCCGTTGACACCTTTTCTTCAAATGGATTTGTTATGCGCTCCTAATGTGATCGGCACCGTCGGCACACAGAAGGTTCCAAGGTTAACAGTCTGGGTTGGCGTTGCGCCACTCCTGCTTGCCTCCTGATAGGAGACGATCTGGCCTATGTCCCGTACATCCGCACTCGGCCTTCAGCCGCCAAGGCGCTGAAAGTTCAAGCGTCGTGGAACCCTGCTCAGGAGGCTCGCAACTTCCGCCTTGAAAAGTCTGGCATCCGGCCGGTGCGGGTTGACGTGGCTTCATCGGGTTTTGCGTTCCGGGGCAGCGGTCACCGGCGAAGGCACATCTGGATCGAATAGCCGCCATAAAGGCTTTCAGCCGCCACGGACAGCCCCGCCTTTTCCGCCAACGCTGCGATTTTTTCCTGCATGCCAGGGATCGGCACAACGGAGAAGCGCCGCAGCCAGGCAAGCTGCGCGCGGCGCAGGAGTGCTGGGTAGCGCGCAAAATCGCCGAAATCGACGATGTGCAGCTCTCCGCCCGGCGCGAGTTGCGCCATGGCGTGCCTTACGGCGTCCTCCCAAACGGGGATCATCGACAGCGAATAGGAGATATAGATGCGCTCGAAGCCGTCACGCCCGAAAAGCGCGGCCGGCTGAAAGGCCGTGGCGTCGCCCTGGCCCAGCACGATGCGCGCCCGCAGGCCGTGACGCGAGACGGCGGTGCGCGCGGACGTGAGCATGGCTTCCGAAATATCGAGGCCAAAAAAGCGCGCGTCCGGATAGCGCTTCGCGGCCTGGATGAGGTTGCGAGCCGTGCCGCAGCCGATCTCAAGCACCGCCCCGCCCGCCGGCGGTTTGAGGCTTGCGATCAGCCGGTCGCGGCCAAGAAGATAGTAGCGCCGCGTGGCGTCGTAGATGTGGCGCTGGCGGCGGTAGATGGCATCCATCTTCTCCCCGGCTGTGGCGGCCTGCATCGCGCTTACCCCTGCAGAATGTAAAGGTGGAAACCGCCGTAGATGGCGGAGCGATCCTTCAGGGTAAGCTCGCGGGAAAGCTCTTCCGCATAGTGCCAGCGGGAGAGGATACCATCGGGCACGCGGCCCGGAAGGATCGTCGCCTCGCCGGCGGTGCGGAAAATCACCCGCGCGCCTGGCCGCGCCGTCCGGGTAATCTCCTCCCACAGGCCCGTGAGCACGGCATCGTTCATCCAGTCCTGGGCATCGAGGAGAATGTAGCGGTCGAGGCTGCCGTCCGGCGCGCTTTCGAGGTAATCGGTGAACGAGGCGTGATGCACCGAGACGCGCGGCGCGTTCGTCCGCACCAGCTCGAAATTCGCCCGGTCGAGATAGGGGGGCAGCGGCCCGCCAGAGGGCGCATAGCGGCGGCCGAACGCCTGCCAGGCGAAGTAGTTCTCCGACAGCGGGAAGCCGCAAGCCAGGCGTTCCAGGCGCTTCTTGAGCACGTCCGCCATACCGCTCTCGCCGGCCAGGGCCTTGTACTGCGCCGGAGGAATGCCCAGCCCATAGAGCGAGGCAGGCCGGTTGACCAGCCAGCGCAGCGCCCGCCTTTCGAACAGAGGCGCGAATTTCTGCTCGAAGATGCGGCGCTGCTCTTCGAGCGTCTGCGCTTTCAGGATCATGCGCGGATTGACGCCGTTCAGCCGCGCCACGAAGTGGCTCGCGCCGATGAAACTGCCAAGCAGGCCGGCGCGGTAGAAATTGCTGGTGAACCGCTTGATGCGGCGGCGGCGGCGCAGGCCGTAGCGCGACTGCCAGTAGCTCGCCGTTTGCGGATCGAGGTGAGGCAGGATGTACTGGCTGAAGGCCGCGACGTTTCCGGATGCGTTTGCCGCGCCGAAGAAGCGGTAGAAGGAGTCGTAATCGGGCAGGTGCCGGGCGGCGGCTAGCTTGAGCCGGTTGAGCGCCACATGCGCGCCGTTGATGTCGATCGCCGCTATATGCGCAGGCCCCGCGGTGAGGTAGCTCAGCACATTGCAGCCGCCCGAGGCTATGGTGACAACGCGGCTCGCGCCGTCGAGCGCCAGCGCCTCAAGGTCGACCGCCGGGTCCTCCCAGATTTGCGCATAGACCAAATTCGAGAATGCCAGCGTGAAGAGCCGCTCGCGCAGCCCCTCGGCAGAAAGCGGCTTGCTCCGGCACACGGCGGCGCCAATCATGGCGGCGCTCGTCGCTCTTTTCACCTCCGCAACGTTAGCCAAATCGATCCTCCTTGAGTTATTCCACGGTAGCCATGTCTTCGCGGGCCTGCGCCGCAACGTTCGCCAGCGGCTTGCCGGAAGCGCCGGCCCAGTTTGCGGCAAGCGCCCCGGCCGGCATCGCCTCGATAGCGGGCAGCGGAGCGGGCAAGGCCGCAATTCGCGCGGGCTTTGCAGCGGCCTGCTGCCAGCGGATTTGATGAAACGCGCCGCTGTGGTCCTCGGCGATGGCGGTCAAGCTTTCGACCCAGTCGCCGCAATTGATGTAGCGGACCCCGCCAATCTTCCGGTCGGCCAAGTGGTGGATATGGCCGCAAATCACGCCATCCACGTTGCGCCGTTTCGCTTCCGCGGCAATCGCATGCTCGAATTCGCCGATGAAATTCACCGCGCCCTTCACGCGCAGCTTCAGATAGGCCGAGAGCGACCAGAAGCCCAAGCCCAGCCGGCGCCGGATGAAGTTCAGCGGCCCGTTGCACGAAAGCGCGAATTCATAGGAGCGGTCGCCGAGCAGCGCCAGCCATCGCGCATAGCGGACCACCACATCGAACTCGTCGCCGTGCATGACGAGGTAGCGCCGCCCGTCCGCCGCCTCATGCACAGTGTCATGATGGATCTCAATGGCGCCGAAAGCCGTGCCGCAATAGCCGCGCACCGCCTCATCGTGGTTGCCCGGGACGTAGACGACCCGCGTTCCCTTGCGCGCTTTCCGCAAGAGCTTTTGCAGTACGTCGTTGTGCGATTGCAGCCAGAGGGGCGTGCGCCTCAAGCTCCAGAAGTCAACAATGTCGCCCGCGAGATAGATGGTCTCCGCTTCATTGTAACGGAGGAAATCCAGGAAGGCGTCCGCCTGGCAGGCCCGCGCGCCAAGGTGAAGATCGGACACGAAAAGCGTCCGGTACTGGCGAGGCTCGCGGGGCCGGCTCCCGTCCAGATTGCTGTCCTTTTGCATCGCTTCGTTCCTATCTGCTCGCGGCTGGGGACAAGGGACCTCCGGCGGAACGCAGGCCTAAGGCCGTTCGGACACAGGTTCCTCGGCGGCCTGCCGCTCCGGCATGACCGCCTGCTTGAGCAGCGCCAGCGCGTGGCGCCAATTGTAAAAGCGGGCAACTTCGCGCCGGTAGCGCAGGTAATCGGCGCCATAGGCGGCTTCGAGCCAGCGCTCCTCGGCAAACGCCATCAGCACGAAGCAGAGTGCAAGCAGGGATGCTGCCGCAAGAACCGTGGCAGAGGCGGTGGCAAGCGCCAGGCCCAGGTAGGCTGGGATCGCGGTTGCGTATTGCGGATTGCGGGTCCAGGCGTAGATGCCGCCGGTGACGAGCCCGTCGCGGCCGCAATAGACGTTGGCGCGGCCGAGGGCATGCAGCGCCCAGGCGTATAGACCGAAACAAACGAGCGCCAGGCCCGCGCCCGTGCCGCGTAGCGCGGAGAACTCCTGCCAGGGCTGCCAGCAGATGACAGCCAGGGCGAGCGTGGCGACGTTCAGGCCGCGGAACAGGCCCCAGAACAGGAAGCTCTGCCAAGTGCGATTGCCGGGCGTGGGCCAGAACTTGAATGTCTCAAAGGCGATTGTGCTGGCCAGCAAGCCGGACAGCGTCAACCCTAGGATGCCCCCCAATACCAACAGCGTCTCCGGCATGCCCGTCCTTGAACTTCGTGTTTAAAGTTCTGGGACGCTTAGCTCCGTTTGATGACAGGCATGTGAAGGCCCGCACGCCGGTTTCTCAAAATATACCGCCGTGGATTGCTCTAACTGTGTAAGCTTATACTCGTAGCGCTGCAGCGGCTTCACCGCGGCACTTATCCGGCGAGGACTTTGGCGCAGGCGGGGGGAAGCTCTTCACGATGCTCATTCAGGCAGGCGCGCAACTCGCCGCCGCCGGGCATCACACCCAAACAGTGGGCCAAGTAATCTCCCTTGCATGCACTTCTGAAACTCTCCGCCGCAGGGGATGAAGCCCCGGCGCTGGTATCGAGAGCGCTACAGCGGCCAAATATGGCTCCGGAGCTGTGGGGGTGTCTGCGAAAGTTGGAGCTGGCCGCGCAACGAGCGCGGCCAGCCTTCAAGCTACCTGCGCCCTACGCGACGCGCCCGGGAATAACGCCCTCCCGCAGCAACCCCGCGGCCCTGAACCGCGCCGCCCCGGACATATGCTCCACGCCCGTAAACCGCGCCGCCTGCGGTAGATCCGCCCTCGGAATAGACGGTGGCGGAACCGCCGCCGGTAGAACCGCCGGTGCCGGAATTGCCGCTGCCGCCCATGGAGACACCGCCTTGCCCCGCGGAAACGGCTCCACCGCCGGAGACCGCCGCGCCGCCTGCGACTGCTCCCCGGCGGTGGTAGACGCCTCCGCCTCGAACAGCGCCGGCGCGGCCTCTTCGATAGATAACCTCGGTGGCCATGGCGGGCGCTTTAACGACGCCCATTGGGGACCATGGTGCCGCTGCAACTGCCGCAGTAGCCACCGGGAATATCGCGGCGGGTGCCAATAGAGCTAAAAGAGCTAGAGCGAGACTTCGCATGGGGTATGCACCTTTCTAATGTCAGCTTTTGCTGCGTCAGTCTAGGGTGCCTCCATATTTCCATAGAATTAATAACGGCGAAAATCCTTATCCAAAATCTCTCAGGGTAAACGCCAGACTAACACTTTGCAGCGAGATAAGAAACAGCTGCCGCCGTTAATACAAAGAGAATACTTGCCGTCCACCACGGCCGCTACCGCAGGAAGATCGGCGAGGCGGGGGCGGCGCGCTTCTCCCAGTGCATTTGCTCAAGCCGGGGCGCGTCGCGCGCCTGCGCGGGATAGCCGATGCGGGAATTGCCGATGAGGCGCCGATGCCGCGGCTCGGGATCGAGGTTTTCCGGGCGATTACTTTGCGCAGCGTGGAAGCTCAAGGCGCCGTTTTTCCGTTAGCGTCTTGCCGTCGAGGATCGCGAGCGAGCCGCGGCTTTTGCCGGAGAGCGCTGCAACGAAGTCGCCCGAGGGCAGCCGGAGCGGGACAAGATCGATGTACGGCTCGAAGCTCTTCGCAAGGGTTTTCATGCATCCCTTTGAAAGGACGTAGGATTCGTCGAGATTGAAGATTGCCATATCTTGCCCGGTGCAGGGGGCCTGGCTCACCCGCCGGGCGCGCTCCTGGCGCGTTCCGTCGCTGGCGGAAAGGACCAGCATCGTCCGCAGGCCGGCGGAGGCAAGCGCAATGTGGGTATCGTCGATGAGGTTGACGCCGCCTTTGAAGACTGAAAAACCGCTGCCGTCTGCCTTGCCGGTCTCCGTGATGAGGCCCAAGCGCTTGCCGTCCTCCTTGAAAGACCACACCTTGATATTGGGACCGGCATCGGTGCCAACGACGTAGATGGTATCGCCAGCGTAGTAGAACTTGACGGGTGAGTTCCCGACATTCGTGCGATCCGGCTCCTTATTGCTGAGCAGCGGGATCGCAACGGTCTGCGTCTTCGTCCGGGTGTCGAATATATACAGCGCCTCTTCTACACGCATCTCTCCGGGGAGCGCCCTCTCGCCGAGGATCGCCGCATGAGCGCCATCCGTGCTGACCGCCCACGTGAGGAGTTCGTCCGCGTCCGGCTTGGGTACTATGCAGTAGCCCTCGATGCAGCCGTCCGCGCCGGCTTTCCTCTGCTGGCTGTGTCCCGGCAGGGAGGCCGCCGCCGGGACCGAAAGCGTGCCGGCCGCCAGATCGATCGCCCAGCATCCGCGCAAGCCGGTATATCGCCAGTCGCCATAGGCGCACAGAGTTGGCACGCTTGCGATCAGGCCAAGGTCTAACGTTGGCTCCGTAGCGTTGTCATCGTGCTGGAATAGCGATGGCGGCAGGCACGCGGGCTCTGCCTGGCCGGGCGCGGGTGTCAGGAGTGCTGCAAACAGCGACGCGAAAACGATGGGCCGGAGCATGGTCATAGGAATCCGGCGGTTAGCGGCGGAAGATCAGCGAGGCGGGATCGCTGCGTTTCTCCCAGTGCATTTGCACAAGCTCGGGCGTATCGCGCACCTGCGCGGGATAGCCGATGCAGAAATAGCCGATGAGGCGCCAATGCTCCGGCACCCCGAGGCTGCGATTGAGCGGCTCGGGGTCGAGGATGGAAACCCAGCCCAAGCCGATGCCTTCGGCGCGCGCTGCGAGCCACAGCGTGTAGATCGCCGCGACGGCGGAATAGCACACCGTCTCGGGCATGGTGCGGCGGCCGAGGCCCGCGCCCTGCTCCGGCTCCGGCTCGGCGAAGACCGCGAGCTGCACCGGCGCGTCGTCGAGGCCCGCGAGCTTGAGCTGCGCGTAGATCTTGGCGCGCTCGCCGTCATATTGGGCGAAAGCCTCGGCGTTGGCGGCCAGGAAGTTCTCGCGTACGGCCCGGCGCCGGTCCGGATCGTCCACCAGCACAAAGCGCCACGGCTCCGAGAGCCCCACCGAAGGCGCCAGGCAGGCGAGGCCCAGCAGCCGCTCGATGCAGCCTTTTGGCAGCGGCCGGGTCTCGAAATGGCGAACATCGCGCCGCCAAATCAGGAGATCGGCGAATTTCGCCCGGAACGCATCGTCGAAGTCTGGAGCCGTGGTGGTCATATCGAATCCGGCGGAAGGTTTCCGCGCCCGTCACCTGGGAGGCTGCGAGGCGCCCTATCTGGGATCGTAACAGACGCCGGCATTCGTGGCGATTCCGGATAATGCCTCAGGCATTTTCAGCATGCCGGTTGCGGGCAGGGTGAGCCTTCGCATCTGCGAAACTCACTGGTAACTGGCCGCGGCATCGCATATAACAGCGCGGAACAAGGCACGAAGCGCGCAGCCGCGCGCGGGGGGAGTTTTACTGTGAGTACGTCATCGCGCTGGACGCCCGATAGCTGGAGGCAAAAACCGATCGCGCAGATGCCGGCCTATCCGGACGAGGCCGCTCTGCGGGTGGTCGAGGAGGAGCTGGCAACCTTTCCGCCGCTGGTTTTTGCAGGAGAGGCGCGCGCGCTGCGGAAGTCCTTGGGCGAGGTGGCAGCGGGCCGTGCTTTCATGTTGCAGGGCGGGGACTGCGCGGAAACCTTCTCCGAGCATGGCGCCGACCCGATCCGCGATTTCTTCCGCGTGTTCCTGCAAATGGCGGTGGTGCTGACCTTCGCGGCGAGCCGCCCGGTAGTCAAGATCGGCCGTATCGCGGGCCAGTTCGCCAAGCCGCGCTCGGCGGATATGGAAACGCAGGACGGCGTTTCGCTGCCGAGCTACCGGGGCGATATCATCAACGGCATTGCCTTCACCGCGGAGGCGCGCACGCCCGATCCGCACCGCATGCGCAAGGCCTACCGGCAGTCGGCGGCGACGCTCAACTTACTGAGGGCGTTCGCGCAAGGCGGCTATGCGGACCTGGAGCGCGTGCACCAGTGGACGCTCGGTTTCGTCTCCGGCAGCCCGGCCGGCGCCCGCTACGAGGAACTGGCGAACCGCATCTCCGAGACGCTGAACTTCATACGGGCCTGCGGCATCACCTCCGACAATTCGGAGCGGCTCAGGACGACCGATTTCTATACGAGCCACGAGGCCCTGCTGCTGCCTTACGAGCAGGCGTTCACGCGCGTCGATTCGACCAGCGGCAATTACTACGCCACCTCCGGCCACTTCCTCTGGATCGGCGACCGCACGCGCCAGCCGGATCATGCGCATGTCGAGTTCATGCGCGGCATCAAGAATCCCATCGGCATGAAGTGCGGGCCGAGCCTCGACCCCGAGGAGCTGCTCAAGCTCATCGATATCCTGAATCCGGCGAACGAGCCCGGCCGGCTGACGCTGATCGTCCGCTACGGCGCGGACAAGATCGGCAACTATCTCCCGGACCTCCTCCGCGCTGTGAAGCGCGAGGGCAAATCCGTGATCTGGTCGTGCGATCCGATGCACGGCAACACGATCACGGCCAGCGGCTACAAGACCCGGCCGTTCAACGATATCATGCGCGAGGTCGGCAACTTCTTCGATATCTGCCAGGCCGAGGACGCCTATCCCGGCGGCATCCATATCGAGATGACGGGCAAGAACGTGACGGAATGCACGGGCGGCGCGCAGTCGATCTCGGACACCGACCTGTCGAACCGCTACCACACCTTCTGCGACCCGCGGCTCAATGCGGACCAAGCGCTGGAGATGGCGTTCCTGGTGGCCGAGCGGCTCAGGCGCGACCGGGCGCAGGCCGAGCCGCAGGCCGCTTCAGGGTTCTGACGCGGCCGCAACAGGGGCGGCGCCGCCTGCCCCCTGTTATACCGTTCCGGTTCAAAAAGCACGATCTTGATGCTGCCGCTAAGTTGTTATCTGCTTGGTAACAACTTGCGGACATAGGCCGCCGTGTTATTCCGGAGCGTCAGGTTTATGAGCGGAACCAATCCTAGCTGGCTGAAGGAGCCTTTACTTGGACTCTTGGGAGGACAAGTGAACAGCACCGATCTCGGCCAGGAAATTGCATTCAAATCATCCTCTTTGCCAGCCGTGTACATCTTTTGCGGCAAGGACCGCGACCCCAGCCCGAGCGACCTCGACTTCATCGCCAGCATCCTTGGGCGCCAATCCGAGTACATCGAGAAAGCTACGGATTTTCTGCTCCAGGAAATGAGGAAAGACCCTCACCATCTCGGTATCGTTCCTGACGATGCCGAGCGCATAGGCTCAGGAATCCCCGCCGGGGAGCTTGAATTCCTTTGCCGGCTGGACGGCCACTGGGAGATACAGTTCGCCGGCATAGAACTTGAATTCGCCGAGGAATTAGGTGTGCGCGTATGCTTTGAAGGGGAAACCCCGGCCCGCGTCGAGGATAATGCCGATGCCCATGCGTGGTTCGATTTCAGCACCAGCGAATGGGTTGAAGATTGACCGGCGGCGGCGTGTGAACGCGAAATAGGGGTGCTCGAATGTCCCGTTTCCGCGCAGGTCTTCCGATCTCCGCCGGCCGTAAAAATTGCGCGGCTACGGAATGGCAAAGCAGACGTTGCAAAAACTTGAAACCGGGATGTAAACTGGGAGGCAATCAGGAGGACGCCACCGCATGCCGGAGCCGGAAGTCACCCGCGAAGATTTGAAGCGCGTCGAGACGCGCGTGGAGTTCGTCGCCCAGGAGGTTGAGGGCGAGAAGCTGCTCTCGCGGTACATTTTGCAGCAGGCCCGCAAGAACGGCGACGACTTGGCCATCGTCAAAACGCGTGTCGAGCGTGTCGAGGAAAAGGTCGAGAAGCTTGAGCAGAAGTTCGACAGGCTTGAGCAGAAGGTCGATAGGCTTGAGCAGAAGATTGACCGGCTTGAGATCAGGCTTCCCGGCATGATCGCCGAAGTTATGCGCGAAGTCCTGCGTGAGAAACGGGACTGAGGCCGGTTTCGCCCAGCACCGCCCGTAGCGATCCGCGGCAAGGGAGTGACGCTCCCACATTGCAAAGCTGGAGCACTTTCAAGCGCGGGCTTCCTGGCGGCGGAAGCGCGGGTAAATCGTTTGAGGAGAGGGCGGCATGATTCTGGCAGGTTGGAAGACGGTACGGCTCGGGCTTCTCCCGATTGCCATGGCCGCATCGCAGTTTGCCACCGCGCCGCAAGCCTTCGCCTGGACGGACGCCGGCCACAAGATCGTCTGCCAGCTCGCCTATCTGGAGCTGACACCCGCCGCCAAAGCCAAGGTGGACGCGCTGATCGCAGCCGATCCGAAGTTCCACACCTTCGCCGCCGCCTGTACATGGCCGGACATGTTCCCGCCGCAGCGGCCCGCCGAGCACTTCCTGAACGTGCCCCGCGGCGCGAAAAAGATCGATCCGGGCAACCTCTGCCCCGCGGCTGACCGCTGCGTGGCCTCCGCGATCCTGAACGACACGCGCGAGCTTGCTTCCGCGAAGGATGCCAAAGAGCGGCTGCGCCTGCTCAAGAGCCTCGGCCATTGGGTCGCCGACATCCATCAGCCGCTGCATGTCTCCTTCGAGGACGACAAAGGCGCCAATTTTGTCGACGCCACGGGCCTTTGCTCAGGCAGTCTGCACCTCGCCTGGGATATGTGCATTATCGAGAAAAGGATCGGCACCGATGAAACGGCGGTCGCGGCGGCGCTTGAGCGCGAGGTCACGGACGCGGACCGCAAGGCCTGGGCGCCGCCGGGCCTCGACGCAGCCGCCGTCGCTGCCTGGGCGAACGAGTCGCTTGCCATCGCGGAAAGCCCCGCCGTCCAATATTGCGTCCCGCACGGGGATAGCTGCTGGTACTCCCCGGATGCGCAGCAGTTTTCCAAGGACAAGCGCAAGGTCGAAATCACCGGCCGCTACCTTGACGAGGAGGCCCCCGTCGTCCGCGACCGGCTCAAGCGGGCGGGCATCCGCCTGGGCGCGATATTAAACAGTGCATTCTCGCACTGAAGGCCATCAAACAGCCATTTCCCCAGAGGAAAGACGCTATCGGGCATTTAAAATAAAACCGGCACCTTTTTTGCGGGGCAAATTCGGCGATGAGCTCCCAGCATGACAATTCCGGCGCGATCCGCGTCTTCATCTCCTATTCCCGGCACGATATGGAGATTGCCGACCGGCTGGTGGAGGCGCTCGGCAGCGAGGGCTTCCAGGTCACGATCGACCGGCGCGACCTGCCTTATGGCGAGGAATGGGCCAAGGAACTGGCCGGCTTCATAGCGGACGCGGACACGGTCGTTGCACTGATAAGCCCGGCCTTCCTCGCCTCCAAGGCCTGCAATTGGGAACTGGGCCAGGTCAAGGACACAAACAAGCGGCTCGTGCCGGTGGTAATCGAGCCGGTCGTTATCGCGGACCTGCCCGAGAGCGTCGGCAAAATCCACCTTCTACCTGCGACGGGCGCCTTCAATTTCCAGCTCCATCTCAAGCCGCTGGTCAGCGTGCTGAACACCAACCGGCAATGGGTCAAGGAGCACACGAGGCTCGCAAGCCACGCCCGGCAATGGCTCGCACGCGGACGGGCGCCGGCGCTGCTCCTGCGCGGAAGCGCTCTTGCCGAGGCCGAAGACTGGAAAGACCGCCAACCCAGGACGGCGCCTCCGCCAACCGGCGAGATCCTGGAACTGATGCTGGCAAGCCGGCGCGCGGCGACGGAGCGCCAAAGGTCCATCGTTGCCGGTTCCCTGTTCGCCGCCGTCTTCGCCTTCGGGCTGGCCGGCTTTGCCGTATTCCAATGGCACCGGGCCGAAACCAGCTACAATGCCGCCCGCACCAACCTGGATTCGCTTATCAAGGATCTCGCTGGCGAAATGCAGAAGGCGGAAGGCATGCCGGTCACGACCGTGCAGCGCATCCTCAAGAATGGCGAGGCGCTTGCCGCCAATCTGAAGCTGGCAGGCGGCAACGACTTCCGGCTTGAGGCAAGCCGCGCCGCGATGTTCTACGAGTTCAGCAAGACCTATCAGAAGATCAACCGCCGCGAGGAAGCGATCAAGGCCTCGGACGAGAGCCTTGCCATCCGGCGGCGGCTGGTGGCGGCCCATCCGCAGGACCAGGAGCTGGCGGCGGGATTGGCCGCAAGCCTCGATCTGGCCGGCGATCTTGAGCGCGAGCAGGCACGCCATGCCGAGGCGCGCGCGCTCTACACCGAGTCGGTTGGCATCGGCCTCACGCTGAACGCGAAAAATCCGGCCAACCCAGACTATGCGGTGAGCCTGTCGAAAACCCTCATCCGGCTTGGCGATCTCGACCGGCTCGCCAAGAGCTTTTTCGAGGCCAAAGGGCGTTACCGGGACGCATTCGAGAAGATCAAGGGTGTGCTGCGTGCGACTGCCGGAGAGCCGCCGGCCGAGTTGCAGCGCGAGCTGACCTGGAACTACAACAAGATTGGCGACGTTTACGCCGATCTCAACGCCTATCCGGAGGCGGACACAGCCTATGGCAACGGGCTTTGCATCCGCGAATACCTTTTCGCTAAAGACCGCACCGACACCAGGCTGCCGCACGACATTTCCTGGAGCCTCGGCAAGATCGCGGGTGCCAAGATGCAGACGGGCGATATCGCCGGCGCGCTCGATGCCGCGCTCGCCTCGCTTTCGATCCGCCGCAAGCTTGCGGGCAGCGATCCCAAAAACCGGATCTGGCGCCGCGACGTGGGGGCGGCGTTGCATCAGGTCGCGGAGATCAAGGCCAAGGCGGGGGATTTCGCCGGCGCGCGCATGTTCTTTCTTGGGGCGGCCGAGGCACGCATGGCGCTGAAGAAGGAAGCGCCGGGCGACGCCGGCTATGCGGCGGCCTTCGAGGCGAGTATGGCGGGCGCGAAAGAGGCGCTGGCGAAGAGCCTCGAAACCAACGCCGCGCCAGAGGAGCGCGACTATCGGGAGGCCGTGGCCGAAGAGGAAGGGCACGCCACGGCAAGGGCCGGCGGCCAGGCGCACGATCCCTCCGTTTGCTGGAGCGCGATCCTCACCCGCCTGAGGACCGGCGCGGCAAACGGCGCCCAAGGCGCCGCGAAATAGTGCACTTTCAGCGAAAGCAGAGGCGGCTCAGGCTTGGCCGCCTTCTCCCGTCCGGCACCCAAATAGCAGCTTTGCGTGCACCCCTCCGAGCGTGTTTTTGCCGATGGAAAAATCTCCGCCGTGCAGATGCACGAGGTCGGCCACGATACCCAGGCCCACGCCAGTCCCCGGCGCATTCTCATCCAGCCGGGCTCCTCGCGTCAGAACCTCCTCCACACGCTCAGGCGGAATGCCTGGGCCGTCGTCCTCCACGGAGAACTCCCTGCCGGCCCCGTTCTGGCGTGCCGTAATCCTCACCTGGCTCGCGGCCCATTTGCGCGCGTTGTCCATGAGATTGCCCGCCAGTTCCTCCAGGTCGCGCCGGTCGATGGCGCATTCGAGGTCCGCCGGCGAGACATCCACCTCCCAGGCAAGATCGCTTCCGCCCGGCAGCCGCTTCATCACGCCTGCAAGCCGCGTCAGCACAGGCGCGACGGCGGTGCGCGCCGCCCCCGTCTGTCTCGGCCCCACGGCCCGCGCGGCAGCGAGCGTGCGCATGACGTGCGCGTTCATGGCGCCGATCTCGCGGTCCATGCTATCGGCGGTGCCGGTGTCGCCGCGCTCGCGCAAGGCGCGCGCCTCGGTGGATAGCACCGCCAGCGGCGTTTTCAGGCCGTGCGCCAGCTTGGCGGAGTTGGCGCGCGTGCGTTCGATGGTCTGGGTTTGGGACTCGAGAAGCCGGTTGAGATCGCCGGCAAGCCCCTCCAACTCGACCGGAAAGCGGCCGGTCAGCTTCTCGCCCTTTCCCGCCCTGAGTGCTTCGAGCTGGCGCCTGAGACCGGCAAGCGGCGCGAGCCCCATATTCACCTGCGCCCAGGATGCCAGCACCAGAAGGCCGCCCAGCACGGCCAGCGATAGAGCGACGGTCTTGGCGAACGCGTGCCATGCCTCGTTGACCACGCATTGCTCGCCTGCCACGGCGATGGCGAAGGTGCGCCCGCCATCCGGCCCAGGCATCGTCACCTTGCGCTCCACCACGATCAGCCACTTGCTCTTCGGCCCGCGCAACTCGCGCACCTGCCGGGCGTCCGCTCCCGCATCGCCGGGGGCCAACGGGATCGATTCGTCCCACAGCGAGCGCGAACGCGCGGCGATCTTTCCGTTCTCCGAAACCTGCCAATAAAGTCCAGACAGCGGCCGCTGAAACAGCGGATCGGACAGCTCGCCGGAAAGCCCCACCTTGCCTTCGGCCTCTGGGACGATGAGCGCGGCAAGCTGCAGCAGATGATCGTCCAGCTCCTTGATGAAGCGTCCGCGCACATGGTTGTCGAACGCCATTACGATGACGAAACCCGCGATCACCAGCGCGGCGGCGACGCCGACGATGGCCATCGCAAGCAATCGCAGACGCAGCGAGTTCATGGCTTCGACTCGCTCAATACGCCAGAGTAGTAGCCGAAGCCACGCCGCGTCTTGATGAATTCCGGGCCGAGCTTCCGCCGCAACCGCGCCACCGTCACCTCGATGGCGTTGCTTTCGCGCTCGGAATACTGGGTGTAAATGTGCTCCGTCAGCTCGGTCTGTGGTACGGCGCGGCCCTCGTGGTGCATGAGGTAATGCAAGAGCCGGTACTCCATGGGCGACAGGCCGACGGGCACGCCGCCCTGAATCACGCGCGAGGCCCGTGTATCGAGCGTCACATCGCCGATGGTCAGCACGGCGGTGGCGTGCTTCGTCAGCCGCCGCAGGAGCGCGCGGACGCGCGCCATCAGCTCCTCCATGCGGAAGGGCTTCACCAGATAATCGTCGGCGCCCGCGTCGATGGCGTCCACCTTCTCGGACCAAGCGTCGCGCGCGGTCAGGATAAGGACCGGCATCGTGCGGCTGTTGGCGCGCCAGCGTTTCAGCACCTCCACGCCGTCGAGCTTGGGCAGGCCCAGATCGAGCACAACGAGGTCGAAATCCTCGGTGTCGCCCTGGAACCAAGCCTCGTCGCCGTCGCGTGCCCGCTCCACCGCATGGCCTGCCGCCGTCAGAGCGCGAACGATCTCGCCCGCGACCTTTTCTTCGTCTTCAACAACCAGGATCCGCATTCAGCGCCTCCTGTCACTGTCGAGAAATGAACCGTTCTTGGCATCCACTTGGTATTCGCGATACTGCCCGCCCTGGCCCAGAGCCTTGATCTTGTACAAATAGCGCCCATCCTCCCGGTGAAGGGCTACTCCTATAATCTCCCCCACGGCCGTCACCCGGTTTAGAACCTCCGCCAGCGGCAGAATATCGCCCCGCGCAGCCAGTATTTGGGCGGTTTCGGGCGGAAGCGCTTCGGCAAGCGCTTGGGAGCCGCCAACGATAGCGGCTGCGTTGAGAAGAAGGACGACGGCAGAGTGTGCCCTGGTCAAAAGCCGCCTCCGGGCCATGCATTTTTCAAGACCCAGCCTGCGCCATCCAAGCTTACAAATGCGTGACAGCCCTCCTCACGCGGCGATAATCCACCTTTTGCTAAAGTTCGCTCATGACTGCCGATGACAGTCTTTTACAGGAGCGAAGCCATGAAACTTATAAAGACCGGCCTTATCGCCGCCGCGGCGCTGCTTGCCACGGTGTCTCTGGCAGCCGCGCAGCATGGCCCCGTCGCGGGCGCCTGCGCCGCCGAGATCGAGAAATATTGCAAGGGGCTCCCCCATGTAAACCGGGCCGTGCGCAACTGCCTGGAGGAGAACCGGGAAAAGGCCTCGCCCGCCTGCCGCGAGGTTTTGGACACGTTCGGCCCTGGCCGCGGCGGTGGCGGACGCTGGAACAACTCCAACTAGAAGTACAGCCGGAGGCAAGTTCGCACCCATTAGCCGCGAGTTCGCAAGCGAACTTGCCTCGCATAAGTTGTACTAGATTCAATAGCTTGCTAGTACGCCTGATCCGCGGGAAGTCCTTTCGGTGCCAGCCGCAAGTGGGTCAGGACTTCCCGCAGGGCGTACTAGCCTTTGCTCATTGCCGCAGCCTGCCGCGAGGGCTTGAAACAGCATGAGAGCGTTTGCCACTGAAAGGCAGGCCAGTGCATAGTTGAGCAGGGCACCAGCCGCAGCAGCGCCCTGCTCCCCCTGGTTACAGGCACCATCCGGCCAAAGATCCGTCTATTCCGCGCCAGAATTTCGTGTATGCAGATGATGGCGAGGCGGGGGAGAGGCATAGTATGTTTGGGCTGCGGTTTGTTGGCATGCGTGCGAGCGCGGTTTTCTTGGCCGCGATGGCGCTGGCCCTTGTGCCAGTCATCGGCTGCGCGGAGGCGCAGGACCGCGGCAAGCCGCGGCTCGGCGTAAGCCTCAGGGATCTCTCGCCCGATACGGCGTATGAACTCGGCGTTCCCATTCCTGGCGGACTTGAGGTGGGCACGGTTTCGGACGGCTCGCCGGCGAAAGCGGCTGGCATCATGCCCGGCGACATCATCATCATGGCCGATGGCAGGAAGGTGCTCGACACGCCGGCCCTCATGGAGGCCATGGAACGCGCCCGGCACGGCAAGCCTGTGCGGATATCGTTGCTGCGCCGGGGCGAACTTTTGCATCTGCCGGTGAACCTGTGGGGAGCGCCCGCAGCGGAACCCGCGCCCAAGCCGGCAACGCATCAAGCGGAGGCACCGCGTGCGCCCGCGCGGCAAGCGGAGGCCCGGCATGCGCCTAAAGCTGACAAGCCGTGGCTCGGCGCGAGCACGGCGGACCTTACGCCGGACGAGGCGGCCGAGCTTCACCTGGATAAGGCCGGCGGCGTCAAGGTGGTGAGCGTCGTGAAAGGCTCGCCCCTGGACGAGATGGGTGTCCAGGCTGGCGATGCGATCGTCAAACTGGACGGGCGGCCGGTGACGGATTCGCGTGCGCTGGACGCATTGCTCGCCGGGAAGCGGCCCGGAACGCGGGTCATGCTTTCCTATGTCCGCGACGGCAATACGCGGTACCTCGCGATAAAGCTGCAGCAACGTCCGGAAACCGGAGATGAACAGAAGGAGGCGGACTCGGAGCCTGCGCCTGCCCCTTCCGCGAGGCCGGCGGACACGGAGAAATCGCAGGAGACCGAGGACCGGCGCGAGCCGGCCGGAGAGACGGTCTTCGGTGCGCCGGCGGACCCTGAGCGAAACCGGCAGCCCGATAACGTGCCCGGCACGGACCAATAGTCCGGGCAGTTCGAGGCGGGCCGCGCCCGGCACCGCGGGTGCAGTGCGCGGCAGGCAACCTTCGATAGCACTCTCCAGTTATGCGATCTGGCAATACCGTTTCAGCCTGGTTTTTGGATCGCAGGTTCCGAAGATAACGCGAGAAAAATCTGGCTCGTAATCGCGGAGAAAAATGAGATCGTGCATTGTCTACACGACTGAACTTGCGGCATGGAGACACCACGCAAGCGTTTGTTAAGATCGGTTCGCCCGCAACAGTTGTGTGGAGCGCTCTTCTGTGCACGGTACGGCCAAAGATCTGTCCCTTCCACGCCCGAATCGTATGTATGCAAATGATACTGGGGCGTAGAGAGGTATCGATGTTTAGGTTTCGTTGTGTCTTGTTGCGCGCACATGCGGCTTTTTGCGCCACCGTCGTGCTGGTCCTGGTGCTCATTGCGAACGGCGCGGAGGCGCAGGAGCGCGGCGGGCTCAAGCTTGGTGTAAGTCTCAGGGATCTCTCGCCAGAAGCGGCGTATGTGCTCGGCGTGCCCTTTCCAGGCGGGCTGGAGGTTGGCGCGGTTCACGATGGGTCGCCAGCCAAGGCCGCCGGTATGTGGCCAGGCGACATCATAATCATGGCTGGCGGGCGGAAGGTGTTCGACACACCGGCACTCATGGAAGGCATTGCCCGCGCCGAGCCTGGAACGCCCGTGCAGTTGTCGGTGCTGCGCGCAGGAAGGGTCGTGCATCTTTCCCTGATGCCATGGGGAACGCCGCCGGCTGGGCCTTCGAGCGTGCCGGGAATGCGGCAGGCTGAAGCGGCGCGTGAGCAGACGGGCGCCAAGCCATGGCTGGGTATTAGCACGGAAAGCCTCGCGCCGCTGGAAGCTTTCGAGCGGGGCTTCGAGCAGCCTGGCGCGGCCAGGGTGGTGAGCGTCGCGAAGGGGTCGCCCGCGGAAGGCTGGGGGCTGATGCCCGGCGATGTGATTATCAGGCTGGACGACGAGCCGGTGCTGGATTCGCGCGAGCTTACCGCGTCTTTGGCTGACAGGCAGCCGGGATCGCGGGTGACGCTTCTGGCCGTTCGCCGCGGCGAACCGCTGCGCGTCGCGCTCACGCTGGCGAAGCGGCCGGAAGCTCAGGATGCCCCAAAGGGGATGGAAACGCAGCCTGGACCCAATCTTTCCGTCAGGCTGGCTGAGGCAGAGAAACAAGCCCAGGTGGCGGAGCGCCGGGAACTGGCGGCAAAGCCCGCCGCCACGCCAGTGGAACCCGAAGCGCAACCGCATGCGCCGCGGCATGCCGTGGAGCAGGCCGCCGTAGAAGGCGGAACCGGACAGGAGCAGCCCGACTCATCGCAAGGCATCGGTACACCGGGCAAGAGCGGAAAGCAGGCGCCGGCGCAAGCTGTCGCGGATGTAGGCCCGGAAACGGGAGCCGTGCCCCAGGCGGATACAGGCGCCATCTTGTCGGTCGCGCTTTCACCGGACGGACGCCATGTGCTCACAGGCAGCACTCGCGGGATGAACCTGTGGGATGTCGCGGCCCGCAAGGAGCTGCGCAGCTTCAAGAGCGGAGCCAAGGATGTCGTGTCGGTCGCGTTTTCGCCGGATGGCCGCTTCGCGATTTCGGCTGTCCGCCACGGCGGGATGACGTTGTGGGAGGTGGCAACCGGCAATGAGGTGCGCAGCTTCGGCGGCAGGAACGACGACGTGATGTCGGCCGCGTTCTCCCCCAATGGACGCTCGGTCCTTTCCGGCACTTACGGCGGGGAGATCAAGCTCTGGGACGCGGCTTCCGGCAAGCAGCTTCGTGAGTTCCGCCGCCATCCGGAGGAGGTCATGGCGGTAGCCTTTTCGCCCGATGGCCGCCTTGCGATCTCCGGCGATGGAGACGGCGATGTGAAATTGTGGGACGCTGCCAGCGGCGAGGAGCTGCACAGTATGAAGGGGCACTCCGAGCAAATCCGGTCGGCCGCATTTTCACCCGATAGCCGCCTGGCGGTTTCCGCCTCCTGGGACGGCACCGTCAAGGTGTGGGATGTAAGCTCCGGCTCGGAGAGGCAAACCTTCAAGGGACGCATCACCAAGGGAGAGAAGGAGCTGTTTACCTCGGCCCTGTTCACCCCCGATGGCCGCCAGATCGTTACCGCCGGCGTGAGCGGCTGGGTGCAGGTCTGGGACGTTGCGACGGGTAAGGAACTGCGCAGCTTCGAAGGGAAGGCCGAGGGGGTCAGCGCGATGGCGCTTTCGGCGGGCGGCAAGTTCGCCGTCATGGGCGGCCTTATCCGGGAGAGCGTGGACGAAACGCTGAAATTCTGGGACGTGGCGGCAGGCAAGGAGCTGGCCGGGGTTAGCACGCGAGCAGAGGCTGTCTCCAAGGTTGCCCAAGGGGGATAATGCCGCGCTCCTGAACCGCCAGGAAACGCCTCGAACAGGGCGAATCTCCCCTCACCCTGTCCCTCTCCCCATGGGAGAGGGGACGCCTTCTCAACGGGCACAGCGGAACTCCCTCTCCCAAGGGGAGAGGGCTGGGGTGAGGGGAGATTCCCTCCGTTCAGGGCACCATCGAGCAACGTTTGGCGCCTACAGATAGTGTCAGGGTCTTCGTCACCCCTCCCGCCGCGTCCGGCCGCCGCCGAGCGCCGCGCCTTCCTGGATTGGCTCGATGGAGACCGCCAGCCCCGTGGCGTCGTCCGTTTCGATCAGCACGCCGCAGATCGTGGCCGCGCCCGTCGCCGGCGTGAACCGGCCGGACGGAATGCGCGTCACGAATCGGTGCACCGGCTCGCCCTTCTCCATGCCGATGATGGAATCGAAGTCGCCGCACATGCCCACGTCGGTCATGAATGCGGTGCCGCCGGGCATGATCCGCGCGTCGGCGGTGGGCACATGCGTATGCGTGCCGACGACGGCACTCACCCTGCCATCGAAGGCCGCGGCAAGCCCCTGCTTTTCGGAGGTCGCTTCTGCGTGAATGTCGATAAAAATGGCGTCCGCGCCCTGCATCAGCGGGCAGGCGGCGACCTCCTGCTCAACGCGCTGGAAGGGATCGTCCATCGCGTCCATGAAAATCCGGCCGAGCACATTCATCACCAGCACCTCGGCGCCGTTCGCAGCGCGAAACAGGCCTGCACCCGCGCCCGGCGTGCCCGTGGGATAGTTCAGGGGCCTCAGCAACCGATTCTGCCGCGCGATGAACACCAGCGCCTCCCGCTGGTCCCAAACGTGATTGCCCGTGGTGACAACATCGGCGCCGGCATCGATCAGGTTCTGAAAAATCTGCTCGGTGATGCCGAAGCCGCCCGCGGAATTCTCGCCGTTGACGATGACGAAATCCGCGGCAAGCCGCTCGCGCATGGCGGGAAGTTGATCGCAGACCGCGTTCCGCCCCGTCCTTCCGGACACATCTCCAAGAAACAGTAGACGCATATTACTCTCCGCAGGCGATGATGCGCGATGGCGTCAGGATCGTGTCCAAGGGTTCATCCTGCGGTTCCTGCGGAACGTCGGGAAACTCCTGCTCGTCGAAGGCGATGCCGATGGCGGCGGCCGTGCCCTGCCGCCTCATCCGGCGTAGCGCCGCGTCGTAATACCCCGCGCCATAGCCGAGCCGGCCGCCCTTGCGGTCGAAGGCGAGAAGCGGCACCAGCACAATATCCGGCATAAGCTCGGGGCTCTCCGGGCCTGGCTGTTGCAAACCGAATTTACCACGCTTCAGCTGCGCGCCAGGGCTCCACTCCCTGAAAACCAGATCTGGCCCAGGCCGCACAACAGGCAAGGCGGTGCTGAGCCCTTGAGCGTGCAGTGCTTCAAGGAGGGGAATGGGGTCGAGTTCGTCGTGGACCGGGAAATAGCCGGCGGCGGAAGTTGCTTGCATGGCTCCAATAAAGGCGGCACCGCGAGCGGCAAGAGCCTGGCTCGCCCACGCCCCTGACTTCAGCCAAACCTCGCGCCGGACTGCCGAAGCCAGGACCCTGAAGACCGCCTTACGCTCCGCCGATGGGGTCTGCCAGTTTATCGCCTTTGCTCGCACCAATCCCAGTTAAATTTAAAGAGCCGCGAAGGCCGTCGGGACAGATCGATCCCCTGGGTCCCTGGCTAGCAGGTGGGCGCCGAATGTCCAAGGCCACGGCCTTGGTCAGTGTCAGCTCCCTCAAGGATCTTATAGGGCCCGGGTATTCATTGAGCCCCTAACGCACCCCGCAGCGAAAGTCCCATATAGACGATTTGGGCGAAATTACTAGCCCCTTGGGAGGGCTTCGGCTTCAAATATCTTTTAAGCAAAAAAAATCGTAAGTGTGCCGCTGTTTGTGGCCTTATTGCCTGGATAGTTGGGCGATAGGCGCGGCGCGCCGCAGGAGGCGGCGGCAGTAACAGGAATTGAACGCGGCGGCCGGTGCTAGGCGCTTCCCTTGGCGCGCGGCATCCCCTGGCCAGCTTCCATCGCCTTGCCAAGCTCGCGCTGCATGGCCTGGACGCCGCCGTCGATCACCTGATAGCCGCGCGGGTCGAGCGCCATGCGCTGCAAGTGCTGGATCTCTTCGCGCGCTTCCCAAAGCTGGTCCGCCATCATAAGCGCCGCCATCAGAAACAGCCGCTCGTCCTGCACGGCCTTCGAGCCGTTCTTGATCCGCTGCACATGACCGTCGATTTCAGCCGCGAGGCTCTGGATGCGCGCCTCTTCGCCGTCCTTGCACCCCATCCGGAATGTGCGCCCGTTTACAACAACCTTAACTTGGGCCATAGCCCAGCCCTCCTCATCCGCGACGTAGACGCGCCGGCCAAACGTAGCCGCATCGGCCCGCACGCACGCATTGCGATACTTGCGCGGCAGTCATTGCCGCACCTGTTCCCACAAATACGATTTTTGGCAGATGGAGGTGAAGAAGCAGTTAAAGCAGTGCTACAATTTATCGGATTTTCTCAGGCGGAGGCCTGGAATTACTCTAATCGGTGCAACTTGTAATACACCGTTATTCTTACCGTCTCCCGAAAGTGGTGGCTAGTATTGTTTACAACTGAGCTTGTGCCCCTCCCAGCGTAGCGGGCCGGAGGAGCACTGAAGATCAGAGGCCTTCGCTCAGCAAAGCGATCTGCACCGTGCCGGGCTTCATCTTATAGAAGATGTGGCCGCCGATCTGCGTGATCTTGTCCAGCTCGTGCCGCCACTCCGGATGCACGTAGGTGGCGTGGTAATGCGTGGCGGGTCCCACCTCGCCCAGCCAAACCTCGCCCGCGATCACCTGCTTGGCAAGCTTGACCGCAGTCGCCCACTCGGGCTTTTCCTTCACCGAATTGTGCTTGCCCGTGCAAGTGAACGAGAACTGGCAGCCGTGCCGGTTGCGCTCGCCCTGATAGACCACGCCGCAAACCGTCTTGGGATAGAAGGGGCTGCGGATGCGGTTCATGATGACCTGCGCAACCGCGATCTGGCCCTTGACCGGCTCGTCGCGCGCCTCGAAGTAGATCGCGGTGGCCATGCAGCGCAGCTCGCGCTTGCGGAACTCGTCCTCGGTCAGGCCGCCGAACAGGGTCTGCGGCTGATCCGGCGAAAGGCTTGCGTTCTTGAGAAGCCCGGCCCATTCGCCCCCGCCGCCGGTTTTCGAGGCGGACGCGGCGGCGCTTTCAAGCAAAGGGTCTTGCGGAGTGAAGGCCGACAGGAACAGCTCGGCGCCGGCAAGAGCCGCGATCTGCACCGGGGCTTGCGAGTTGACACGTAGCGGGTCGGTCTTGGTCCGCCGGATCACGCTGCTTTCGAAACCGCCCTTCATCGCAAAGGCGAATTTGTCGGCGCGCGGACCCTTCTGGTTTCCGCCGAAGAGATGCTTGGCATAGGCCGGCAGCGGCTCCAGGCTGGCCGATTGGCTTGCGGTGCTGGGGCTTATGGCGGTGACGGCGGGCGCCGTGAGCATGGTGAGCCGGTAATCGACCGCGCTGCGGATGCCGGTATCGCGATAGGCATAGCCGCAGAAGCCTGCAATCGCGGCCAGAACGCCGTATTTGGTGAGCTTGGCGAAAGACCGCCTCACCTTGAAGGCAAGCGGCAGCGGACGCGGCGGGATAACGGCGAGATCGGAATGACGGACAGCAGCCAGCGGGCCGCCCGGTTGTGGGTACTGCACAACAAGGGCCCGGCTGAGTTCCCGATCCACAGTCATCGTACGCTTACTTGACATCTACGCTCCTACAACAACCCCAACCCTAGCGTAAACTGGTTAACTCCTCGTTTCGGGACGCATGGCGGTTTTACTGCCGATAGCTATACCCTTTTTTAAGTCGAAAATGGGGATGCCAGCGAAGGCAGCGGTTTAGAAGCTTGCCTCAGGCTTAACAACGACGGCGAGCTGGCCAAGCGCGCGCCGCAAACTTGTAAACGGACGGTTACAGGAAAGCGTTAGAAATCCTTGCTTTACAAGCTGCAAGCCGCTGCGCCCGAAGCTTGCCGCAAGCTCGGTTTCAATCCATGTAAGCACCTTCGCCTCCCTGGCTGCGGCAAGACGCCCCCCCTCCCTGAGCCAAGCCTCGTGCCGGCCAAACGCGGCGAAAAGCGGGCGAAGACTTTCCTGGCTGGCTGACGAAACGGAGACGCATTCAGGCTCCCAAGCGCCCGGCTCGCGATGCGAAAGGCTGAGCGCACCCTTGAGGCCAGCCAGCGCGCGGGTGGCGGCACCCCCCATGTCGGCCTTGGTCACGGCGGCGATGTCGGGGATCTCGGCGATGCCGGCCTTCATGAATTGCAGCGAGTCGCCCGAGGCGGGCTGGATGCATAGCACAACCGTATCGGAAACCGTGGCGATGTCGGTCTCGGACTGGCCCACGCCCACACTTTCCACGATCACCTTATCGTAGAGCGCGCGCAGCAGCATGGCGGCGGGAAAGGCGATGTCCGCAAGCCCGCCGAGCCTGCCCCGCGCGGCCACCGAGCGGACGAAGACGCCGCTATCCTCGGGATCGGTGCGCATCCGCACGCGGTCGCCCAGAAGCGCGCCGCCGCTCGCCCGCGAGGAAGGATCGACGGCCACCACCGCGACGGTCTGTCCAGCCGCGCGCCATTCCGCGATGAGCGCGTTGATGAGCGTGGATTTGCCAGCACCGGGCGGGCCGGTTATGCCGATGACGAGGCCCTTCGGGTTCTCGTGCGCCTCGTCCAGGAGCGAGGCGATGGCCGGATCGGCGAAATTCCGCTCCGCCTCCGAAAGCGCCGCCGCGACCTGCGCCTTGCCGGAAATGGCCGCGAGCGTCAATTTGGGTTCCTGGGTCATCGCCCAATTCCTATCCAACAAGGTCGCGGCACGCCAGCGCCGGATTTACTCGCTGTTAATGGCGTTTGGCGGCATTTCCGGCCGATTTTCGCGAATACGCGCGGGTTTCTTTAAGGCGGCATTATAGACGAGGCGGCTTTTCGAATTCTTAAGCGCTCGCTATGCCGTTGATAGTGCGTAGCAAATGAAGGGCGTGAGATGCGGCCCGGCCTCGGCAAATGCACCTTAATGTGGTTAATTTCAAATCTGCGAATATATTTAAAGGGATTCTGCAAGCGCGGTATTTGGCCAAAAGCGCGGAAAAATTCGCAGAAAAACGCATGAGAAACAGGTCGCGCCGCGCCGTTTACCACGCCGGCATTTACCATGATATGGCCCTACGGCACGGCAAAGGCGAATGCCAGAAGAGGCGGGACGAAGCCAAACACGATAAGCGCATTATGAGGGCATTGTTTCAATCCGTGATATTTCCGCAACCGCCGCCGGGTGGCGCCTTCTTTAGGCTTGCGCTGTGGCCATTTGCCGGCGCAGGACGAAACGCGGGGCGTCCGAAAGAGCCACTCCCGTTGTGTTCGAGCCCCTTGCGCTGGGAAGCCGATGGCCCCAGACAATTGAGACCTAATCGACTTAAGGAGGCGTCCATGAACATAAAGCTTGTATCCGCCGTCACAATCCTTACAGCGTTTGCGTCCATGCCCGCTCTTGCGCAGCAGCAGCAGCAGCAGCAGCCCAACGCTCCTAAAGCGAGCAAGGCTGACGTTCAGAAAGTTATAAATAGCATCAAAGCCGACAAAGCGAAAATGGCGGCCTATTGCGACTCCGCGAAACTGGACGATCAAATCAATGCGATCGCCGCGAAAGACCAAAAAGATCCAAAGCTGCAAAGCCTTGGAGCGCAGATTGACGCGCTGAACAAGAAGGTTGGCCCCGATTTTGAAAAAATCATGAGTTCTGAACTGGATGAAGCGTCAGGAGCCCTTCTGGAAGACCTCACGAAATCCTGCAAATAGGTTCCCCACAGATAGCGAAACCGGCGAAGCGACTCTCTTAAGCTCTAAGGTTTGCGTTAAGTGCTGGCTAAGCGATGGCACCATCGCTTAGCCAATAATACGCTTGGGCTGGTGTCTCGCCACCTACGCCGTGGACGAACCGCCGGCGCCGCCCTTGGCCCGCACCGCGGCCTGCGCCGCCGCCAGCCGTGCCACCGGCACGCGGAAGGGCGAGCACGACACATAGTCGAGCCCCACGGTCTCGCAGAACGCGATGGAGGCCGGATCGCCGCCATGCTCGCCGCAGATGCCGAGCTTCATCCCAGGCCGCGTCTTGCGCCCGTTCTCCGCCGCCATCCGCACGAGCTGGCCCACGCCTTCGGTGTCGAGCGAGACGAACGGATCGATCTCGAAGATGCCTTGGCTGAGGTAATCGCCGAGGAACGTGCCGGAGTCGTCGCGGCTAAGCCCGAAGGTGGTTTGCGTCAGGTCGTTGGTGCCGAAGGAGAAGAACTCCGCGGTGTTCGCGATGCTGCCAGCCTGGAGCGCCGCGCGCGGCAGTTCGATCATGGTGCCAACCTGGTACGTAAACGCGCCGGACTCGGCCTGCACCTCCTTCGCCACCTTGTCGATGACCGCCTTGAGGATATCGAGTTCCGCCTTGGTCGCGATCAGCGGGACCATGACCTCGGGCACGACCGGATTGCCGGTGCTCTTGCTCACCGCCACGGCCGCCTCGAAGATGGCCCGCGCCTGCATCTCCGCGATCTCCGGATAGGTGATGGCGAGACGGCAGCCGCGATGGCCGAGCATCGGGTTCTGCTCGTGGAGCTGGCCGAGGCGTGCACGCAGCGCGGCCGGATCTATGTTCAACGACTGAGCCAGCTCGTTGATCTCCAGGTCGCCGTGCGGCAGGAACTCGTGCAGCGGCGGATCGAGCAGGCGGATCGTCACGGGCAGGCCCGCCATGATCTCGAACAGCCCGATGAAGTCTTGCCGTTGCATCGGCAGGATCTTCCCAAGTGCCGCGCGCCGGCCTTCCTGGTCCTGCGCCACGATCATCTCGCGCACGGCCATGATCCGGTCCGGCTCGAAGAACATGTGCTCGGTGCGGCAGAGGCCGATGCCCTCCGCACCGAATTCGCGCGCCTGCTTGGCGTCGGCCGGCGTGTCGGCATTGGTGCGGACCTTCATGCGGCGAAGGCTGTCCGCCCACTCCATGAGCGTGCCGAAATCGCCGGTCAGCTCCGGCTGGAGCATCTTCACCGCGCCCTGGATGACGCTGCCGTTGGCGCCGTCGATGGTGATGATCTCGCCTTCCTTGAGCGTCACGCCGCCCGCGGTAAGCGTGCGCTGCTCAAGGTTGATGCGGATCGAGCTGGCGCCCGAGACGCAAGGCCGGCCCATGCCGCGCGCAACCACGGCCGCGTGGCTCGTCATGCCGCCGCGAGCGGTCAGGATGCCGGCAGCCGCGTGCATGCCGTGGATGTCCTCGGGGCTCGTCTCGTTGCGCACGAGAATGACCGTATGGCCCTGGTCCCTGAGCCTCTCGGCGTCGTCCGGCGAGAAGACGATCTCGCCGCA
>Ga0182021_10001442_pt1 | contig 27199 bp, 13 predicted proteins | sample 612E3MmetaG_FD_120493 | JGI IMG/M metagenome (GOLD analysis project Ga0182021, IMG submission 120493) | Permafrost microbial communities from Stordalen Mire, Sweden - 612E3M metaG (Illumina Assembly) | ecosystem: Environmental > Terrestrial > Soil > Wetlands > Permafrost | place: Sweden...
CGGGGCAGGTTCATGCCGCTGGTTGCTTCGAGAACAACAATTCCCAGCGAATTTTCGACATAGGGCGAACAACGCAGGCATAAACCTGCGGTTTCGACAAACAGAAAATCGGCTCCCGCTTTTTCCGCCCATTCAACAGCTTCATCCAGAACAACCACGTTACAGTGATCCGGGCAAAGCTCTCCCGAATAAACCTTATGCGTGGGAATTCCGAATTCTTTTTTGATGATCTCGTCTTCATCAGCATAAAGAACATCGATCTTCATATAGGCGGGCTTATGCCCGTTTTTTATCATCCGCCGGATGACCTGCCGGATAACAGTGGTTTTTCCGCAAGTCGGAGGCCCCGCTAAAATTATTAATTTCATAATTTTCTTATTGATCTATTTTTTCAAGATGTTCTTTGGTTAACTCCTGCCCTTCGCGGATCAGTCCCCGGAAATAGAGGATTGCATTGTCCATTTTTCGTAATGCATCAGCTGCTGGTTTTTCTTCAGCGTTTGACTGCACGATCTTCTGCATGGCTCCGTTCTTCATAATCACACGGTAATCGGACAACAGGGCGATGGTTGGATCATGCGTCACAAAAACAAAAAGCTTGTCATATTTTTTCAGCAGTTCAAGCGCTTTGGTCTTATGGATGCCGGCATTTTCAATTTCATCCAACAGGATGATCGGTGAATTGCCGATTACAACCGCATCTCCAATCAGCAGGGATCGTGTCTGGCCCCCGGATAATTCTGTCATCCCTGTCTCTTTTAAAATGGCCTCACCGGTCAGCTGGTTGGCAAATTCTATGGTTTCGTTGACTACTGCACTGATATTTTCGGCCCCGCGGACCTTTGCATGTATGGTGAGAAATTCACCGACAGGAAGGTCGCTCAGGAAATTGGTGTGTTGAGAAATCAATGCAATGGGATGTTGGGAAGGATCAAAAGAGAATTCATCGGGGATGGGAAGGTCATTTATCAGTATTTGCCTGCCGGAGGGTGTGTTCCGGTTCGCAAACAGTTCGATATCATTGATCAGTGTTGTTTTTCCGCAACCTGTTGGTCCCACGATGCTGATGATGTCCCCGGCTTTTAATTCGAGGCTGTCAACAGGTTCTTTTGAACCGTCTTTTCCGTTTCCGCCCCGGATGGTTATTTTTTGTATTTCCATAAAAAAATCTATTTTTGCAAAAATATACATTAAGAACACCGGAAAAGTGTACATTAGCCTTGGATAATTTAAAGCAGGACATTAAATTTTTAATATTCCAATATGTTTTTTTTAACATCACATGCCAATGATCGAAGAAAATAGACAGCTATATGACTGTCAGCAGTGCATTTTCAGAATACTATCTGCGCACTATATGCCGGCAACCGATTTTGAACTGATCCGGCGGACTTCTGTGCAGCTCCGCTTCGAAAAAGGAGAATCCATCCTCAAGCAGGGGGCGAAGTCCCATCACTTGGTTTTCCTGCATAAGGGGGTCGTGAAATTCAACTACCAGTATGGTACAGGGAAAAATTATATTATGACGATCGTTTCCGGCCCAAAGTTATTGGGAGCTGCCAACTTGTTCTTCAAGGAGACGAACATTTTTTCGCTGGTCGCAATGGAAGCCAGCGAAATCTGCCTGATCGACAGCAAAGCCATGCGGACCATTGCTTTGAAGCATTCCGAATTTATCCTTGCGATGTGCGAGCGGACCATGGAGATGTTCCAGGCTTCGATCTTCAATTTCATCAGCATGGCCCATAACCAGGTACACGGCCGGATTGCCGATATTCTGATTTACCTTTGGAAAGATGTTTATCATGAAAACCCGGAAGAATTTATTATCACGCGGAAGGAACTGGCTGAATTTGCTGCCTGTTCGCACGAGAATGTGATCACCACCCTGTCGAAATTCAATAAAGAAGGGATCATCACGCTCGAAGGAAAAAAAATCATTGTGAATGATCTGAAAAAGTTGAACGAAATAAGCAAAAAGGGATGATGATCTTATCTAAAAAAACGCGCTATGCCATGCTTGCGTTAACCAAGCTGGCGAAAGAATATGGTAAAGGGGCGATCCTGATCAGCGAAATCGCAAAAAGTGAAAACCTGCCACAACGGTTCCTGGAAAATATTCTGCAGGAATTGAAAAAGCTCGGTATTGTCGGAAGCAGGCTGGGAAAATCAGGTGGGTATTACCTGATACATGATCCGAAGGAAATAAAGCTCGTGACCGTAGTGCGGCACTTTGAAGGAACCATCGCGATGATGTATTGTATTTCGGAGAAAGCTTACCAGCCCTGTGAATTCTGCAAGGATGAACGAACCTGCCAGATCAGGAAGGTATTTAAAAAAATCCGGGATAACACCTATGATATCCTTGAGGAGACCTCGATTTATTCATTAATCGGATGACGGAAAATTCGTTACCCGTTGTGTGTTACGTTTTACACGGTAATCCTACGGCTCATTCCTGAAGGCTTCCTCGGAAATAACCTTAATTTCTTCCTTCTTCAGGCTGGTAAGTTCCCGGTTCATACCGGCCAGGTCACCGGTCATAAAATCATTTATCCCTGTTCTGATAGCATCCACCTCTTTGATGAAAATATCAAGCCCGGAGAGTTGTGAATCCGTTGGTCGTCCCAAATAGCTAATGATGGAACCATAAATAAAGGCGATCTTTTCCCTGAGTTTCTCCTCTCCGGTGATCTTGCCCTCCTTTGTAGAAACCATCTTCATATGCAGCGTATCCATCCTGGAAGCAATTGCCGTGAGCCTCCTGGCGACCGGTTTCGGAACTTCTTTTGAAAGGGTTGTTGCTTTGTCGCGGATTTCTTTTACCTGCCGGTCGAGGTAGGCGAGCGATTCAAGCAAATGGTATGCTTTCATCAGCGCTGTTTGCCTTACTTCCCGGTCTTCCAGAGAATAAATGGATTTCGGATCGGGCAGGAGCCTTATCTTCGTTTCAAACACAGTATTGTTCCTGGTCAGCTTTACAGTATATTCTCCCGGGGAATAATTCGGGCCGGCCATAGCTTCACCCTCTATCTGCGGTGAAACAGGGACTTTTGGAGGTTTCATGCGGATCGTCCAGTTTACCTGGTTGATCCCTTTCCGTGTACCGGCCGGGAGTTTCTTGATCAGGCTGCCCTCCTGATCAGAGATCTCAAGATAGATATCACCGAAAACATGACGCTTTTTCATGTAATATACGATCGGTGCGGATTCTTCCGGAACCTGCCCTATAAATTCATCATCACCGCTCCAACCCTGGTAAAAGGAACGTTCCCGGATCACGTAGTCTTTGGTTCTGATGAATTTCACATCTGCATCCGGGATTTCCTGTGAAAGCTGGCGCAGCGGGGTCAGGTCGTCAATGATCATGATTCCCCGACCATGAGTGGCCAAAACCAGTGACTGATCCCGCGGATGAATGACCATATCCATCACCGGAACCTTTGGAATGTTTCCTTTGAAGCAAGCCCAATTCTGCCCTCCGTCGATGGAAATATAAAGACCCGATTCCGTTCCGAGGAAAAGCAGATTGGGAATGACAAGATCTTGTTTAATGATATGGCAGTAGGCTTTGATCGAAGTATCGGCCAGTGCCTTCCAGGTCTTTCCAAGATCAGAAGATCTGAAAATATAAGGAGTCTTGTCGCCCATCCGGTGACCGTCGAAAGTTACATAAACTGTGTTTTTATCAAAACGGCCGGGCTCAACATAAGAACACCAGGTATTGCCAGGCAGACCGGGAATGTTCTTCACCACGTTTATCCAGGTTTTTCCACCATCAACAGTAACCTGCAAATTGCCGTCGTCGGTACCTGCCCAGATGATCAGGCTGTCGAGAGGCGATTCGTTGATCGTATAAATGGTGCAGTGATTTTCGGCTGAAGAATTATCCACGGTCAGTCCGCCTGATTTTTCCTGTTTTTCCTTTTTCGGATCATCGGTGGTAAGATCGGGCGAGATCCTTTTCCATGTATCGCCCCGGTTATTGGTCTTATAGAGATATTGCCCGCCGATATAGAAAGTATTCCGGTTTGGGCTGAACACCAGCGGGGTGTTCCAATTGAAGCGCAGTTCTTTCGTCTCATTGTCCCTGAAGGGAATCAGCGACTTGTATTCGCCGGTCCGGAGAGAGTACCGTGCAATCTTTCCTCCCTGAAACTGCCAATAGAGGATCGTTGAATCAAGTTTATCACAATACACATAAAAACCATCCCCGAAGCCGACATTTTTCCAGCTGTTGTTTGTAATACCGGATGAAACAATGGATGGAGCGTACCACGATCCGTTATCCTGTAACCCGCCATAAACGTTAAAAGGCTCAGCCATATCTGTGCTTACATGGTAAAACTGGGAAACCGGCAGGTTCCTCATGAACCGCCAGGTATTGCCTTTGTCCATGGAATAATAAACACCCCCGTCGGTTCCCATATAAATCAGGTTCGCATCCTTTTTTCCGACGTATACGGGATGGCAATCACTATGGTAGTTTCCTCCTTCGACAGCTGATGAACCGAATGTCTTACCACCGTCGGTACTTTTAAAAAGGATAAATCCGGGTTTATAAACAATGTTTGTATCTACCGGATCAAGGGCAAGAAATGAAAAATAAAAAGGTCTGTCATTTATAGCTTCCGACTGACATATCAGGTTCCAGGTGATTCCTCTGTCGCCCGAGCGGTACAATCCTGTTTTCTCAGCTTCAACCAGTGCATATACAATACCGGACCGGACCGGTGAAATGGCGACCGTGACCCTTCCAAGAATACCGGGGGGAAGCCCTGCAGTAATCTTCGACCAGGTTTTTCCGCCATCAGCTGACCGGAAGAGGCCGCTTCCTTTGCCTCCGGAACTGAACGACCACGGGGTTCTTCTGAATTCCCACATTCCTGCGTACAGGATATCGGGATCGCCGGGGTCGATGGCCACATCGCAGCATCCTGTATTCTCATCCACGTAAAGTATTTTCTCCCAAGTCTTGCCACCGTCAGTGGTTTTGAATAATCCCCTTTCAGGACTTGAGTTCCAGAGATTACCAAGGGCTGCAACGAAGACGATATCATGATTTTTCGGATGGATGGAAATCTTTGCGATGCGTTCGGTTTTTTCAAGTCCCATCTTCTGCCAGGTCTCGCCGGCATTGTTTGTTTTATAGATGCCGTCACCGACAGAAGTGGAATTCCGTACCCAAACTTCTCCTGTTCCGACCCAGACTGTATCAGGGTGATTCTGGTCGATGGTGATGGCCCCGATCGATTGATTGTATTTGTCGAAAACGGGTTTAAAGGTAGTTCCGAAGTTTTTGGACTTCCACAATCCCCCGCTGGCTGCGCCGACATAAAGGATGGCCGGGTTCTGATCAACCGCATCCAGGGCGGAAATCCGGCCACTCATGGTAGCCGGGCCAATTTGCCGGGCTTTAATATCTCCAAAGGTGTTTTCGTCCACCCTGATTTGGGCCAGGGCCAATTGTGCATAAAGTATGCACAGGGAAAATAAACTTGCACGGATCATATGCTTCATCTGAATAATCCCTTATTTTTTTACCGGTTTGACAAAAAGGCTGTCGCTGACGGGAAGATTGATTTCCACTTTATCCATTTGAATTTGGGAAACCGTCTGATCCTTGATTTTATTCGTAGTCGTTTTAGCCATTAATACTCCATTGAACTCGCTGTAGTTGGAAAAGTACCCTTCCCCTTCGGTTTCATTGCCCTGGATCTTTACAATGGCAGACATCTTGAGCGGCACATAGTTTTCCGCATCGATGAAATAGGTTTCAATATCTCCGTCTGCCTTGATCAGTTTAATTTTATAGACTGCCGATCCTTCAAGATCATCTTTGCCAATCAATTCGGCTTTATGACCTTTTTCCTTCCAGTTGTACAGAGCCCCTTCAATGTCGGCCTGGCTTTTCATTCCTTTTATTTCATCGGTGGTCATGTCCTGAGGAGTCGAGGAACCCGACCAGGGAGTGATGCTCCAACCCTGAATTCCATCGAAAACCTGTATCATTTTATTTCCCTGAACTTCTACCTCAAGCCGTATCTTTCCGGGGCGCTTAAAGTAGACCTTAATGGGGAATTCAGTGCCCTGTGCAATGGTTTTTCCGGTAAAGGTCACCGTCTGCCAATCCTTCATTTTTTCGATGCCGATGGCTTTGTAATAGGAAGAAAGAATGTCGTCAAGCTTCGCTTCCTGTGCCCTGCAGGCCATTGACCCCAGAAAGGAGATCGTGATGAATACTATCAGTTTTGCTTTCATTGATTGTGGTTTTGCTGAATGATTTATTGGAATGTTGATCGTAAGACGCATACAAAAATGAAACGTTACATAAGTTATAAAAACCGGATATAAATCAGTATGGCATTTTATCCTGCTTCTCCGTCCATTCCCTGAAAAGTATGTCAGCTTCGGGATGGGTGACCTGGTGAAAAGGAAGGGCCCTTTCTTCAGGGTTGCGGTTCATTTCCTCATAAATGTGGTTGTCCTTGAATCCTATGGCTTCAGCCTGGTAACGGGTTGAACAGTAATAAACCTCCTTGATGTTGGCCCAGTAGATCGCTGAAAGGCACATCGGACAGGGTTCGCAGGTTGCGTAGAGTATGGCCCCGGAAAGATCAAAATTGCTGATATTCCTGCAGGCTTCACGGATCGCAACGATCTCGGCATGGGCGGTAGGGTCATTTTGTGAAATAACCCGGTTTCCGCCCTTCCCGATAATTTTACCATCCAAAACCACCACGGCTCCAAAGGGTCCGCCGATATTATTTCTCACCGATTGATAAGCCAGGTCAAAAGCTTCGTTGAGGTATTTTTCCTGCGGTTGCATAACGTTATACTATATCCGGCATTTATAAAAAAATCGATCGATAGCAAAAATAAGAAAATTTTGCAGGTTATAAAAAAATGGAAGGATGACAGGATCAAGGATTTTTTAGCCAGGATGAATTACCAGATAAGAATTCTTTCTGTACCGTTTGAGGAGTTTGATATTACATTTAGAAAATAGATGCCCGGGGATAGGTTTCTTACGTCTATTGCAGCTGTTTGAGCTGGATCCGAAGAAGAAATATTCTCATTTCTGATCAGGATCCCTTCAGATGAATAAAGATAGATTCCTGTGATTTCTTTTGCTTTAATGAAAAGAAAATCCCTGGCAGGATTCGGAAATGCTTCGAAGGATGGTTTTACTGATTTACTGATATTGGTGATAACGTCAATCATATTGGATGTATCTGAACTGCAACCATTGAGTGTTACAATATCAAAGTACTGTCCGTTATCAAGCATCGCATAGGTCTGTGCTGTGGCGCCGGGTATAGGCAAGCCATTCAGGTACCATTGGTTGCCACAGCATGAATTTGAAAAAAGCTCATTCCCGGCTTGGGTGATGACCGGTGTCAATGGGATGGGGGAATGAGCTATCGCCGCGGAACCACTAGCTATTCCTGTACAGTGTGCATCTTCAACAAAAAGAATTGTGTAAATGCCCGGATCAGACACTGTAAGGAGGCAAGGGGTTAATGTTTGATTGTATACCGGAACCGTTGTGACCCCGTTGGAATAAATAAAATTCCAGGGTGGCACACCGGTAAGGTTTATCGTCAATATTGTGGTTGCTCCATCCCCGCATAAAGTATCTCCTCCCGAAAGGGTTGCCGTAGGCAGGGAATTTACAGCCAGCCAGGTTGAACCTGAGACGTTGGTGAAGCCGTCATTGACTGACAGCAGATATTGCGTCGAAACATCCGGGCTTACAAACGGATTCGCAAGGATGGAACTCCAGGGAGGAGTTCCAGCAGGGATGCTGGTCCACGTAAACAAATAATTGCCCGACCCGCCTCCGGCATTGGCATGAAGTTGAGCGGTGTCGCCATTGCAGACAGAAGAGGGAACTGCAACCGGGTTGACCGAAAGAGGCCCCCCGGTTATCGTAACGACCACCCCATCCGTATTCTGGCAAAGTGTGTTCTGGTTTGTTACGTTTACGGTAAAAAGCGTTGTGGATGTTAAAATAACGGTCATGGGAGCCCGAACATCCGGGTTGACCAGGAGGGCTTCAGGCGACCAGTGATAATTGTAATTCTCTGTACCGCCCAGGGCAGCATGAAGGGTCGTGCTGGTTCCATAGGGAATGGTTGTGTCGTTGCCCGCGTTGGCAACCGGGAGGACTCCAACCGTGACGGGCAATGTGGAACCCGGACCGTTGCCGCATTCATTGATTCCATATACGCTCACATTTCCTGACACTGCAGTTTGTGAATAATCGACAGTAATAGAGTTCGTGGTTCCTCCCGATGTTACATTGGCCCCCGCTGGAACTGTCCAGCCATAACCTGTAACATTCGTAAGAGGTGCAACACTGTACGTCACTCCCTGCTGACCCTGGCAGACAGCGGCAGGACCTATAATGGTTCCGGGATTTCCGATCCCCCCGCATACATAACCATTGATATAATAGGTTGATTGGGGAACATCATTGAGTACGTTGCTGTTGCCGTCGGCATATTCGCAGGATGCGCCGTCATCGAACCAGGCAAGCGCTGTTGTTCCGCTGATGTACGTAAAGCTCAGGGTCATTATGGTACTGCCGTTGCTCAACGTGCGGCCCGAACCGAACCAACCCATTATGAGGCGATGAATGCCTGTGCCTAAATTATTATCAACAGTGGTAAGGCCTGAGAGCTGCGGATTTGGTGTTCCCTGGATAAAATGAAGAACAGAATAATCATAATCCAACGACAGGGAAATTGCCCCGATGTTGGTGAAGTTGATTACGGTAACAGGAACCGTGATCGTGCCCGGGACAGCACCACCAACAATTGCTGCCGTAGTGATAGGTGCATTCTGGGCCATTGAATTGCATACCATCAGGCCTGTAAGGTTTACCAGGAAGAAAAACAGAAAAGGAAACTTCCGGTTTGAGTTCATATTCATCTGATTTTTAATGCACTATCAAATTACCTGTAATTGTTATTTGACTGGTGGTGTCAATTGTAATGCTTTTACACTGTGTACCGATCGTCAGATCTCCATTATATACAGGCCAATAGGAACCAGTCATCGTAGAAGGAATTACAACATCGGTTGAATTATCCGGAAGACGCCAGTTATCCCAATTTGACGCGACATTCCAATCGGAAGAATTCTCGCCGGTCCAGATACCGGGTACACCTGCCGATGTATAATTGTAGCCTACTCTTGTATCGGTTAAACAACAGTTATTCACCGTTAGTGATACCGTATACGTGCCCCCTTCAGTAAACTGAACCTTTGGATGCTGGCAATGATGATCGGTATTGCCCACATAAACCACACAACACGGCCTGTCGAAACACCATTCCCAGCTGGTCACACCTCCGATTGTGAGGTCAGTAAAATTCACGGTGGTAAATCTTGGCGGCGTGGTATTATCTGCGACAAAATTAGCAATCAGCGGAGAATCTGTTATTGATCCATTGATATAATAGACATTTTGCGGTATATCGGGAAGGGGATTAAGGTTAGTTGCATCTGCATATTCACATGATGAACCGTCAGCATCATACCAGTTGAGGGTCGAGGTTCCCCCGTGATAGTAGAAACAGGCATTAAACAGGACGTCGCCATCCGGGATTGAAGAAATGCCGGGGCCGTAACCTCCCACGATCAGTCTGCCCGGGGTTACTGCCTGGCCGCTCAGCGACCATGTGCCTGGAATAGCGGAGGAATTAATACCCTGGAAAGTCAGTACCGAAGGATCATAATCCAGGGTCAGGGAAATGGATCCGATGTTTGCAAACTGAAAAACCCTGACGGGGAGGCAGATGATCTGGTTTGGAGCAGCGAAACACACTGGGGCAACGGTTACGGGGCCATTAAGGTTATGGGTGATGTTCCCGTTCTTGTAATAATCACCCGTCGGGCTGTCATTTAATACAATTAGGGTGCCGCCGTTATACCTTGCATATTCACAGGATCCACCGTCATCAGACCATGTGAGAGCGGTTTCCCCTGCCGTCAGGCCGGTGAATGAAATATCCACGATGTGCGAATAGTCAGGTAAAGTAACCCCTGAAGAACCATACCATCCCATGATGATCTGTCCGGGATGAGAGTTCCAGTCAGCTGTGAAACCGGGTAAATTAACATTGGGCGATATTCCTGTGATCTGGGCGATGCTGTTATTATAATCAAGGGTCAACGAAACAGCCCCGATGTCAGTAAAACCTGTGACGATTACTGGCACTGTCAAATCCGGTCCCTGACTGACCACATTACCGGCTATTGTAACCGGGCCATTTAAGTTCGGCGGTCCAGTTACCATTCCGTTAATATAATAGACATTTTGCGGTGTATCGGGGAACGGGTTAAGGTTGGTTGCATCTGCATATTCACAGGAAGAACCGTCGGCATCATACCACGCAAGGGCTGATGTTCCGCCGTGATAGTAGAAACAGGCATAAAACAGCACGTCGCCATCCGGGATTGAAGTAATACCGGGACCATACCCTCCCACGATCAGCCTGCCCGGGATCACCGCCTGACCACTCAGCGACCATGTGCCGGGGATGTTGGAGGAGCTAATGCTCTGGAAGGTCAGTATCGAAGGATTATAATTCAGGGTCAGGGAAATGGATCCGATGTTTGCAAACTGAAAAACAGTGATGGGGATGCAGATGACCTGGTTTGGATCAGCGGTAATTACCGGGGCAATAGTTACAGGACCATAAAGGGTGTGGGTAATATGACCGTTCTTATAATAATCACCTGTCGGGCTGTCATTTAATACATTGATAGCGCCTCCGTCAAATTTGGCATATTCACATGAACCGCCGTCATCCATCCAGTTTAACGCCGTTTCGCCTGCGTTCAAACCAGTGAATGAAATGTCCACGAGGTGCGAAAAGTCAGGTAAGGTAACACCTGATGACCCGTACCAGCCCATTATGATCCTTCCGGGTATCGTTGTCCAGTTTGCCGTGAAACCAGGTAAACTGACATTGGGAGATATTCCGGTGATCTGGGCGATGCTGAAATCATAATCCATTGTAATTGAAACAGCGCAGATATCCACAAAATTTGTGACGGTTACAGGTACGACCACATTCGGACCCATGTTGACAACAATACCGGCTGTTGTAACCGGTGCGTTTTGCGATCGTACAGTCATCGAACAAATGAACATGAGGCAAATCAGGATACTGGTTATGCTTTTCATCTTTAAGTTATTTTAGTACGGACTTTAGTTTTTATGCAGCAATGTAGTCGATCATCATCATTCACCTTATTTCTCTGTTTTATTAAGGATTGATCGTCAGGTCTCGATTTACAGTTATAGTTATTTCAGGCGGAATGGTCAGGGTCGCGCCTGTCTTCGATATTTTCAGGTTGTAAAAATTATTCATTACCGGGGGTGAACCTCCGCTGATGATACTGGCCGGGCCGGTTCCTGTAAATTCTACGGTTCCAGTGCCGGCATTGAAACTCCCGGCATTTGTCCAGTTGCCATCGACTTTCAGGTTCCCGTTGCCCGTGAAATTCAACGACGATCCGGCATTGATCGTAAAATTCCCGGTTACATGCACCTGCGAGGAGCCATTAATTGTGAGCGAATTGCAGGTGACACCCAGCGTAAGGTCCGTATAAACGGGCCAGGAGGATGGATCGGATGAAACAACAACATCTGTCGTACTTGCCGGAACCCGCCAGTCATCCCAGTTATCAGCTGTCGCCCAATCCGAAGAAACAGCCCCTGTCCACAGGCCGGGTGTTCCCGCCCATATGTACCCGGTTTTTATTTTTGTATCGCTGGAAATGGCATTATGCACCACCAGTGTCACGGTATAAGAACCGCCATCGGTGAATTGCACCTTCGGGTTTTGTGAATGCGCATTGGTGCCGTTTACATAGGCTATTGAAGTTCTGTCGAAGCTCCAGTCCCAGGTTGAAGGTCCCCCTGTAGTGAGATCCGTAAATTGAATAGTTGTATTCTTTGGCGGAGTTGTATTGCCGGCTGTGAATTCTGCGGCGAGCGTACCGGCGAAAGTAACAGACCCATTCAAATAATAGGTTGATGTGGGAAGATCATTTAATTCAGTAAAATTCCCGTCAGACCAAATACAGGAATAACCGTCATCAGACCATGCTATAGCCGAAGTACCCCACGCGACTTTTGTAAAAGTAATATTGAAAATAACCGGATTGCCTGGTAATGTTACTCCCGGATAAGTTGCCCACCCCAATGAAATTATTCCCGGTACATTCAGGTCGGTTGAAAGATAACCTCCGAGACCAGGACCGGTGGTTACACTGGAAACGGCAACAATGGCAGGGTTATATAGCAGTTTGAGATTACAGGATGCTATATTTGTGAAATTAATTGCGGTAATCGGGACAATTGCCATTGTCCCGTTAGTGATGATAGTCCCGACCGTTGAAATGGGTGCATTAGACGACACCAGTTTCCCTGAAGTCAAAGCTAAAACAACCCAGATCAGAATAATCTTTTTCACAGGTTTAGGGTTAATTGCAAACAATTTTTATACTATGGGTCATTATATTGCTGTTTGTCCTCAGTAGGATTCTGGCAGTATAAATACCCGGGCGGAGGCCGACTGAAGATACCTGGAGACTGTGATTCCCTTCCTGCTCAAACTGGTCAACCAATGCGGTGACAACCTCTCCAAGTATGTTCAGGATTTCTAATGATACATGCCCATGATCCGGTAAAAAATAATTCAACTTCAAATTTCCGGAGAATGGATTTGGGCTTGACGCCAGTAAGAGTCCTGCTGTCTTACCATCGCCATTACCGGAAGATATCCCGACGTCAGGACTGAATGTCAGAGCCCCATTAATATAATAGGTGGAAAATGGAAGATCATTCAGCGGATTGTAATCACCATCATAAAATGCACAGGAATAACCATCATCAAACCAGGTGATCGCAGAGGTTCCGCTGGTGACTTTTTCAAATGTAATGGTGAAAAGCACGGGATCTCCGGGCAAGGTCACGTCCGGATGAATATACCAGCCCAGCGAAATTTTTCCGGGAACAGAGAGGTCTGTACTCAGGTTGCCCCCCAGTTGCAGACCAGTTGAAACGACTGTTGCAGTGGCGATGTTCTGGTCGTAATTCAGCGACAGGTTACAGCTTGAAATATTGCTGAAATTTGCTGCCGTTAAGGGTATTGTAATTGTTGTTCCAACGGTCGATAATGTTCCTGCTGTCGTTATGGGTGCATTCTGCGCCAATAGTCCATTGGATAACAGGCAGATAAAAATCCATAATATATGAATGGTATTCTTCATTCCCGGACTACTCCCTTTGTTTAATTTTTTGTTTATCGTTCTTAGTATAAAATGAAAAAGAGCGGGGAGGTTTTGCCCCCCGCTCTCTCATTCGGATCAGAATGTCCTGACAATTTTGATCGTACGCGTCATTGGCTTACCATCAACCGTCGTCAGTTTCAATGTAGCTATATAAACACCATTCGGAAGTTCATTCGCATTAAGTACCAGTTTGTAGTCACCAGATGATTGCGGCAACTTGTCAGCAATGGTCTTAACAAGGACCCCTTGCACATCGTAAAGTTCGATGGTGACATCTCCTGATACCGGCAAACTGTATGCAAGGGTTGTTGTCCCGATGAAGGGATTTGGATAGTTTGTAAACCGGAGTGTTTCAGTCACGCCGCCCGGGTTCACGCCGAGTGCATTGGTCCCGATCAGGTCAATGTTCAGGATTGCATCGGGGATTACGTTGGCCATGGCATCGGCAAGTTCGTTGAGCGGATCTGTAGCCAGGGTAAAGCGAACGGTTTCATCCTGTCCAAGCGAACCAATCAGTTTCACCCTCAGCGTAAGAAGTTTGTCTGCTGCTTTTAGGTAAAGCTCATTGAGAGAGTTCCACCCGATCCTGAGTTCATTGCCTGAGACATTGTACAACACCGGTGTATTATCCGGATCGGCCAGGTTGACGCCCAGGATCTCAAGTTTATCGGACGGGAAGTTCATGATCAGGGAAACAGCGCCTACATTGATGGCTGATTCGGTAGAAACAGGAAGATCAAACTCTTCACCGGTCTTCACATACCTGGTCGAACCATAGGTCAATGACAGCGTGTTGCTGGCTTCCTTCGAACCATTGGGGACAAAACTGCGGTTGAAGTCGCCGGAGCATAGGCCATAAAGGTTCCTGGTTATCGGAACGCCATTCACAACAATCTGTAGATTACTGTTATAAGCAGGTGCAGGGTTTGAGGGGATCATATCGTTAACCGGCCAGAAAACCCACGGACCATACGACGACCATGGATTAACATTGCCATTGGTCACGAAATAGGCAAGAATTTTACTTGCATCACTGGAGGTCAGATAACTAGAAGGATCGGCGACATCGCCGGCATAAAACCTGACCTTTTCGATAGGGTATGCATTCGTTCCGGTACCCCAGAAATTTACCTGGGCAGCATCGGTCGAATTGATACCCCCGACAGGTTTATTAATAGTGGTAACCGCAATGTTATAGGTGTTGGCACAAAGTCCGGGGAATGAGAAATTACCACTGCCGTCGGTTGTAGAGGTTACGGGTCCGGGAGTTAATGTCAGGATGACATTGTTCATCGGGGTATTGGCCGTGTTGTAGTAGGTAAGGGTCCCGCTGATGGTAGCGACTGGTATGGTTCCCACAACAACAGTCAGCGTTGCAGAACTTAAATAAGCATCGGTTACAACGACAGTATAGGCTCCTGCAACCAGGCCCGTAAGATCCTGGTTGTTTGCCTGGCCACCCGGAATGATTCCGCCAGCACTGGCTGTCCAGACATAATTGTAGGTTGCCGATCCTCCTGAAACACTGATGTCGATAGCACCATTTGAATAACCAAGACAGGTCACTTCGGTTTCAGAGACAAGAGTAATTATCACTGGGGTGCCGTTACAAGCGCCACTTACTGGCTGGAAGCCCTGGTTACCAGTAACCGCGTCAGTCCCAATTATCAGCCACGGGCTGTAATCCACGTTGCCTGTAATTTTTGCAGTCACTCCTGCATTATCACTCATACCATACCAGTTACAATGTGCGCTTACCTGTGTCGACAACTGGTTGTTGATGGCATTACCGACAGGGTTATAAGAAAGGTCATTGTTGGTGACGGCCCCGATGGTTCCTGCAGTGCTTTCAATCTTCACTCCGGCAGTTGTATTGCCGGTGATGAAATTGTTGGCACAGCTGGTCAATTTCCCGCCAAGCTGGACGTGGATACCTGTACCGTTTGCAGTGATGGAAGATGTATTGATACTGGCACTGCCACTGTTGGTCACATCAACACCGACGGTATTGCCGGTAATCGTGGAAGTGTTGTCTGTAACGGCAACTGAGGCATCAGCTCCATCAGTCAGGATACCATTATCGTATCCTGAGATATGACAATTGTTTGTCACTGTCAATGAGGATATCAGGCTGCTGAGATGAGAATATACCTTTACGCCGACATCACCTGTGGCGACACTTCCTGTTAATGTTACATTGTTTACGGATGCATTTTGTACAGTCCCATTTCCATAAGCGTCGTTTGTTGTTGCATACACGCCAATCTGACCACCATTAATAGTACCGCCATTAATGCTCACATTACCCTGGCAATTCCAGATCCTTACGCCCTGTTCACTTGCATTAATAGTATTATTGGTAGCTGTTGCAGTGATACCAGGGGCAATTGACCAATAGAGAAGTCCAGCATTAGCAGTTTCGGGAGAAGCGGAGGCTGTCAGCGTGTTATTTTTGATTTCAAATAGTGAACCACTTGTATAGAAGAGGTTTTGCAGAATACCCCGCTTAGTATAAGTGATATCATTGTACTCAACTACAGTGGTTCCACTGGATTTAGCAGTATAATAGTTGTCGTATTGGATCCCCCTGCTGACCCGGGTGATTTTATTAAGCGTAATATCAGTGTAGCAGTTGTTTTCCATGACGATTCCCCACCATGGGCCATTATCCACACGGTTATAGGTAAATAATCCTCCTTCCACCGGAGTGCCGCCGCCATTACCATAAATTCCACCATCATTAAAGTTTTTAACGATATTGTACTTGACAACAAAGTTGCTTTTGCCGCCGGTTGAGGTTGACCAGTTGCCTGAAGCGATACCAAAATCTGTATTAATGTTAACACCGTTATTTGATACTGAACTTGAGAAGCCTGGATGACTCCCATCAACAGTGAACCCATTAATAGTTACATCATTTGCGTTAACATCAAATACTCTTCCATTTGTTGGATCGTTGACAGCCGGAATAACAATGGCTTCAGTAACCCTGCTAGGAGTTACTGGTGTTGGATCAATGTCAGCATTGGGTCCATTGATGGTAACTGAAGTGTGAACATTGACGTTTTCAGCAAAAGTCCCTGCGCTGGCATTCAGCACATCACCTCCTATCGGGGCGGCTTCATCAATGGCATACTGAATACATCCGAAAACCCTGTCGTTTTGAGTTGGGTTCAGGACAGTTTTATCATAGATGTTTGCACCATTAACCTGGCTGGCAAGATCCACCCACAGATGGATCTTATTGTTGTTGAAGGTATTGGCACCATAATTGGCAGTTACAACGCTATATCCCATCAAACCAACTTCATTACCATTCAGTGTGTTTCCGGAAACATTTGTTGTCTTGGTTTGGTAAGGCAGGATACCTGCTGCAGTCCATACATGCGGATGTTCAACTGCATTCCAGATGTTGTTGGTGACTATATTATTAGTGATCGTGACATTACACCAGGCAGGTGAGATTCCGTTCTGGGCAGTTACACCTGCAACACCCTGACCTTTTACTGTGTTACCATCTATTAAAACAGCAGTATTAACTCCTGCGCCATCGGCATAGATACCGCCTTTTTGATAGTCCATGACCAGGTTATTGGTAATATTTAGGGTTTGTGGAGATGCATCGAGATAAACGCCATAGAAAGCATGACCTCTCTGCATTCCGGTAAATCCGCCGGCATCGTGGATACCGGTGATCTCGTTCTTGTCAAAGGTACCGTTAGCCTCATAATACAGCATACCAACAAACTCATCAACCGATCTTCCACCATCACCATCGATGGCTAATTTTGAGATATTGATCGTGTTACCAGTACCGCTGGCATAAATGATTGGATGGGCATTATTCCATGATACAGGAGTCAATGAACCGGTAGCAGGAGCTTTGATTATGGTCTTGGTTGTATCCACACCTGTAATATTCAGCGTCTTACCAATGGATACCTGTTCCTGGAATGTTCCGGCATCAACCCAGATGTTGGTTCCGTTCACTGCCGTGTTAATAGCCTTTGTGATGGTAAGGAAAGGAGCTTCCGCTGTTCCTGAATTGGCATCGTTTCCGATTGCGGTTGTGTAAATGTCACCTGTTAATGAAGGATCTGCATCATTCACATAAAGCTTCGTTGCGCCAGTACATGCATCGCCAGGCATGAAACCAGGATCGCCGCTGTCGGTTCCGCCGATAAGCCATGGATCATAGGTAACCGGGCCGCTGATTTTGGCAGCGACACCACTTACTGTATTCGTTCCCCACCAGTTGCAGGTTGCAGCAATATTCGTTGATGTATAGTTATGAAGACCATAACCCACATTACCACTGAGATCATTATTATTGATGACATTGTTAACAGGATCAAAAGCCACACCAGGAAGTCCCCATGTAGGATCAAAATGCTGATATCCAATTCCTCCGATAACAACACCCTGACCCAGGTTATTTGTCACAAAATTATTTGCGACAGTTGCATTTGTAATACCTCCTAAAAGAATACCAGTACCCTTGTCGGAAAAATTCTGGATCAATTCAGGTGCATCTAACAAAGTCGCATTTATGGTATTATTTGTGATCGTAATATCACTGCTAAGTCCTGCGCCTGAAGCGCCGACTGCGGGGCTCCATGAAAAGATACCTACATCGGCCGTTCCTGACATGATATTGTTGTTGATTACCATATCCTTTACACCACGGGATTCAATTGGTCCCCAGTTACCGTTAAAGGTGTTGTTCTCAACAAGAATTCCAATACCTTCAGCATAAAATTTCCCATGACCAGAAAGAACATTGTTTTTAAGAATGAACCTGTCTGGATTTCCTACTACCCAGGTACCCGAATTTGCGGTTTTATAACCATTGTCGGCAAGTGTAACGTCGTTATTTCCTTTAGAAAATTCAGAACCACTACCACCTGCAGAGATCAGGTTATGCTCAACATATATGGATGCAGCAGCATCAGAAGGAGGATCAAGACGTATACCATCGCAATTCCAGTCTGTTCCACCCGAGGTCCGGTAAACTTTATTATATTGAATATGGACATTTGTGCGCGGACCTGTTGAAGTCAATCCAATGGCTCCAATGTCTTTGATCGTCCCATTCGGTCCAAACATTGTAAAGCCATCAATTGTAACATCAGGGGATTGTATGCTTATTGCACTGTGATTCGTAAGATCATCAGTGGTAATAATAGCTTCTGGTACAATACGAGCACCGGTATTTGGATCAATTCCCTGATTAGGCCCAATAAGCGATATTGCTTTGTTCGCAATCACATTTTCCGTAAAGGTATTCGCGCTCGTGTATAGTGTGTTGGTAGGATCTGCCCAATCAATAGCGCATTGTATTTTTCCATATACAAGGTCAGTAGCCAAAGGATTCGTTGTTCCATTCAACACATATTTATCATAAGTATTGATTGCAGTAACATTTCCGGGTTGATAAATGTGGCAATCGTTATTACTGAATGTATTCGGCGAAACTACATAACCTGTTGCTGCAGTTAAATAAAGAGCCAGTTCGTTGCCATGTAAATTATTCCCCCCCACTGTTATGGTACCTATAGAAGGACTATACAAAAGAATACCGGTTGCTGTCCAGTTCCCCGGGCCGTTATAAACGTTACCACTCACTTCGTTTCCCGTAACAGTACCAATAGCGTCATTACTGATCTGAATGCCATTTGGGGCAGTAATATGCATACCAGCCAACCATGTTACTGCGTTCCCGGTAACATTTACTATTGTTCCCGGTTGTTTCATAACGATTCCACCCTTCTGGTAATCATCGATGATACTATTGCTAATGGTAACCGTTTGAGCAAGTGTTGTACCTGCGTCATGATCTGCATAAAATGCAATACCTCTTTGATTTCCAGTCACACTACCGGCATCATGGATGCCAGATATCTGGACATTATCAAAGGTGCCATTGGCTGCATAATAATACATTCCAACAAATGATGTTGCATCACGCCCATTATCCCCGTCAATCTTTAGTTTACTTATGTTAACAGTGATCAGGCTGGAAGTGCTTGGGCTCTTTGCACATACAATTGGATTTCTTACTGGATTTGCTGTTGTGACATCCGGAACAACCGCAGGAGCTTTAATAATCGTGGCTCCCAACAGTCCAACTGGTTCTTTTCCCAATCCAATAATATTCAATGTTTTCCCAATCAGCACCTGCTCGGGGTAAGTGCCTGCATCTACTTTAATAGTTGTACCATCCACAGCAACAGACACAGCTTTGTTGATAGTAGCGAATGGAGCAGAGGAAGTGCCATTCCCAGTCACATCACTGCCGGCAGCTGTGGTATAGGAATCGCCTCCTGTTAATGCATCGTTTACAAAAAGTTCAGTAGCACCCGTACAAGATGCCGTAGGTGTAAACCCCGGGCTTGTAAATGTTCCATCAATAAGCCAGGGGTCATACGTAACGGGTCCCGTAATAGCGGCTGTCACCCCAGCTACTGTGTTTGTCCCCCACCAGTTGCAGGTTGCATTTATTATAGGTCCAAGTGATGCATCTGCTTTCAATCCATAAGGAAGACCAACAATATAATTATTGTTGCAGCTGATATTTCCATTTAATCCTGAAATTTGAATTCCACTGCTACTAGGAATATTGATATAGTTATTATGAATATCAGCAGTTACTCCTCCATTGATACTATTATTTGAAGGAGAACTCACATTTTTAAGGTAAATTGCTCCATAGCAATTGCTTATATCAGTTGTAGAAAAATTAAGGTTGTTATTCTCAATCACAACATTGGTAAATTTTCCGGGTGTTTGTCCCGAGAACCCACCAGAAAATAATATTCCGGTTGATTTAAAATTAGTAAAGGTGTTACCTGTTACTTTTTGAAGTGACATAACATTCGTGCCTCCGTAAGTAATGGCTTCAATTGCTCTTCCGCCATATTTTATGCCAGACAATTCCCCTGTAAAAAGATTATCAAAAGTATTGGTTTCAATTGTGGTAGCACCAGTTTGTTGTTCCAATAAAATTGCATGGTACATATTACCAAAGAAATTGTCCTTTAAAGTCAATTCACCACTACCGGTGTATGCCCAGAAACCATAATCAGAACCAATATCAACACCGGAGCCATGCCCCATTATTATACAATTCTGAATTGTCCTGGAAACACTTCCTTTCGTAAAAATGGCAAAATAGTCACCACCTGAAGCGGTACTTCCCCCATTCATGATTTTGAATCCCTTAAAAACAACAGTTCCTGATGGATTATAGATCCGTACTTGACCATCGGATGGTAAATTAGTTTTGTTTTCACCATCGATAACTACATTATCTGGATTTACCACATCACCGATGAGAGTTACTCCTTTATCGATTGTAACCTGCTCTTTATAAGTTCCCGGTCCTACATTCACGGTCCAGCCTGTTGAAGCAGCATCAATAGCACGCTGGATCAGTGGCGCACTATTTGGTGAAACAAAGCTGTTGATTGTGACATAATCGTTGAGGGCTCTTACAGTTACAAAGCCAAGAGAAGCAAGGTCAATCTTATGCTGGATTTTGTCCTCAAGGCTGAATAGATTAGCGATAGCCATTGAAGCAGGCAATTCCAAGCCGGAGCCCACGTTAAATTTGTTATTAACAGCATTCAGATCAACTGCCCAAGGAACCATGGTGGTGGCATTTGGAGCTGCTGTACCTGTGCTGTTATCAAGCAGTATAAAAGTGCCGATTCCGGCATTGAATATGTTCTCATTGCCGGCAGTACCAATAGTAATGGCGTTGAAAACAGGTGAATCATTATCCCAGTTATAGAATGCAAGTGCTGTTCCTCCTGGGGTTCCTGAGCCATTAAAAGTGTTCCTGGTAAAAGTTGCACCAACCACTGGGGCATAGAATCCACTTGAACTGCTAAACTCTTTTGTGTTCAACGTAATATGACGGTAAGTTGTGGAACTGGCAGGTGGTGTGAAGGTGTTATTATCAAGTGTTACCGCCTGGTAGTTTTCCAGACTCAATGTCCCGCCATACTCGCTTACATTTCCGTCAAATCCGGTGAAAGTATTTCCACTGACAACAGTTGTCCTGGCGGTATAGTTGTTTTTCAGACGTAATGCATTTGAGTAAGTAGTTGCAAAAGTCCCATCGAAAAAGTTTCCTGTGATACTCAGGGTGCCGGTTCCGGCATTAAAATCATCAAACTCCATACCTCCGCCGTTAGCATGGTTTCCGCTTACGGTAACATTGCCGCTATTTGCAAAGCGGACAATTATATCATGACTTACGGTTATTAAGGTATTACCGCTGAAAGTTCCCTCTCCCTCATCTACAGCAATACCTGCACGGAACATAGTAGGATAGGTGCCTCCATTTATTGTATTCCCTGTAAAATGGATGTTATCCACTCCTCCGGTTGCAACACGGTAGCCGGCGTAATTAATGCTTACAGCATTTCTGTCGCCATAAGATCCTGCAGGAGTTCCGTAACAATCGATAACATTATTTATTATAGTAATATTATCAATGCCTGATGCACTGGCAATGATAGCACTTCTCAGTTTTGCAAGATCGACATTGAAATGAAAGTTATCAATGGTAACATTGTTGGCTGAGACATCAAACAATGTCGGTTTACCGGTAACAGTTCCGGTGAAATTAGCAGTCGGTCGTCCATTAATACCCTGAATATTTAATTCCTTATTAACCAACACCTGCTCAACCGCTGTATAAAGCGCAGCATCAACTGTAATTATATCTCCATTATGGGTTTCAGCGGCATCAATGGCTGCCTGTATAGTGCAGTATTCCAGGTGAGTGGTAGTGTTTACTACCGGCCTTACAGGAATTGTCCAGGCAGGTGAAAGATTATTAAATGTGCTGACATATGTAGGAGATCCACCCGGTCCGGCATATTCACAATCTCCTGATCCCGTGCTCCAAGTTATAGGAGTTGTTACCCCGGAACTATGAGGAAGTAAGGTGAAATGCAGCGTGAATAATATGGCATCGGGACCAAGCGTGAGTATATCACCAAAATCTCCCAGTCTGAATTGTCCGGGGGTAGTAGTTCCATCCGGACTGGCATAAGTAAGTGCCGTATTAAGAGTAACACCCTGGTAAGCAAAAACCAAAGGATCATAATTTAATGTCAGCGAAATGGCGCCAATGTTTGTAAAATCCTGAACTGTTACAGGAACATCATAAACACTACAAGAAACTTTTGTAGGATCTCCAATGCTTGTTATAGGTGCTGGAGGAGGAGGGAATGTAACTTTAATTACAGGTTCTTTGTAACTATCATCAGCAGCAGAACCATCTTCATAAGTTAGATAAAAACTCTTCTTATCAGGAGAAACTGCTATCCCACTAATCATATCACCTGCATCAGTTGTTTTATATCCCAGAGTAGCAAAAGGAGGAATGATATTTCCAACCAGACTCATGTCGCTGTATTTTATCACGGCGACTCTCGTACCTCCATTATAATTTCCCTGCGTGACAAATAGCTGGTCGCCAATAAATGCAAAATAATAAGGATTGTCAGTAGTCGCATTATAGATATAGGATACTTGTAAACTGCCATCCGCATTCATTTTATAGATTTTCCCAGGAGATGGTTGAGCTACATAAATTTTGCCATTTGGGTCAACTGCAACTCCACGAATATTATTACTTCCTGTGATAGTGACAACTCCGCCACCATCAAGACCATTAACTACAGCATTTGTAATAGCATCCCCACTTTCGGTCAGCAAATACCTTGACAATGTATTATATGTACGATCAGTTGCATATAAATACAAATTGCCGGCCTCTCTCTGAACCCAAATTCCCTCACATTTACCCATTGGAATTGAATAAAGAAGTGTCGTGAGATCGCTGCTGTATATTTTAATAGGATTCCCATCAGGGCCTGTAGTATAAACCCTGCCCTGATCATCTACTGCAATATTTTTTGCACGATCAGTAGTATTACCTCCGAATTGAGTTACAGTACTCAATTGAATTCTTTGGAAATCGGGCCCATTATTGTACCCTAAATAGAGATACTGTCCGTCATTGCTTATAGCAAGACCTCTGTTATCTCTGGGAGCAGAGCCAGCAATTGAATAAGCAGTAGAGAATCCGCAGGTCATACTGGGATTCCATTGTGCCCATGCACCTGTCGCTGCGAAGAGCAACGCAACGATAATAAGTACTAATTTTTTCATAATCTTTCGTTTTAAATGTTCAAGAGTTTGGTTAATTTTTTTGCGATATATATTTTGATGAATGAATCGTTTTCATAGAGATGACAATTCCTTAAACACACACGATAAGTTTGCGCATTTAAACAGTCGTAATAAAGGTTGAATTAAAAGAATAAAATATAGCTGACTAAAAATAGCGACTATTCTTTTTTTTGGGAAAGAATCAGATGAATCGGCTGAATTAATAAATGAATACCCCTTTTTGATAAATAAAGGCCAAAATTATAAAAGGAGCATGTAATGTATTTGTTGAAAGAAAAGAAAAAACCAGGGATAAAAACAAGAATCAATTTCTCCTGAAAAAGGCTAAAAATTCTTCCCTGTATGAATCCCCGAGAGAAGCCCTGTGCCGCTCCTGAAGTTTTATGTCTCCCTCGCTGGTACAGGAGATAATGTGATTGATGTTCACGATATAGGAGCGGTGTGTGCGCAGGATGAATTGATGATCTTTCAGCAGCGAGGCAAATTCTTTCAAAATCCGGCAAAAAGTAAGTTTACGGTTGCCGGTCAGGTAAAGATCTGTATAGTTCCCGTTGGCTTCCAGGCAGATGATCTCAGAGGCATTGATAACCTGGAACCCGTTTGAGTCAACCAAAACAATTTTATCAGGATCCAGATATTGCCGGTGAATCCCTTCAATCCGCTGTCCGTATTCTTCGTCAACCGGACTTTTTACAGCAAGTTGAACCGCATCAATCAATTCATGGATGTTAATGGGCTTCAGTAAAAAATCTATTGTATGGAATTTGATCGCCTGGTATGCATATTCCTGGTGCCCGGTGACGAATATAACCTTGAACGAAACTGGCTTGAAGTGTTCAAAGATGTCGAACCCGCTTCCATCCGGCAATTCGATATCCAGAAATACAAGATCCGGTTTGGTCTTTTTGATCAGGGCAACAGCCTCATTCACGGTTTCTGCCACACCCGATAACACTATCTCCCTACAATGGTTTTGAACTAATTGTGCCAGGTAACGATGGTTTGCCGGTATGTCGTCGACGATGATAGCTGTAACAGGGTTCATTTCATCCTTTCTCTTTTGATGGGAATATTAATTTTTACCAGGGTTCCTTTTGCTTCCTCGTCAGGATAGAGATTGGTTATTGATAAGGTCAGCCTGGTTTTATTCAGTTCATTATATAATCGGATGCGTTCACGGATTATTTGTAATCCGTGAGATGCTCTCAATTTATTATGATTCCCTTTGGATGATTCGTCCCATCCTTTCCCGTTGTCCTGTATGATGCAGGTTATGAATTTGTCTGTTGACGGTTCAAACTGAAGAATGATTTTTATTTTTTTCTCATCTCCCGCCGGGAGTCCATGACGAATCGAATTCCCAAGAAAAGGCTGGATCATTCCCGGTACTATGAATAAATCTTCAGTGTTAAGATCGGCCGTAAGAATCTCATAATCAAATTTCATATCCATCCGGATCCGCTCTGCATTCAGATAACGGGTAAGTATTTCCAGGTTCAGGGAAAATGGAATGTATTCACGACCGATATTCTCAACCATGTGTCTCATGACGTGCGTTATTTCGGAAATATAAGCATTGGCCATGGCTTTCTCCCCGGTTGTAAGAAAGGATCCGATCGCATTCATACAATTCGAAATGAAGTGGGAACTTATCTGGTTTTGTGCACTGATCAATCGCAGTTGTGTTTCCCTGATTTGTTGCTTCCGACTGTAATTTTTCCGGAAATAATTAACGACCAGTCCCGCGATGGAAAGAATTACGAGGATAATGAAAACCCAGAAGATTTTGGGCTCGGTCAGGAGGAGTGGAATCACAAGGGTGAAATCATTACGCGTATTCCATTCTTCCTTTAAATTGGTTGTTCCCCTGTCTACATACCGGGCCTGGTTGTGAAGTAATCCGTTGTTAGTTGTGTATATCTTATGCTGATAGGAATAGGTTTGAGAATTCGCCTTAGTCCCAAATAGCAAACAGATAATTAAGAGAAGGATGATTCCTGAGCCTCTTAACATTTTATAAGAATGGTTTTTGTAATGATAGGCCAGGATAAAATTACATAATTATTTCTTTACATCATCCAAATATTTTAAAGAATTTTTTTTTCAACGCCTGATGAATATGAAATATTCATAATATAAATGTTAAAAATCGAATGGTAATTTCCCAAAGTTCCATTAGAAAAAATATAATTATTCTTGTTTGTCCATGTTGTTATGGATAAATATTCACGGGAATATAATGCTTTTGAAAGGCATACCTCTGAAAACAGACAGGCTTTTATAATTGCCCTGCCTCTCCAAACCTCCCGATGATGCCACCCCGGCATTTTATCTTAACTTTGGTACCGTAAAATCAATCTTAAACCTGAGGCCCTTGTCTGATAAATTTTCACCCGTTCCTCTTTCCAGACTTATTCGACTGGTACTTTCAGAGATCCGTCAGAACCGGTTCATGGGGATCCCCGGCAACTTATTCTTTGTTCCGAAGCCAGACGACCCATTCCGGATGCAACGCTACGGGACAACCCTGGAAACACCGCTTGGCGTGGCTGCGGGTCCGCACTCCCAGCTGGCCATGAACATCGTTGCTGCCTGGCTTTGCGGGGCACGATATATTGAGCTGAAAACGATCCAGACGCTCGACAATCTGACTGTTTCCAAACCCTGTATCGATATGCAGGATGAAGGATACAACTGTGAATGGTCACAGGAACTCAAAATTGATCAGTCGTTCACGGAGTACATGAATGCATGGATCCTCATCCATATTCTTCATAAAGAACTCGGCTTTGAAGGGGTTTCCGGAACCCTCTTTAACATGAGTGTGGGGTATAACCTCGAAGGCATCCTGAAGCCGAATGTGCAGGGATTCCTTGACCGTATGCGGGATTGCAGGAAAGAAATTGATGCTGCGATAACCACGATTGGAGCGATCTATCCCGCTATCAGGGCGATGAACATCCCTTCCTGCATTTCCGACAGCATCACGCTGAGCACCATGCATGGCTGTCCGCCGGAAGAAATCGGCAAGATCGGGCAATACCTGATCGGGGAAAAGAAATTACACACGACCATCAAGCTGAACCCCACCTTGCTTGGGCCGGAATCCCTGCGCAGCCTGCTGAATCAAAAAAGCGGGTTCTCAACGGAAGTCCCTGACATGGCTTTTGAACACGACCTTAAATATCCGGATGCAGTTGAGATCATAAATTCCCTTTCTTCCGCCTCCTCCGATAACGGTCTTCAATTCAGCATCAAGCTTACCAATACACTGGAATGTGTCAATTCCCGTAAGGTTTTCGATGAAAAAGAAAGCATGCAATACATGAGCGGACGGGCGCTCCATCCCATCAGCATAAACCTTGCGCGGAAACTGCAGAACGACTTTAACGGAAAGCTCGATATAACCTTCTCCGCCGGGGTGGATTGTTTTAATATTGTTCCCGTGCTTGCCGGCGGGATGAAACCGGTAACCATCTGCAGCGATCTGCTGAAACCCGGGGGATACGGAAGGTTATGGCAGTATCTTGAGAATATCCGCAGAGATTTCAGGAATGAAAAAGCAGGAAGCATTGAAGATCATATCCTCATCAATTCCGGAAAGCCGGAACAGGATCTGTTCGGAGCTGCCATGATTAACCTGAACACCTATGCTGAACGTGTGGCTGGTGAATCC
>Ga0182021_10001443_pt1 | contig 27198 bp, 21 predicted proteins | sample 612E3MmetaG_FD_120493 | JGI IMG/M metagenome (GOLD analysis project Ga0182021, IMG submission 120493) | Permafrost microbial communities from Stordalen Mire, Sweden - 612E3M metaG (Illumina Assembly) | ecosystem: Environmental > Terrestrial > Soil > Wetlands > Permafrost | place: Sweden...
CTGAAGATCTTCCTTATTCTAATCATTATGACAATTTAAAGAAAGCTGCATCATGGGGTTTCAGTGTCCCTGAAAGTATGAAGAAGTGCAGTGGAATTGATGAAGTAATAAGGTTTATATCGCATTGGGAGTCGGAAAGAAAAAATCTGCCTTATGATACTGATGGTGTTGTTATAAAAATCAATTCCCTGAGCCTGCAGAAAGAACTTGGAGTTACCGCAAAGTCTCCCCGCTGGGCAATAGCTTATAAATATAAAGCAGAACAGGCATTAACCAAACTGCTTTCAGTCACATTCCAGGTTGGAAGAACAGGAACTGTGACACCTGTGGCAAATCTTGAGCCGGTTTTTCTGTCAGGATCAACTATCAAACGGGCAACTCTGCACAATGCCGATCAGATATTTCTGCTCGATCTGCATCTCCATGATATGGTTTATATTGAGAAGGGGGGAGAAATAATTCCAAAAATTGTTGGTGTTGATATAACTTACAGAGATGAGAAGAGTAAAAGGGTAGAGTTTATATCCAATTGTCCCGAGTGCGGAACTGCCCTGATTAAAAATGAGGGTGAAGCAAACCACATATGCCCAAATTACCTGCATTGTCCTCCGCAACTAAAAGGCAGGATTGAACATTTCATCAGCAGGAAAGCTATGAATATTGACGGTTTGGGAGAAGAGACGGTTGACCTGCTTTTTAATAAAAATCTTATCAGAAACTTTTCCGATCTGTATGATTTACGAGTAGAGCAACTAATACCATTGGATCGTCTCGGCAAAAAATCTGCTTCCAATATCGTGAAAAGTATTAAAAAATCGATTGATACCCCATATCACCAGGTAATTTTCGCATTAGGTATAAGACATGTGGGGGAAACCGTAGCCAAGATCATTTCGGGTAGATTCAAGACAATTGAGGGACTTATCAATGCCACTCCTGAACAATTAACAAACGTCAATGAAATTGGCCCCAAAATAGCTGCCAGTATAACCGCATTTTTTTCAGACAAAGAAAACCTTGAAATTATAAGCCGGTTAAGGCGTGCAGGTATAAAGTTCAGCAATGAAGAAAGCAACAGCAGAACCGGAAATTCTCTGGATGGTCAAACAATAGTTATTTCCGGAGTATTCAGTCAGCATAGTCGCGATGAATATAAAGAGCTGATTGAGAAAAATGGTGGTAAAAATTCATCATCAGTTTCATCAAACACCTCATTTATACTCACAGGAAGAGACATGGGGCAGGCAAAAAAAGAGAAAGCAGCAGAACTTGGAGTACCACTTTTGAGTGAAACAAAATTCCTTAAATTAATAGGAGAAGAATAAGACGACATAACTATGATTTTAACAAAAAACTATTAGGTTTGCAGGATGGAACTATTTAAGAATATCAGACTGAAAATCGGAGAGGCTATCCTTAAAAAAAAGATGGCTGAAACAAAACGGAAGCTTTATTTTTCAAATTTTGGCCAGGTAAAGAAGATCGGCATAATATGGGATGCTTCAAACGTTAATGAATTTCCATATTTATCGAAATTTCATCAAAATATGAATGAACGGAATATTGAAGTCAACATAATTTGCTTTTATCCTGACGATAATTTGCCCAATCAATATACTGCTATCAGATACCTCACATGTATAAGAAAAAAGGAACTGAATTTTTTTTACCAGCCTGTTTCAATTGAAGCAGATAATTTTATAAAAAACCGGTTTGATATTGTCATTGATATTAACTTCAAAAAACTTTTTCCGCTTCATTATATATCATCGTTATCCAATTCTCCATTTAAAGTTGGATTATTTGAATCTGAAACAAATAATACTCCATACGACCTTATGATAGATATGAAGAATCCGGTTGATGTTGAGGATTACCTTGTTCAGGTTATAAAATACCTTGAGATGATTAATCCCGGTCAAGTCAAACAGCTAATAAATAATTAAGTAAATGAAAAGATTCAGAGGAACCGGTGTTGCAATTGTAACACCATTTAAAAATGATTCAAGCATTGATTTTGCAGCAATGGGACGCGTAATCAATCATATTATCAGTGGAGGGGTTAACTATATAGTTGCTTTGGGAACTACAGGTGAGTCCGTTACACTGACAAAAGATGAGAAGAAAGCGGTTATATCATATGTGGTTGAAGTTATTGACAACAGGATTCCTTTGGTTGTTGGCTTTGGTGGAAATAACACTCAGGATGTAATAAATTGCATAAAACATGCTAACCTAACCGGCGTGGATGGTATTCTATCCGTTACACCATATTATAATAAACCAACTCAGAAGGGAATTATTCAGCATTTTAAAGCAATTGCTACATGCAGTTCCATTCCTGTTATCCTCTATAATGTTCCCAGCAGGACAAGTTGCAACATGTCTGCTGAGACTTGTCTGGAACTGGCACACGATTGTGAGAATATTGTAGGTGTAAAAGAGGCTTCAGGCGATATTACCCAGATTATGAAAATTATTAAAGGGAAACCTGAAAATTTCAATGTAATATCGGGAGATGATATGATGACATTACCAGTAATAGCAGCCGGAGGATCGGGAGTTATTTCTGTTCTGGCCAACGCATTCCCTGTACAGTGCAGTGAGCTTGTTGCAACATCTCTTAAAAGTAATTTTAAATCTGCCCGCGAAATACAGTTACGGTTCCTTGAGGTTATAGAATTGCTTTTTACCGAAGGCAATCCATCGGGTGTAAAAGCAATGCTTAATATTCTGGGTTTATGTCAGAATACCCTCAGGCTTCCTCTTATTCCGGTCAGCAGAAGTCTTTATACCAGGATTCAGAAAGTGATTGATGAGGTAAATAAGAACTGATCATACATTAGCACTTACGCCATGTTGTAAACCATGGCATTGTTTGTATTTTTTTCCGCTTCCGCATGGGCAGGGATCATTTCTGCCTATCTTTTTATCAACTCTAACCGGTTCGGTCCTCTGATTCTTTTCCTGACTTCCACCGCCGCCGGTACTGCTATATTGAGAGAAATCGCTTTTTGAAGTTCTTAAATTGCTCATATCGACCTGCCTTCTGCGCTGTGCTTCCTTTACCTGTTCCGGGTCCTGAGTCGGAATATGGCCTTTCATAAGTGTACTCACAACATCTTTGTTAACTTTTGTGAGCATTGTCTTAAAGAGCTCAAAAGATTCAAATTTATAGATCAGCAAAGGATCTTTCTGTTCGTAAGTAGCATTCTGGACCGATTGCTTCAGTTCATCCATCTCCCTTAAATGTTCTTTCCATGCATCATCAATTGTAGCAAGAACCACCGTCTTTTCATAAGATTTAGCCAGTTCCCTGCCTTCAGATTCCGCCGTGGCTTTAAGGTTGGTGACTACCTGAAAAACCCTTACTCCGTCTGATATCGGCACAACGACATTTTCATAGGCGTGTGCCATCCTGTCGTACACATCTTTAAGTACAGGATAAGCCTGCGATGATATGGTTTCAACCTTTCTCTTATATGTATCCAGTACCTTAATATAGACATCATCGGTTACCTTTTCGGCAGTGATTTTTTTGAATTCCTGTTCAGGTACCGGAGAATCCATTGAAAATGAGCGAATAAGATCAAAATCAAATCCCTCAAAATCACCATCACCATGATATACATCAACAAGGCTTTCAGTAACATCGAACATCATATTGGCAATGTCCACACTTAGTCTGTCACCCAGAAGGGCATGTCTTCTCTTCTTATAAATAACCTCTCTCTGTGAGTTCATTACATCATCATACTCAAGAAGCCTCTTTCTGATTCCGAAGTTATTTTCCTCAACTTTTTTCTGTGCCCTCTCTATTGATTTGGTGATCATCGGATGTTGTATCATCTCACCATCTTTCAACCCAAGTTTGTCCATTATGCCGGCAATTCTTTCCGAACCGAAGAGTCTCATTAATTCATCCTCCAGTGATACGAAGAACTGTGAAGAACCGGGGTCTCCCTGACGGCCAGCACGGCCTCTCAACTGGCGGTCGACTCTTCTCGATTCGTGTCTTTCAGTGCCTACAATAGCTAATCCACCTGCTTTTCTTACATCTTCGGTAAGCTTGATATCAGTACCACGGCCTGCCATGTTAGTGGCAATTGTTATGGTACCTGTTTTACCTGCTTCTGCAACAATTTCGGCTTCACGCTGATGTAGTTTGGCATTCAGAACATTATGTTTAAGACCTTTCATCTTGAGCATTCTGCTCAGCAATTCCGATATCTCCACCGAGGTTGTTCCCACAAGAACCGGCCGCCCCTGCCGGTTCATCTCGCCAATTTCTTCAATTACCGCATTATATTTTTCCCTTTTTGTTTTATAAACAAGATCTTCCCTGTCGGATCTTATAACGGGTTTGTTCGTGGGAATTACAACCACATCGAGTTTATAGATATTCCAGAGTTCACCTGCTTCAGTCTCTGCAGTACCGGTCATACCGGCAAGTTTATGATACATTCTGAAATAATTCTGCAGGGTAATTGTTGCATATGTCTGTGTGGCAGCTTCAACCTTGACATTCTCTTTCGATTCAATAGCCTGATGCAGTCCGTCCGAATATCTGCGGCCTTCCAGAATACGGCCTGTTTGTTCATCTACAATCTTGACTTTATTATCCATTACCACATACTCGGTATCCCTGTCAAAAAGCGTCCAGGCTTTGAGCAACTGAGTCATTGTATGAACTCTTTCTGACTTAACAGAATAGTCCTGCAGCAATTCATCCTTAATCTTAAGCTTCTCACGGTCGGATATATCGGATTTTTCTATATCGGCAATCTTTGAACCTACGTCAGGTAAAATGAAAAAGCTGACATCTTCAACTGAAGTTGCAATCAGATCAAGACCTTTTTCAGTAAGTTCAATTGTGTTAGCTTTTTCGTCAATAATAAAGAAGAGCTCGTCGGTTACCTTCGGCATCTCTTTACTATTATTCTGCATATAGAAGTTCTCTGTTTTAAGCAACAGGGATTTGTTCCCTTCTTCACTAAGGAATTTTATGAGAGCATTGTTTTTTGGAAGTCCTTTATAAGCTCTCAGAAGGAGCAAGCCTCCCTCATCATTTTTATTCTCTGCAATAAGTTTTTTAGAATCAGCAAGTATCTGAGTTACAAGCTTTTTTTGAGCCGTAACCAGTTTCTCAACCTTAGGCTTCAACTCATCAAACTGCTGGGTATCGCTTTTGGCAGTTGGTCCTGAAATTATAAGCGGTGTACGGGCATCGTCAATAAGCACTGAGTCAACTTCGTCAACGATTGCATAGTGATGCTTACGTTGAACAAGGTCCTCCGGATTAATTGCCATATTGTCCCTGAGGTAATCAAAACCAAATTCATTATTGGTTCCAAATGTAATATCGGCGTTGTAAGCTTTTCGCCTTTCCGGAGAATTGGGCTGATGTTTATCGATACAATCAACTGTCAGACCATGGAATTCATAAATCGGACCCATCCATTCCGAGTCGCGTTTAGACAAATAATCATTTACGGTTACGATATGCACTCCCCTCCCGGCAAGGGCATTCAAAAAAACGGGCAGGGTAGCCACTACGGTTTTTCCTTCACCTGTACCCATTTCAGCAATTTTCCCTTTATGAAGAGCAACTCCACCGATAAGCTGGACATCATAATGAACCATATCCCAGGTGATCAGATTACCTCCCGCTACCCAGTTATTACTCCAGATGGCTTTATTGTCATTAATGGTAATACTTTCCCTAACTGCTGCCAGATCCCTGTCATATTGTCGTGCCGTGACTTCAAGCACGCTGTTCTCCTTGAATCTTTTTGCTGTCTCTTTTACAATAGCAAAGGCCCTGGGCACAAGATTATCAAGCGTCAATTCAAGCTTGTCATTGATATCTTTCTCAATTTTATCAATAGAATTATAAATCTCCTCTTTATTGTATATATCTTCCTCTTTCTCGGCTTTTTCTCTAAGGGAATTGATCTCATTTTCATCACTTTCAATGCTTCCAAGTATATCTTTTCTTAGTTCGTCTGTTAATTCCCTCAAACCATCATTTGATAAATTCTTTAACTTATCATATTCCAGATGGATCTTTTCAATGTAAGGATTTATCTCCTTGATATCCCTCTCATATTTATTCCCCAGAAAAATACCCAATACACTATTTATAATGCTCATTTTTAGATGCTTTACAATTTTATAAATATCCTGCAAAATTAGCTTTATTTTCCAATAAAGAATTGCAAATTTCAATTTATACAAAAACCCCGCCAAAATTGCGGGGTTTATATTTTTATTTTAAAAGAATGTACTTAAATGTCTTTATTCCATCATCTCTATATAAGACAATTATGTAGATGCCTGCAGGATAATTTGAAATATCAGTAAGCACTCCGTTATTTTCTGAAATCCTGTCTTTGATTATGCATATGCCTGATGTATTAAATATGCTGAAGCGAAGCGGCTTCATGTTCTGATCTCCTGATCCGGCAGTGCTGATATTTATCATGCCGGTACCCGGATTAGGATATAATTTTAAAAGGTCATAATTAACTTTTTCAATCGCATCGATGAGAGGATTAATCTTCAGATCTTCTATTACCCAGCCCCATCCATTGGCAAAAGGATCCGAATATAGCCTGAAGCGTATTAGTAAGGAATCTCCGGCAGGAACAGCATCAGACGGCCGGATATAAATTGTATGCTTCCGGAGCATAGATTCTGTGGGCACGAAGGTTGAATTGCCTTCAATAACTGAACTATTATAAGCTGAGTCCCAGACAGCAGAATACCGGCTATCATATCCGTCAGCCAGACTGAACCACTTCTTACCGAAATCTTTTGACCCTTCCAGGATAACATAATCATAAAAATCAACTGATCCGAACAGGGATCCGGTTTCACCCGGTTCAACAAGGACAATCTCATTGAAATTTATTAACAAACCTGATTCATTAAGCTTGACAGGATGTCTGAGCAATGCAGTATATTCGATGCTTTTATCTTCGGCTTCCGGACTTTCATATGGATGTTTTGTATTGAGTCCAAACTTACTGAATCCGTCTGGCTTTGAAATGTTAAAACCTATATTGAAAAAGTCAGATGTTGCATTGGTAAAATCAGTTGAATAGCTATTGAGTGTCGAAGAAATATCTTCAATCTTTACTTTAAAGTACCCTGACTCAGGTAAAACGGAAGTATTGGGTGAAACAGCGGAATCAGTTGCAAATATCCTGTATTGAATTGAATCACCGCCATTTAACTTTAATGACTTCGCATTAATAAATATACTGTAACTGTCTGCTTTGCCATGTTCAAGCCCGGCATATTTCGATGTGCCATTATTCACTTTATATTCAATGTAAACTGAATCGACAGCTAAATTATCGGTTGCTGTTACATTAATAGCAATAGTATCTATTGATTCCATATAATAAGCGGCTGGAGTATGCTGAATAACCGGTTTTACAGTATCGGTACCAATAAATATCTTATAGCGGAATTTTTCCAATGATTGCTTTTCACTGCTATATAAAAGAGGTTTGTATAGCCGCTGGAAATAATCCTCAACAAAAAAATAGTACTCCAGTTCTTTATTATATGATGGTATAGTGATAAAGGTGCTGAATGTATTGTCGGAATTCTTTGAATTAAGAAACAGGGTATCGCTGTTTAGAAATTTATCAAATGAAAATACTACTCCTACTTTATTGCGGTCAAATAAGGTATCTGATTTGATTACGGCAGAAAGTTGAATTTCTGTCAGGTGTTTTTCAGTGTCACCCATCGGTTGGTGAATAATCCTTGTATTGATCCATCCAAGGTCGCCAAGAATAGAAAATGTGTATTTCCCCGGGTTATGTATGGCTTCTCCAAAATCAATAGCGGGAGTCATAAGAAAGTTAACCGGAAGAGTTGTATTTTCATCAAGATGAGAAATGCTCGAACCCGGATCCCATTTGGAAGGAGCCCATAATTTTGCTCTCAGGATGGAATAATTATTCAACTGGCAATACTTTGTCAAAAGGGGACCATTGAAATAAAGCTGTCCTCCGGTCAGCTCACTTTTCAATGCAGCCGAATAATTTTTAAATTTCAGAGTATCAGTTAATTTGTTTCCTGAATTGTTTTCAATAAATGTATCGTAGATCCAGGGGGTTGATCCGTACCAACCTATAGTTCCGTCAGTACTAAAACTGTCATAAATGCCCAGTCCATGACAAATCTCGTGCAGCACAACAGTAACCAGGTCGTATTTCCCAACAGGAGTATTTCCGTCAGTTCCCAGGTACCAGGGTTGGGTACTGTTGATAGTCAGCCTCATGTCACCCTGCAGATCATCATTCAGATTCCTGCCGGCTATTTTTTCTGCCAGAGCAACAGGATAAAGAGCCATAGGATTCAACGCGTCTATTCCAAACCCCTCTGCATATCCGGTTATTGAAGTCTGACCAAGTACTCCGGCAGTTAAAATCGTATCCCAGTTAGCTACAATTGTAAGCCTGGTGTCTGCCGGAAGTATGGTTTCCAGGATTGAAGCCGCAAATTCAGTTGCGACTTTTGCCTGACTGGAAAACCCTGTATAATAAATTGTTATTGAACCACCACCTTTTGATCCGTTTTTTTTAAGAAACTCATCAGGTGGTGGAATATACATCCTGTTAATTTTTTTCCCGGCATAACAGACTCCGGTTATGTCTGAATTCTTTATTAGTTTTTGTGATTGCTGAGGTAGTACAGAATCAGCAATCAGAAGACAGATTAAGAGTGAAAAAAGTTTTTTCATGGAATAGCCTCAGAATTGGCTGCCGGAGTTCTCAGGCTTAAGATATCCCTGTCGAACTGGTACATATTATTTGTTCCCACAAGACGGATCTTATCGAGAATTTTTTTCACAGAAGCCTCTTCCTCAACCTGTTCAAATACAAACCACTGTAAAAAGTTATGAGTATTATAATCTTTTTCTTCCAGTGTAAGAGCAACAATTTCGTTGATGCTTTCAGTGACAAACTCCTCATGCTTTAAAACGGCCCTGAAAAGATCTTCCACGTTTGTAAATTCAGCCGGCGGTTTTTTAAATTCAGGAATTAAAGCTTTTCCACCTCTTTCATTTATATATTTAATAAATTTAAGAAAGTGAATTCTCTCCTCTTCTGACTGGGTGTACAGCCATTCGGCTACTCCGGCGAAACCGTTTACCTCAGCCCACGATGCCATTGAAAGATACAGGTTTGAAGAATAACCTTCTCTTTCTACCTGTCTGTTGCATAAATCTTCTACGCTTTTTTTTAACATGACGATAAGTATTAATTGTTAATTGTTAATAACAATAACCTATTTCCTATATAAGTTGTTCATAGGTCAATAACTGTTCAATCGTAACAATCAGATCATTTATTGAGAATGGTTTTGAATAAACCGCATCAGCACCAAGAGCCTTTGCCATATTCAGGTAACTTCCAGGACCGGCTTTGCCACCGCCTGAGATAGCAATAATCTTTATTGCCGGTTTCAAGTCCCGAAGTTTCAGGATTACTTTCAGCCCATCTTCCTCCGGCATAATAATATCTGTAATTACCAAATCTGTTATGGATGGTTTGAACCGATTTATTGCCTGCCTGCCGTCATCTGCTTCAAAAACTTTATATTTCTTCCTTGTCAGAGCAAGCTTCAGCATATCTCTCAATTCTATTTCATCTTCAATTATAAGTATTCCCGGCATTATCTATATTATTTGTTTTTCTCTTTTTCCCCCGGAGTTTCTGAAAATTCTCCTGAAACAGGAAGATAAACAGAAAAAACTGAACCTTTCGTCTTTTTATACGAAACCACAATATCACCCTCCAATTCCGTCACAATTCCGCGAACAACGGATAACCCGAGGCCTGTCCCTTTTCCTTCTTCCCTGGTGGTAAAGAAAGGTTCGAAGATTCTTCCAGAAATTGAAGGTTCTATTCCTTTCCCGGTATCGCTGAAAGTCAGAAGTGCATATTCATCGGCATAAATTTCCCTGTTAAGATCCTTATGAACGAGTTTACCTTCCATCAATGCCAGATTTATTGAAAGTGTTCCACCTTCCTTTTCCATAGACCGGATTGCATTTGTCATAAGGTTCAGAAATACCCTGAAAAGCTGTACCGGATCGGCAGAAACAATTGCCTCTTTTTCAGTAATTCGGCATCTTAATTTAATATTGTCCGGAAAAGAGGTTATTATAAATCCAATAGTCTCCTTCAGAACATCTGATACTCTGACCGGAATCTTTACAGTCTCGCTCTGTCTGCTTAAATTAATAAGATGGTTTGTCAGAGAACGTGCTTTTGAAACAGCTTCCAGGATCATGGCTGCTTTTTCTGATGATGCCGAAGATTCGGGAAGATCATCCCTCAACATTTCAGAATATCCTGAAATTGTTAAAAGTATATTATTCAGATCGTGTGCGATACCACCGGCAATCGCACCAATTGTTTCAGACTTTTTAGCCTGAAGAGGAAGACTGTCTGATTTCGTTCTCAATATTAATTTTTTAGAAGCAGTTTTAGATCCTGTTTACTTATTCAGGAGATATCCAGGTTAAAGGTTCTTTTCATCTCTTTCAGAATCGGGAATTTGGTAAACAGGTATTCATATTTCTGATCATCAGTGTACAAAATTTCATTTGTCTCCACCAGGTCAACAGTAGTCTCAATATCAATCCCTTTCAGAGTGAATTTATTTTCCAGAAAATTGATAAGTTTTTGTTTATAATTCTGCAGAAAAATATCCTTTTGAGTGGCGTTACTCAGATGGATTTTGATTGTCTGATCGTTTTCCACATCCGGTTTAATTGATTTAAACATGCTGATTATACGTGTTCCATCTCCTCTGACCTGACCTGTAAATTCCTGCCATGCTGATTCAAATGCCACAGGACTAAATTCCGCTTTAGGGTTTAAATGTATTTCTGCAGCAGGATTGTCAGCTGCCTCAACCTGACTATTATCTTCAGAAATCAGCTCTTTTATAGAAAACGTCTTTGATGGTTTTTCAACGGTATAATCATGTCTACCTGCTGAAGTTTCCTGTTTGCTGATCTTTTTATCAGTAGGTTGAGCCTCATTTCTTAATAATTCAGATTTGGAAGGAAGCGGCAGGTCTTCTTCCTTTTCCTTGAGACGATCAGTCTCCGCTTTTTTAATTTCAGAATTACCCTCCGATTCCCTCATAAGCTGACATAATCTTATCAGAGACAATTCAACATGAAGTCGCGGATTCTTACTGTTTTTATAGGCAAGATCGCAATTTGCACCAATCTCGAGTGCTTTGAACAGGAATAGCTTCGGACATTTTTCAGTCTGTCTGGAATATCTTTGTTTAACAGCAGGTGTGGTTTCAAGAAGACGCAAAGTTGATTCATCTTTGCTCACGAGCAAATCACGCATGTGGCTGTTAAGACCAGAGATGAAGTTATGACCGTCAAATCCTTTTTCAAGAACTTCATTAAATGTCAATAGCACTGATGAAACATCGCCCATGATCGCTCCGTCAATAGTCTTGAAATAATACTCATAATCCAGAACATTCAGGTTATCAATGACATCCCTGTATGTAATTGTCTTCCCGCTCAGACTGACAATCTGGTCAAAAATTGACAATGCATCGCGCAGAGCTCCATCTGCTTTCTGCCCGATAATATGAAGGGCCTCCTCCTCTGTATCTATCTCCTCATTAACGGCAACATATTTCAGGCGCTTTACTATATCGTCAATTTTAATTCTGTTAAAATCGAATATCTGGCACCTGGAGAGAATTGTGGGAATTATCTTATGCTTTTCAGTTGTGGCCAGTATGAAAATGGCATGGGAAGGCGGTTCTTCAAGAGTCTTCAGGAAAGCATTGAAGGCTGAAGAAGAGAGCATATGAACCTCATCAATTATATAAATGCTGTATTTCCCTATCTGAGGAGGAATCCTGACCTGCTCATTCAGGCTTCTTATATCCTCAACCTTATTGTTTGATGCTGCATCAAGCTCGTGGATATTAAACGATCTTAATGTATTAAAAGAGATACAAGATTCACACTTATCACATGCTTCTGAGTTATCATCAAGATTAATGCAGTTAATTGTTTTCGCAAAGATCCTTGCACATGTTGTTTTCCCTACACCGCGGGGCCCGCAAAAAAGATAGGTTTGTGCCAGATGTCTGTTCTTAATGGCACTTTTCAGTGTATTTGTAATAGAATCCTGTCCTATGACCATATCAAAACTGGCAGGGCGGTATTTTCTGGCTGAAACTATGAAGTTTTCCATAAATTACTAAACTTTCTTTTCTTTAAAGTTTTAGGATTACAAATATAGTCAAAAAGGCTTCCTGATAAAAAGCAGAGGAAAAATTATCGCCATTTGCCTTCAATAAATAATATGTTCGGAATATTATGTCATATTTTTTCATCAATAAATTTTTGAATAAAACAAAATAGTTGTACTTTTGCGAGCCAAAATCATATAACTAATAAACAATTAATTACTATGTTGAATCAGTACGAAACCGTTTTCATTGCAACTCCCGTTTTATCTGAGAACCAGATGAAGGAAGCGGTACACAAATTCAAGAAGGTCATTACCGATAATAGTGGTGAGATCGTTCATGAAGAGAACTGGGGTTTAAAAAAACTGGCCTACCCTATCCAGAAGAAGTCTACAGGCTTCTATTATCTGGTCGAATTTAAAGGCACAGGTGATCTGATCGAAAAACTTGAGCTCCAATATCGCCGAGATGAAAGGATCATCAGGTTTTTAACCTTTAAGATGGAGAAATTTGCCGTCGAATATGCAGAAAAGAAGAGAAGACAAAAAGAATCAGGAAAATCCAAGGAGGAATAAGACATGGCACAGAACGAATCAGAAATCAGATATTTGACTCCCCCGACGGTTGAGATCAAAAAAAAGAAATACTGCAGGTTTAAGAAAAACAGGATACGTTATATTGACTATAAGGATCCTGAATTTCTTAAAAAATTCCTGAATGATCAGGGTAAAATACTACCCCGCAGAATCACAGGTACTTCGCTTAAATATCAAAGGAAAGTGGCAAAAGCCGTAAAAAGAGCACGACATATTGCACTTCTTCCTTACGTAACTGACCTATTAAAATAAGGAGGAATAAATATGGAGATTATATTGATACAGGACGTTAATAAGCTCGGGCAGAAGGACGATATTGTTAATGTTAAAGCCGGATACGGAAGAAACTTCCTTATCCCAAAAGGTTATGCCATTTCTGCATCATCATCAGCAAAAAAAATGCATACTGAAAATCTTCGGCAGAGAGCTCATAAAGAAGAGAAAATTAAAATGGCTGCCCAGGAAATAGCTGGCAGGCTTACCGGGGTGAAGATAATAGTTGGCGCTAAAACCAGTTCCTCAGGAAAGATTTTTGGTTCAGTGAATACCATCCAGATCGCTGAGTCGCTGAAGGAAAAGGGCTTCGATATTGACCGTAAGAATATTACACTTCCTGAAGATCAGATTAAGGAAATCGGTACATATAAAGCTATAATCAAGCTTCACAGGGATGTAAAAGTTGAGGTTGAATTTGAGATAAAAGGAGAATAAAATATCCTGCAAATCATAAAGGCAGAGAGGTTGTTCGCAACTTTTCTGCCTTTTTTATTTCATACCAATCGTTTCTATTTCAATAAGAGCGCCCATAGGTAACTCCTTTACACCATATGCTGCATGCGCCGGTTGTTAAAAGAGATTTAGAAATCATTGAAGAAATCTTTTCTTCTTTCATATTTCAGGTCGCCCAGAACAGAAGCTTTAACTCTGATCGTAAAGTTCCAGCTTTGCATTGTGCCATTGGGTACCCAGTTAAAAACCATCTCCCAGCAATGAAGGTCGCGTGTAATTCCAATGTTAGTCATGGTTATCTGCTTTCCGGTAAAGTCATATCCGCTTGTATAATTTATTGACATTTTTTTTGTGAGCATGACATTACCGTTAAACGAAACTGTCTGGGAAACGACAGGTCTTAAGCCAGATTTGAAATAATTAAGGCTATAGCTCAGATTCAATGACCAGGGTACATTAAATACCTGATAACCATATGCATCTCTGAGTGTTTCTGTTGCATTTGCTCCTGATTGCAAACCGGGGACTTCAGTACCTATCCTGTTTCCCGGAATATTCTCATTCAGGGAACCCGGGGAAGGCACTGATTTTTTCTTGTCTTTATCACCTTTCTTCAGCAAATCGCTAAGACTGAAATCGAGGCTTGTTGTAAAATTGGTCAGTCTTAACAATTTTCTGTTCTGAGCATATAAAAAAGTTGCAATGGGTTGTCCTTTTTTATCGATCCCATAAAGCGAATAACTACTGTTTGCCGTTATGTTTATCTTTTGTAAAATAGTTGTCCGGAACTGCATAGTAACCGGCGCCCATTTCATCGAGTCGGCAAATATATTATACGCTGTATTTATTCCGAAATTATCGATAATCTTAACCTTTTTAGGTTTTCCGGTAGTATCATTCCTGGCAAAGACCTTTGCTTCCACAATATTTACAAGACTAAATGACACGTTGCCACTTTTACTTGATAATGAAGGTGTTCCAAAAATATTTCCTTCATATATTGAATAAAGCTGACTCATTGTACCCAGGGTATCGACCTGTACCTGCCTGTACATCTTTGAACTTAATCCTGCAAGCGCGGGAACAAAACTGAAATTAACGGATGGTTTGATCACATGACGAATAGCCTGTATCCTGGAATTTGGATTTGTAAAAGAGAATGTGCCGAAGATCTGCGGGCTGAAGCTTGCACTTAAAGATGGATTGAATGCCTGACCATAATATAATCCCCTCAAGGTATCGCTGACAACCGAGGGAATGTATTTATCAAGTTTCGGATCAAAATATTTCGGATCCCATCTTCTTATTACTTTCTGTGTGTACATAACCCCTGAATATGTCATCGAAGGGGAGATTGAAAAATTTTTAAAAGGACGGAACTGAATACTTAAGGGTATATCATGTTTAAAGCCAGTATTCATTTTTTCTAAAGCTTCACTGGTGAATAAAAGGCTGTCATATGTATTTATCTGATTATCAAGTGATGAAGTATACGAAAGCTGAATATCCTCATACCACTTGCCAGTTCCTGTACTATTTTTACTCTTGAAGGGATAAATTCTGCCTGCATTGAAGCTGATTTTGGGCAAATCTAGACTTACAGTTTTGTTTTTGACGTTCTGACTATGGTTCATGCTGGCCGAAAAATTGAAGGGAGTTCCCTCCCAGTTTTTCGAATAGCTTACGCTCGATTGTCTTTGCGTAGTAACGTGGTCAGCAACTACATAGCTGTTATTACGGTCGAATCCGCTGGAACTCATATTTACACTTGCTGAAAATCTTGATCCGGGGGAAGCTTTTGGATCCTGTGTAAAAGCCCATCCCAGCCTGTAGTTCGTTGATTGGGCGTAATCCTGTAATCCCTTATGGCCGGTCACATTGGTTGCATAGCTGAAAGAAAAATCTCCATTGTATTTATATAGCTTTTTGTAATCGGTTTGAGCTGTAGCCATCCAAGTTCCGTTTGTATAGAGATCACCTTTCACCGACAGATCAAAATAATCACTGATTGCAAAGTAGTATCCTCCCTCCGTAAGGGAATAACCCCTTTCATTTCCCTGACCAATTCTTGGAAATAGTATGCCCGATGCAGCTCTTTTGGTCTGTATTGGGAAAAAACCAAATGGAATTACCAGGGGTAACGGAATTCCCTCAAGTACCAGGTTGCCAGGTCCGGAAATGATTTTTTTACCGGGATATACTTTTGCCCTTGGAAGATTAATATAATAATGAGGTGTATCAGCATCGCAGGTAGAGTACGTGCTCTTGGAAATATTCGAGGTGCCGTCTTCGAGCAGCTTTGTAAAGGCGCTATGCAAAAGTCCGCCTTCCTGCTTGGTAATTATGTTTTTTATAAGCGCCTTACGAGTTTTGAAATTATAAGTAAGTTCATCAGCTTCAAATTCCTGGGATCCTTCTTTAAAAACAGGTTTACCTTTTATTTTTCCAGTCGTATCACTTCTCCCTGCAGCAAACAGAAGGTTAGTTTTCATATTGAAAATAATTGAATCAGCCTTGATCTCAATATCCCCATAGTTTACTTTTGCACTCCCGATAAGAACCACTCTTTTGTTGACTATATCTACAATTCGCTGTTCCACTGCTGAATAAGTAACCTTTTTGTCAATTGCACTCGCGGAAGGACGACGTATTCTCGTCATTATGGTATCGGTTAGAAGCGTATCTTTTTTTGTCAGTAATGTGTCAATTACATTCTTACCTTCCTGAGAGAACAAGGAAAATGATTGGACCAACACAAGGAACATTATAAGGAACCGTTTTTCTTTAAAAAGATACAACTTAAATATTATTTTTGTATAGTTTTTATGTGTTGCCGGAGTGCCCGCGCAAAACTAATTAAAAAACACGAACTAAAAATGAGTCCATTAATTAAAAACGGTAAACTTGATACCGTTAATATATATCAGTTAAAATTGATTTTACTTCTTATCACATTAGTTATTACTTCATCAAACATTTCAGCTCGTGCTGCAGCTTCAGAAACAGGAGATGAGAAGGGTTGGGTAATTGTTATAGACGCCGGTCACGGAGGGAAAGATCCGGGAGCTTTGGGTACATCCACTCATGAAAAGGATATAACTCTTGCAATAGCTCTTAGGACAGGTGAGTATATTAAACAGAATATCAAGAATGTAACAGTAATATATACGCGAGACAATGATTCATTTGTAGAGTTAAGGGATAGGGCGGAGATAGCAAATAAAAATAAAGCCGATCTGTTTATTTCCATTCACGCAAACTGGGCAAAGTCAAAAGACATTCAGGGTACGGAGACTTACATAATGGGGCCGGCAAAAGACCAGCAGAATCTTGAAGTCGCAATGAAGGAGAATGAGGTAATATATCTTGAGGATAACTACACAACCAAGTATGAAGGTTTTGATCCGAAATCGGAAGTATCTTATATAATGTTCACGGTTATGCAGAAAGTTTTTCAGGAACAAAGTACTGATCTGGCTTCAAAAATTCAGACAGAATTCAGGGAACGTGCTGACAGGCATGACCGTGATGTGAAGCAAGCAGGATTCTGGGTTTTGTATACCACTACAATGCCAAGTGTACTGGTCGAAACCGGTTTTATAACCAATCCGGCTGAGGAAAAATATCTGAACTCAAAAACTGGTCAGGATTATCTGGCTTCAGCTATTTTCAGGGCATGCAAAGAATATATTTATGAAATCGAAAGTAAAAGTGTACTGTTAACCGGGAAGAAACAAAATTCTGTACAGATAGAAACCCTCTCCAAACCAATTGCCCCACCTGAAGGAAAGATAGAGTTTGTGGTGCAGATTATCAAATCTTTGGTAAAATATGAAGTCAAACCTGAAAATTTCAAAGGATTAAAAGATATAGTTGAAATAAACTCAACGGAGGGATACAGATATGTTACGGGAAGGTTTTCGGAATATTCTGCTGCTTTCAGATACAGAAAAACGATTGAAGCTGTTTATCCCGATGCCTTTGTTATAGCTGTTAAAGACAACAAAATTGTACCTTTGCAACAAGCCCTGAAGCAAAAAAATAAAAAATAAATTATAAGAACAAATGAAAAAGATCTCAAATGAAGTAAAAGTTGGTGCAACAGCATTGTTAACTATATTGATTTTCATCTGGTTATATAATTTTCTTAAAGGGAAAGACTTTCTTACAAGCTCTGCAAATTACTACTCTATCTATGACAAAACCGGAGGGCTGGCTGAGTCGAGCCCTGTTGAAATTAACGGTCATAAAGTCGGGGTTGTTCATTCAATCGATTTTGTGGATGCTGTGAGCGGAAGACTTCTTGTTGTATTCTCTGTTGATAAGGATTTTAAGCTCCCGAAGAAAACAGTTGCAGAAATCGTTCCGGTTTCACTTCTTGGAGGAATGAAAGTTCAATTTGTCTATGGGAACGGTCCCGGATTTTATGCTCAAGGTGATACTATACCCGGCCGGCTTGCGGAATCACTTATGGATAAGGTTGAAACGGAATTATTGCCTGTAAAAGATAAGGTAACAAATCTTATCGTCGCTCTCGATACGGTAATCAGTTCGATTAATAAAATTATTGATGCTGATCTGAAAGAAAATCTGGGGCAGACAATTTCTAATCTGAACAGTACTACAAAGAGCCTTGACAATATCTTAAGCTCAAAAGAAAAAGAGCTTAAGTCTACACTTGATAATGTCAATAATTTCACTAAAATGCTTTCAGATAATTCGGATATGATGGGCAGCACAATCAAAAACCTTAAATCAATATCCGATACTCTTGCTGCTGCTGACATTTATGCTTCTGTATCGAATCTGAAAACGAGCCTCGAAAAAGCAGCCATTTTAATGAACAACCTGAATAGTGGCAAAGGAAGTGCAGGTCAGTTTCTGACAAATGACTCACTTTATACAAATCTGACCAGTAGTATTGCGAGCTTAAATCTCCTTTTTAAAGATATGAAGGCTAATCCCAACAGATATGTTCACTTTTCATTGTTCGGTAAAAAAAGTGCTGCGGCTAAATAATTAAATTCTAATATTCAGATTATCTTGACCTTGAAAAAGAGATCAAAATATATGACAAAATAATCCATATTAAAGTCAGGTTATGTTAAATTTTGAGTAAGTATTTATAAAGAGTTGGAAGCCACATATAAACCATCATACTTTACTTTATATATCTGATTTTAAACCTGTTAATTAAAATAAAAAAAAATCTTTTCGTAAATTGCTGATGTTTAAAAACATATACTTTTTTCGAGAAAGTCAAGTAAAAATAATTTTTTTTATAAGTTTTTTTTTTACAAATATTGCTAATGGAATCAGCTTGATTTTTATCTGAGTTTTAAAAAAAGCAAACCTAAATGAATAAGTCATATAATGATGTTTGGAATAACTGTCTTCAAATAATAAGGGATATTATTCCATCCATCAGTTACAAGACCTGGTTTGAGCCGATCATTCCATTAAAACTTGAAAATAATGTCCTGACGATTCAGGTGCCGAGTCCGTTTTTTTATGAATATCTGGAAGAACAGTATATTGATATTCTGAGAAAAACCCTGAGACGCGAGATAGGAGTCGATGCAAAGCTTGAATATAATGTGGTTATGGAGAATACCAAATATTCTGATGGTAAACCTTATACAGTAAAATACCCTTCCAGAAATAAAACAGACCTCAATAACAGGCCTGTTCAGGTTCCATTTGATGCTGCGCAAACTTCAATTAAAAATCCATTTGTCATTCCCGGGATCAAGAAAGTTCATTTTGATCCAAAGCTCAATCCAGATTATAATTTTAATAATTATGTTGAAGGGGAGTGCAACCGACTGGCCAGGTCGGCAGGAATTGCCGTTGGAAATAATCCGGGAGGCACAGCTTTCAATCCGCTGATGATCTATGGCGATTCCGGCCTTGGAAAGACTCATCTTGGACAGGCAATTGGGATACTGGTTAAAGAGATGCATCCGGATAAAACGGTGCTTTATGTAAATGCAAATAAGTTTCAAACTCAATTTGTCGATTCTGTAAGGAACAATAATAAAAACGATTTCCTTCACTTTTATCAGATGATTGATGTCCTTATCCTTGATGATGTACATGAGTTTGCCGGAAAGGAAAAAACCCAGGATACTTTTTTCCATATCTTCAACCATCTTCATCAATCGGGTAAGCAGCTTATCCTTACCTGCGACAAGCCGCCTGTAGAGCTTCAGGGAATGGAACAAAGACTTCTTTCAAGATTCAAATGGGGACTTCAGGCTGATCTTCAGAGACCAGATTATGAAACCAGGCTGGCTATACTTAAAAAGAAAGCTTATAACGATGGCATAGAATTGCCGGAAGAAATATTTGAATACCTGGCAGTAAATATCTCAAACAATATCAGGGAACTTGAAGCGGTGTTAATTTCCCTCTACGCTCAGTCAACATTGAACAAAAAAGAGATTACACTTGATCTTGCAAAGATGATGGTCGAAAAACTTATCAGCACAGCAAGACGTGAAATTACAATTGAATATATTCAGAAAATTGTTTGTGATTATTATAAAATCCCAATTGAGCTGATTCAGGGAAAAACCAGAAAGAGAGAGATAGTTCAGGCAAGACAGGTCTCAATGTATTTTTCAAAAAGTCTCACAAAATCTTCTCTGGCCAGTATTGGATCGCATATCGGTGGCAAGGATCATGCAACTGTTCTGCACGCCTGCAAAACTGTTAATAATCTTATAGACACAGATAAACATTTCAAAAACCAGATAAACGAAATTGAGAAAAAATTAAAAGTTTAAAAAATGGATCCTGAATATCTTACTGATAAGTTTTTTGAAAAATATGGTAACGTCAGCGGAACCCCGACTCATTTTTTTTCACCCGGAAGGGTTAACCTTATCGGAGAACATACGGATTACAACGGGGGATTTGTTTTTCCGTGTGCTCTGAATTACGGTACCCACCTTCTTATCCGTAAGATTGAGGGTGACATCTTAAATTTAAGCACTCTTAACTTCACTGATGATAAAAAAGTTCAGAGAAAGGGTCTTTTTGTCAATACGGCAAAAACATGGATTAATTATCCGTTGGGTGTGGTAAATGAGTTTCTGAAGAGAGATACAAAAATAAGTGGTCTTGAGTTTCTATATTATGGTGATGTACCCAATGGTGCGGGTCTCTCCTCTTCTGCTTCCATCGAAATGGTTACTGCAGTCGCCTTAAATGATTCCTATAAAACTGGTTTCAGTATGCTCGAACTTGTAAAGATGAGTCAGAAAGCTGAAAATGAGTTTGTTGGGATGAACTGTGGAATAATGGACCAATTTGCAGCAGGCTTCGGCAAAAAGGATAATGCAATTTTTCTCAATTGCGACACACTGAACTATGAAAACGTTCCTTTAGTACTTGACAATTGCTCACTTATAATAACCAATACTGGTAAAAGGAGAGGACTGACCGATTCGAAATATAATGAACGGCGCGCAGAATGCGAAAGAGCAGTTGAACTGCTTCAGGTATATAAACCTATCCGTAATCTGAGTGAGCTCAGGATTGATGAAATTCAGATTCTCGATAAATACATTTCGGATCCTGTTATCAGAAAGAGGGCTAAACATATCATCAGTGAGAACGGCAGAGTTATTGAGGCAGTGAAAGTACTGAAAAATAATAATCTCATCCGGTTCGGAGAACTTATGAATCTTTCTCACGACTCACTTAAAGATGATTATGAAGTTACAGGCATTGAACTCGATACTCTGGTTTATGAAGGAAGGAAACTTCCGGGTGTAATAGGTACACGAATGACTGGAGCAGGTTTCGGGGGATGTACGGTAAGCATAGTTAGAAAAGGAGATGTTTCAAATTTTATGTCAGAACTCGGAGCAGTATATCAGAAAAAGACAGGCCTTACACCTGAATTCTATCAGCCTGAAATCGGAGACGGTGCAAGGAAAATTGATTGATAAACTCGCTATACCTACTTCCGGCTTCCGGCTTCCAGCTTTCGTCTTCTATCTTTTAATCTTAAATTCCTTCCTGTCAATATCTTTGACGCATCTAAACCCTACAGTTTCACTTCTGTCAAAGCCGGGGGATACCAAAAGCAGAATTTGTGTCTTATCCAGCTGTTGTGGACCTCCCTGGATATACCAGCTGCTGGATTCAGGTTTGTAAAAGCTTCCCCCCCGGATAACTGCAAAATAATTTGTACCGTTAAAGTAAATATCATTTGTCATCTGCCAGACATTGCCAACCATATCAATAACTCCGTATGGGCTCAGTCCTTTGGTAAATGCATCAACGGGAGTCGGTCTGCCAAATGAATTGTTACAGTATGTTCCGTGAAATTCATCGCCCCAGGGCCAGATGCGTTTGTCTGGCCCCTGGGCTGCAAGTTGCCATTCAGTTTCGGTAGGAAGACGTTTTCCTGCCCATTTTGTATAAGCCATAATATCCTCATAGCTTACATTTACCACAGGATAATTTTCCTGACCCTGCTTGAATTTTCCTGACTGCCAATGTCTTAAATATCTTGAAGTATCTGCCGGCCTGTATTTTGATTTATTAATGAATTCATAATACTGTGCATTGGTAACAGGATATTTATCAATAAGGAAACTGTCAATACCGACGGTTTTACCACTTACCTCAGGATAAGGTATAAATTCATCATTGGCAGTCACATTAAATGTAAACCTGGAACCCGGTACCAATACCATTTCAGGAGGAATATCCAGAGATTTTTTTGTTGGTGCAATCCTGCTTATTATCCATGGTTTTCCTCCTTTAGTCGTCAAAATATTCTCGTCAACCAACTTTTTATTTTCAATAAGTTGCAGAACAATTTTACCTTCATAAAAACCAAATATATCTTTCACCCCGATTGTTGTATCGCTCAGGATTCTGAAATCTCTGTACAGAGTCTGATAAGACGGAATTCCTTTCCAGATCAATAATCTTCCGTTCTCAATTTTATTGATCTTAATTGAATCGTCGATCAATTTCGATTTGATCAAAATGGGCAATTCCGCAATACAATCAACTGATCCTTCCCTTCTGGTCCCCGAAAATGATGATTGCCAGCCATCAGCGGTTGCGGTGATAAAAGATGTCCCATCAGCTATTACAGGCGAGAGATTCTCATGATTCCACAACGACACGAAGTGACTGTCAGCCTTTCTTTCAACCTTAAAAAGCTTTTGATTTATACCATGCGGTCTCATATTAAGGACTGTATAAATAGTTTTACTTCCTGATCTCCACCTGTTAACGTAGACGCTGTCTAATGTGGTCTCAACCAATGGAGTCCAGTCATTATCAAGGAAGGCATCATTATTTTGTCTGAGAATGAAGGTTGTATGAGCAAGATAATCAAGATCTCCTCTATAGTTTTCATCCCTACGTCCCGGCCGGAACATGTTAAGCTCAGTCCCATAACCATTAAAAAAAGAAATTGCGATTTCACGATGTATAAGATCCTCACCGACATCACAAACCCTGAAAATAGAAAAATCAGGTTTGATTAACTTATTAAGATTCAGTTCAGGACTCAGGTAAATGGCATTGTGAACGCGTCCCGATATTATTCCGGGCATATCCTTAGGTACTGCCATTCCTTCGGAATACATAATTACACCTTTTCTGACACTATCTGCAGCAGCCTGTAGTTCCAGACTTGAACTTCCTTTTGTATCAAGTACGACGCCATCAGCTTCAGTTTCGGCAATCAGTTTCGCCATTCCATTGAGATGATCCTCTTTCCTCGTACTGTTATCCCATGGATTATAAGCAATGAAGAATCTGGTACCGGACTTACGAAATGATATTGCTGCCTGCTTCAGCTGTTCAGTTCCTCCGGGAAGGTCCCTGTACAAATCCCATTGGTTTCTATTGTCGAGGCCGAGCCTTGGCCAGGTTGGCCAAATACCGAATACGTCAATATTACCGAAAAGTTCTGTCCATTTTTTTATATTATCGGGATAGGTATATTTTCCCGTAAACCTGTCATAGAATTCCCTGTCCCATGCCATCTGAAGAATAATAATGTAACTCTCTTTGATCCACGAGAGATCCTTTCTCCGGAAGAGAGAGTTATCAAAATTATCGAGATCGTACAAATACCTGTCCCTGAATATTAAACGAAGTCCGTTTTGCCACTCACCTTTAAAAACATCAGTATGTACGGAATAAATGACCTGTGCTTTTGGAGGAAGAACGGTTTTGTATCTTTGCTTAATTCCATTTTCGATCTTCAGACGACGAGCGATAGCGCATACGGAAAAATCCTTTCCTGCTTTAAATGAAGAATAGCCCAGCTCCCATGCGTTATCCGGAAGAATTACTCTTACCGGTTTGAAACCGGGACGAAAAAGCCACGCCCTTGCAAGATCCGACGGACCTTTCCCGGTTATAAAAACGGAACTATTATTTTCACCAAATGGAACAACATTACTTATAGAGACAGTATCTCCGCCATCGTTTTCAAAAATTATTTCTCCGCTATAACCATTAGCTGATGGGCTTATAACCCTCCAGGTCACCCTAAGATTATTTTCAAATATTTGTAAATATTGATTACCTGTCCTGATGGCATTAACCTCACCCGAATTTAAGTATTTATCATTCAGAAGAAAACTATAAAGTGGTTTACTCTGTGAGAAAACGATAGAGCTGCTATCTGACAGGATAACACTATCGGTAGCCAAACCCTGATTAATTGTAATTCTCACATTTTGCAGTTTCTGAGAATACCCTGAGATTGAAGATAGTGTCAGAGTCAAAATTAATAACAAGCCGGGATTTCCTATTTTAATCATTGATACAATTATTTTATGTTCACTCTTTTATCAGCCATGTGGAGGTGGTTGATGACAATCATTTTCCAAATTCAAGGTCAGATAGTGGTACTTTGTTTTTCTTTTAGACAAATATGTTGTAATTTTAAGTTTTATTCAAAACTGCTTGTGTTAATGTCTGTGACAATAAAAGTAATTAAATATATTTTTATCTTTTTTCTGATTGCGATTTTTACATGTTGTGCTCCTGCAAAAAAAAATCCGTTTTATGAGAAAAGAAAAAAAAACTCTCAGGTAAATGCCTCACAGCTGGGAAGGAATAAATATTATTTTTCACCGGGGTATCAGAAAAAGCTAAATAAGACTTTTAAAAAGAAATAGAAATAATAGTTCTACTGATCACATTCAAAACTCAAACCATCCCAGGCAAGCATAATTTCAGGAGGTAACTCTTTAGACACTTCGGAATGAAGACCCATCTGGTGGCTTATATGTGTAATATATGCCTTTTTGGGCGAAATTTCTCTTATAAAATCGATAGCTTCCCTCAAACTGAAGTGGGAAATGTGTTTTTCTTTTCTAAGGGCATTAATTACCAGGTATTTAACACCATACAACTTTTCTTTACTCTCTTCAGGTATATAATTAGCATCAGTTATATAAGCAAAATTTCCAATTCTGAAACCATAAACAGGGAGACGGTAATGGAATACCCTGATTGGAATAAGCTGGAGCCCCTTGACATTGAAACTATGATCAGGTATGTCAAAGAGACGCATTTTAGGAATTCCGGGATACTGGAATTCCGAAAATACATAGGAATACTCCTTTTTTATGGCTTTCTGTACTCTTTCCTCTGAATAAATATCAATAGCATCCTGACTTTTATAGTTGAATGCCCTTACATCATCCATTCCGGAAATATGATCCTTATGCTCATGTGTCAGAATGATTGAATCGAGTTTTACTACATGTTCCCTGAGCATTTGCTGACGGAAGTCAGGTCCGGCATCAAATACCAGGACAGTCTTGTCAGATTCAAGAAGCAGAGATGTCCTTAGTCGCTTGTCATGAGAATCGGTAGAAAGACAAGTATTACAATCACACGCTATTACCGGTATACCCTGCGATGTACCGGTTCCCAGAAAAGTTATTTTCACACTAAATATTTTTCATAACAAACCTATATTAAAATTCAATAAAAGGCAACAGCTGATGATATTTTTATCGGCGCTCCGTTGAACAGGATAATTTATATATTTGAATAACCAAACTTAAAATTGTGAACGGCAGGATTTATCTTATACCTGTACCTTTAGGAGGTGATGATTATTCAAAAGTGATCCCTGAAAAAGTGACCAGTCTGACAAAACAGCTGCGATTCTTTATAGTTGAAAATGTCAGGAGTGCCAGAAGGTTTCTGAAACTCATTGACAAAGAGTTTCCTGTTAACGATACGGTATTCTTTGAATTAAATGAACATACTGATGAAACTGATATAGCACAATATCTTGATCCCGTGATGAATGGATCAGATATCGGGATCATGAGTGAGGCAGGTTTGCCTGGCATCGCTGATCCGGGTTCCAGGATAGTTGCTCTTGCGCATGAGAAAAGAATCACAGTCACCCCTCTTTCTGGACCATCTTCAATTCTGTTAGCTCTGATCTCATCAGGACTTAACGGACAAAATTTTACATTTAACGGGTACCTCCCGGTCAAACCTGCAGAAAGAGCAGCAAAACTCAGGGAGCTTGAAAATAGTGCAAAGAAGGGATATGCCCAGATCTTTATGGAAACACCATACCGTAATCAGAAACTGTTCGAATCAATTACTCTTACGTGCCAGAATAATACAAAGCTTTGCATTGCAGTAGATATCACTCTTCCTTCAGAATCAATAAGGACGATGAAAATTTCTGAGTGGAAAAAAGATGCGCCGGCGTTAGATGACAAGCTTGTTGTATTTGTCCTTCAGTGATGCTATTTGTTTGGTCCCGCCTTTAATTTTACAAGTTCAAGATCAAATAAAACAGGAGCATAACCAGGTATTACATAATAATCACCCGTAGGACCCCAGGCTAATTTTGAGGGTATGAGAAGAGTTGCTTTCCCTCCCTCTTTCATATAATGAATACCTTCTTCAATACCAAGAATAAGATTTCCTCCATCAACAAGAAATATCAATGTATCTGTAGTTCCTATATTTGTATCAAATTCAGCACCGTTAAGGAATTTCCCGGAATATTTAACGTAGGCGGTATCAAATTTAGTAACTGTACGTCCTGTCCCAGCTTTCGTTTCTAAATAATATAATCCACTGGGCTGCAATTGAAATTCCTTTGTGGGATTACTGGTTAAGTAATCCTGGATCATTGAAGCTTCCTGCTCTTCATACTTTTTTGCAGGATTAGTACAGGAAATAACTGAAATGATTAAAACGACTGTAAAAGTCAGAATAATAGTCTTAACATTAATTTTCTTCATGTATTAAGTTTTTGATCGGTAAATAAATGATAGTAATAAACGTAAAAAATTTTGCAATATTATGGGGAGCGTAAGATATTAACTTTATAAACAATTATAGCTCTCGGAGGAATCATTCTTCTGTCTCCGATCAGACCGTATGCCCTGATATATCTGACACGTATATCCTTGGTCCACTGCTTGTTTTAGAGAGGATGCTGGAAAATATGGGAATAAAAGCTGTTTTGCAAAATGTACTATCACAACATAAAAGACTACAGTTTGATTTTGAGAAGGCAGTCTTCACGCAACTGTGTTCCAGGTTCATCAAACCGGTTTCAAAACTTTCACTTTAC